>OWHV01000716.1_pt1 | contig 15916 bp, 10 predicted proteins | sample 1732721 | NCBI WGS metagenome assembly OWHV01 (sample SAMN05065746, study PRJEB22554) | human gut metagenome | biome: ENVO:2100002; feature: ENVO:00000062; material: ENVO:00002003 | host: Homo sapiens | place: USA | reverse complement strand
GAGATTAGCGAGTGTCTCGTGGGCTCGGAGATGTGTATAAGAGACAGTCGTTGATGTCGGCACCGATACCGGCGCTGATATCGTCGTGAGTCAGCACTTGTTTCACCTTGATGCCTACACGTTCTGCCAACTGGCAAGCCATGTTCGCACTCATCACGTCGCCAGAGTGGTTCAGGACAACCAACAGGATACCGGCTTCACGCTTCATCAGCTGCAAAGCCTGGAACAGACGTTGTGCACCGGGAGCGGCAAAGATGTCGCCCACGACAGAGCAGTCCAGCATACCTTCGCCTACGAATCCGCTCAATGCGGGTTCATGACCGGAACCGCCCAAAGTCACGATAGCCACTTTGTCTTCGCTCTTCGGATTGGCACGTACGACGATGTTTTCACCACCTAACTTGACCTGGTCCGGATATGCCAATACATAACCTTCCAACAATTCGGGTGTTATCTGTTCGGGATCATTTATAAATTTTGTCTTTATGTCTGACATGGTATATTCCTCCTTTATTTAAGTATGTTATTAATGTTATTATTTGATTTCCATGATTTCGATGGCGATACCTTCTTCTTCGATGAAAGCGATCGTCAGGTGTTCGTCGCATACGGCCGGGCCGAAGATCACCTTCTTGCCTTTCAACTCTTCCTCCAAAGAAGGAACGGTGTAGGCAATGTGTCCCTGTTTCTGTACCAGTTCGGGCAGGCAGCTACCTTCCTCAAATTTCAGGAATTCGATGCGATTCGGACTTTTGCTATAGTCTGTCAACCATACTTTCAGGCCTTCGTTAAACATAGCCCCTTCTACTTGTTCTGTCGTTACGATACCGACATGATTAAATGTTCTCATGACTAATTAATTTTAAGTGTTCGTACTATTTTTTATTCGTTATCAGTTCTCTCAACCTCAAAACATAGATGTTTCGCATTCAAAACATATATGTTTCACACCTTCGTCTTCCATCTCCTGTACGAAAGGACAGCCAAAATAACGACTACCCCCAAGGCGATATAAAGATAGGTGAATATTCCATGCACATTATCATTTTGACCGTATGAATGCATTCCGCTCAGGAAATAATTGACACCGAAGAAAGTCATCAGCACGGAAGCGAACGCGATCACGGATGCCAGATTGAACAACCAAAGACTATTCCAGCGTTTCACCAAGTGGAGATGAGTCACTACGGCATAGACGACCATCGTGATCAGCGCCCAAGTCTCCTTCGGGTCCCACCCCCAATAACGGCCCCAGGACTCATTCGCCCAGACAGCACCGAGGAAAGTGCCGACAGTCATCAGGGCAAGCCCTACCCACAACGCCATCTCACCCACAATACTCAGTTCGGTGATACGGGCTTTCAATATCTCTTTGTTCTTCTTTCCGGCGACGGACATCATCACCATATTGGTCAGCCCGATCAGGCAACTGATACCGAAAAAGCCGTAAGCGGCAACAATGACCGCCACATGGAACATCAGCCACGGCGATTTCAGGACCGGTACGAGCGGATTGATCTCAGGGTCCATCCAGTTCAGACCGGAGACGAAGAGGATGATACCGCCGAACAGGGTGGCCAGCGCGAAAGTGATCGTACTACGGCGCACGAACAACAGTCCAGCAAGGACAGTCGCCCATCCCACATAGACCATCGTCTCGTAGGAATTGCTCCAGGGAGCATAGCCACCGATATACCAGCGCATCCCCATTCCGAACATATGATAATGGAAGACGACCAGTACGCCGGCTCCTAACAGCCATACGGCAACCTTCATCCAGCGGGTCCGGCGGAACAGCATCGCGAAAGAAAGGACCAACAACAGTCCGCCCAAGACCAGATAGCCGATCTTGCAATAACGGAAAACATCCATCTTGTTATATTTCAATTCGGCCTGCATGCGCTTCGGACTGATATCGAGTGTCTTGTTCTTGGCTTGCTGGTAGGTGTCGATCATGCCGACCACTTCATCGGCTTTCGCCCAATCGCCGCTCTTCAAGCCCTCCTGCACTTCACCTAAATACCAGTCGAAAATACGGGATACGAACATGGAGTCTTTGCCGGTAAAGGCAGAGAGGTCGTCGCCGGGTGCATACCATTTATGATTCGGGTCGTCTTCTTTCGGAAAAAGGTTCAGCATCTGGTGATTGATCAGCTGATGGAAGATGTTCAACTGCTCGTCCAGTTTCATCAGGTCCTTGTCAAAACGCGTACGCTGGGCAGGCATCTTGTTATAGGCTTCTTCCAGCTTCTCTTGCAGTTTGTAGTTGCCGTTACTGTCGAAGGCCTGGATATAGGCGCACTCGCCGTCCGTCAGGTCATAATAGGCGGCCAACTCCGGATTGGACAGGGCGATAAAGGGAACGCGCATCCACATATCGGGCATGGCTAAAAGGCTCAAAAGGAACTGGTCAGAGTTCAACTGACCGATCTTATCCGACTTATGGAGCTTACGTAGAATCTCCGAAGAGAAGGTATTGACCGGCATCATACGGCCGCTACCCGACTGGATCGGAAGGGCTCCGAAGAGGGCAGCATGTTCCGGGCTCACCGCATATTTCTGCACGGCATCGAGCATCGGGGAAGCCTTCCCGCCGGCATTTACGGACAGGGGTACGGCAAGGAGCGCAAGCAACAGGACCGTTACGTTGGTCGCCTTGCGCAATTCTTTCAGGCGGCGGCTCTGACGCATAAAGCGGGAATCCTTACCGACCAGGCAAAGGATCAGGCCGATGACCAGCAACAGATATCCGGTGTAGGTGATGTTCCGCCCCGCCACGTCGCGGTTGACGGAAAGGATGGTCCCGTGTTCGTCCTGGTCATAGGAGGCCTGGAAGAAACGGTAGCCTTTTACATCCAATACGTTATTCATAAAGATCCGCTCTTCGCGGTCTTCCCCATCCACATGGACGATCACTTCACTCTCGTAGGAAGAGGGACTGGCGGAACCGGGATAGCGGGTTAAGGTGAATTTCTTCAGTTCAACGGAAAAAGGCAGGGTATGAAAGGTCGTGTTATCGGAAGTGCGGACAGCAATCTGGTTGCTTGTCTCCCCTTCACGCAGATGCAAAATTCCTTCTTCGCCGAAAAGGAAAGAGGTCAAGGCGCCGAGAAGGATGATGATAAAGGCGAAATGAGTCAGCATCAGTCCCCATTTGCCGCGTTTCAGGTATTGGTGTTTGATCGTAGCCGCAATAAAATTAACGACTAAAAGGAATTGGAGCAGAAAAAACAGGGGGGAATAATAAACCATTGCTTTGGCTGTCGCTGTACCGTGATACTTTTCGATGAAAGTGGCAACGGCCAGGCCAAAGGCATAAATCAGTAACAGGACGATCGTCGTTACAAAGGAGGAGAAAAATCTTTCGAGATTTGTTTTCATTTACTTTTTTATTAGAGTTCACAGATGCGGCAAATGTACGCAGATTAATCGTTTGATGAAATAACCGGTGGCAATCTGCCACATCTGTGTCCTCTATTAGTTGATAGATATCATCTATACCTTTTCATTATCAATCTTCAATGATCATACGGAAGCCGACGTTGAACACACGCTGGTACGGATAGTAAGCCTTACGCGTATGGGAAGCCGCATATTTCGGACGGTCGATATAAGAACCGCCGCGGGCCACCTTGTATTCGGATGTCTCTTTCGTCTTCTCATTGTACGGATACGATACATAGTCGGAACGGGTCCATTCGGCTACGTTTCCGTGCATGCTGTACAGACCGAAGGGATTGGCCTCATAAGCCTTGCCGCCGACCTGGACCAGGTTACCGTCGTCCACGCTCTCTTCTTTCGGAAGGAAGGTATAGTACTTGTACCACGGGTTGGTCTTCGCCATCGGCTGCGGGTCTACACCGTAAACGGCAAACAACAGCGTTGTCTTGTCCGCCAAATTGTCCTTCTTGCCGAAGTCCGCATGCATGTCGCCATACCAGAAGTCCTGGTCGCTACCGGCGCGGCAAGCCCACTCCCACTGTGCTTCTGTCGGAAGCGTGATCTTGAGACCGGTCTTTTCGCTCAGTTTCCGGCAGAATTCCATAGCATCGTTGTAGCTGACACGGATAACAGGCTGTTCCGGTTTATTGGCCGGATATCCCTGAACCACGTGGTCTTTCCACTGCTGATCGACGAAACGGCTGTCGTGATCCGGGAAGACAACGTTGAACTGTTCGTTCGTCGTTTCCAGCTCGGCCATCCAGAAGGCTTTGTCGATCTTCACCTTGGCAGTCGGATAAGCATCCGGTTCGCCACGGTAACTACCCATCACGAATTCACCGGCCGGGATACGGACGAAATTGACTTTCACACCCGGAGCGATCTCAACCACCTTACGGGTTTCCTTCTCCTTAGCCAGCATTTCCTTGATCCGGTCAGCACCGAAAGGCCAACCTTTCACCTTCAAGGTCTTTTCCTTTACAGGAGCGGCCTTTTCAGGCATTACCGGGGTGATCGGGCCTTGTTTCTTCAGGTAGTCGGCATAGTCGGCGATTTCTTTCTTCCAGTCGACACCGGCTCCGTTCGCATACTTGTCGGTCAATTCCTTACGACGCTTGATCTGGTCGAATCCCTTATAAGGAAGATCAGTCAATACGTTCGCATTGAAATAACCCTTGTCGGGAGCGTTGTAGTCGATCCAGTTATAAAGCGTCTTCCATTCCTTATCGGTCAGTTTCACGTTGTGATGGCCTTTCTTCAGCAAGCGTACCAATTCGCTCGTGTTGGGATGATATTCGTACGGCTGCAAAACGACCATGTCGCCTTCGCCTCCCTGACGATGCACATACGGATGCAAGTTCAGATAAGACGTGCCATAACCTAGCTTGTCTTTCTTTCCACCCCGCAGGTCGAACGCTTTTCCTTCACCGTTATGACAAGCAATACAAGCGCGGTCCAGGATCGGCTGCACTTCCAGGTCAAACGTGAAAGAGCGTGTACCGCCTTCGGGCAGAGTCAAAGCAGACGGAGCTTTCTGCGAAGCGATCACACGTTTCGGGATCGCGATCTGGTTCTGGTCTTCATGACAACCGATACAGGAAACCACTTCGCCCGGCTGACCGGTCACCCAGCTTCGCATCCACTGGATAGCCACGCCGTCCTTATCCAAAGGCTGGATGGAGATCGGTGTATTGGCAGGAGCCTTGAAGATCACGGAACCGTCTTCTTCGACAGGAACCGTCCCCAACATACGCTTGATATCCCAACCGGACTGGATTCCATGCCAGTTATGGTCGGAACGAGTCTTTACATACGCATATTCGTAAGCATGCAGACGCAGAGACTTGACCGTTCCGCGAGGAATACCTTTCAGACCTTCTCCTTCGTAGATATCCTGAATAAAGAAGGTCGCTTCCTTTTCATTCAGTTTCACACGGTCGGGAATGGACGGAGGAGTCTTTGTCTTGCGCACCAGGATCGGGCTGATATAGCCTTCGCCTTCTGCCTGCATCAGACAGGTCACGTTGTCGTAGACGTCCACCAGATAGAGTCCCCACAAGGCATGCGGGTCCAACTTGGCTGCAACCAGGAAGTATTTGTCGTTCAGCGGAGTCGGTTTGATGAACTGCGGCCATACACCGTTTACCAGCTGGTCCTTGATTTCTTCTTTGATCGGACGGTTACGGTGAGGGATTTCCTGTACCATACCGGCTGTGCTCTTACGTCCCTTGGTCGGATCGAAGATGATCATACGGCCTGAACGTGCCACACCGTGGTGGCCGGAGATGATACCGACGAACGCCGAACCGTGGCCGGGCAACGGCTGCACGTCGAACGTACTGTTCGGGAACATCGCACCGCTACCGTAGAGGGCTTTGTTTTCCGTTCCGTCCGGGTTCATGTGCATTACGATACGGGAATAGTAGTGGGTCAGGTCGGTGTACTCCCAGCGGGTGTACATCACGCGGCCGTTATTCATGATGACCGGATTCCAGTTGGCATCCTGGTCGAATGTCAGGCGGCGCATGCTCTTGTCCTTCGGGTCATACAGCACCATGTTACCTACCGCATCGCTACCGTTCACACAAGGAACACCCTGGTAACCGATGTTGGAGATAGCGATCACACGACCGTCGGGCAGGTAAGTACCATCGTAGAACTCCAGATCCGGCTCGTCGTTTTCCACAAGCGGCTTGAAGCCTGTCCCATCCAGATTCACTTCATAGATGTTCCAGCGCTTGTCGTCCTGTGTCTGTGTGAACATCACACGGTCACCGTCCCAATGCAGTTTCAGGTCAGCGATGGAAGAACCGTTTTTCGGTTTGTAGACCTGACGCATCTGTATATCGCCACGCAGATTGGAGAGTTCGACGATCTCGGCATCGAAGCCCTCACGACCGGCAGATTCCTGGTTACTCCAGTTATTGGCCTGAGTCCCCAAGGAAGGAGTCATGATCTGGTGTGCCTTTGAACCTACCTTGAAACGGGCTGCCACGATCTTGTCGGCATCCAGCAACGGGTTAGCCAGCAAGATGGCACGTTTGCATTCCAATGCTTTCTTGGCATCGGCGATAGCCTGTTCGTCACCGTTATAGATGCCTTTGAAACCTTTCTTTTCGAGCCGTACCAGTTCGTTCAGCATCGGTTCGTATTTGGCGGCGTCGTAGCCTTTCTGCTTTTTCATATCGGCGAAAGCCAATTTGACAGCCTCGACGTTCAGCCATTCCAAATCGCTCTGAAGCGTGTACAGCTCCTGTACTTTCTCAACCAGTTCGAGATATTTGCGTATCTGTGTATTGAGATCTTTTTCGTTTGCGATCTGCTTTGCCACATTCGAATAGTAGGCTCCGTCCTTCAATCGGGCGATCGCATTATCCGCAGCCTGCTTTTCGACTGAGGCATCCGGGGTGATCAACCAGGTATCCAGGCCGTCCAGTACCGCACCCAGCATACCGATTTCTTCCGGATACTTGTTGTTCAATTCTTCCGCCACAAAGGTCGGAACCGTATTCAATGCCTGGAAAAACACACTTCCGCCACTTGAAGTATCATCGATACCGACTTCGGCTTCGAAACGGACATACTGGCCACCCACCGGGTATACCAACGTGCCGTTCGCATGGCAGAACACACCGTGTTTGTATTCCTTTCCAGCAATAACGATCTCATGATCGTATGCATTCGTGTTCATCTTGGGTTTTGCCCAACCGGCAACACCGTATTCATAAGGAACTTCGTCCAACCATACGGCTGTACCATCGGCTTTGATCAAACGGGCATTCGCCCATACAGCCTGGTCGTAATCCGTACCATCGGGACCACCGGCCGTTACAAGCACCAGCTTATCCACGCCTTTCAAGTCTACCACGAAAGGTTCGGCTTTCGCCTTATGCTTCATCCAGGTAGAAACGATCGGCATTCCGGATTTCTTCAGCTTTGCCTGTAATTCCGTTTTGGCTTTGACTGAAGCATCAATCCACGTTTCCGCCTTCTTCTGCTTGGGGTCGGCAGACACCATAACAGAAGAGGACAGAAAGAGTGATACTAATAAATAGTATTTGTTCATGTAATAAATTATAAGGTGTTTATTACTTATTATAACGCAGCTTTCGTGTTGGTGAAGCGCAAGCCGTCATTATCGTGGTAGCATGCCCATTCATCAACAATAGCACCTTCAGGACCAGCCATCATAAAGTGGAATGTTTCCAGTTTTTTCAGGCGAAGAACATCACCTACATTCTGTACGACGAAATTTTTGCTCTTGATCGCACCATGGGTAGCGGGGATAGCAGGAGCGTTCGGAGTCTCGTCGCCTACTTCAGAGAAGTTGTAAACCCATCCCTTTTCTACCATCCAGGATTCATGTTTAGCCGGGAATTTGGTCTTTACATGCGCATGTTCGGGGATCATCTGTCCCGGAAGCAGATAGATAGCGTGGGCGAAGTAGCCGTATTCAGGATCGTTGATCCAGAAAATACCACCCATACCTACGTTTTCAAAATCGCCCAGACCGAAGTCAGTCACCCACATGTCCTTAGCCATCAGTTCGGTGAAAGGAACACCGTAGAAAGCGAACATGTCTTTCATTGCTTCCATAGCAACATCCTGTTGGAACTTGCCGTCTTTGTAGAAATCGGCATTTGTGTACTTCTTTGAATACTTCATTTCTTTATTATTTTTACAGTTAGCATTGTTGTTACATTCATTTTTGCAGTTGCTTCCGCACTGTTCGGTGCATTGTCCTTCACCTGCTGCTGCGCAACAGGTAGCTTCGCCAGTAGATGTTTTGCCGTTACATGCAGCCATAGAAAGCAGAAGGGCTCCCATAGCGGCTGATTTCATAAAATTCTTTTTCATTTTTTCTCTTGTTTATTTAGTTAGTAATATTTGTTCCTTACCTATTCCTAATTCCCTGCCGGGGAAACTTTTGTTTCCATATGAGGAAACTTTTGTTTCATGCCTATGAAACGTTTATTCGATGGCGATCCCTTCTATTTCGATCAGTAACTCATCCCGGCAAACATCTGCCCACATATACGATATGGGGATATTCAAATTATATCCTTCCAAGAGTTCGCGTGCCTCTTCATAGAAGGATTTATCTTTCAGATAGACACGCAGCATTTTCAGCTTCGCCTTACCGGTCAGCTGGTCAATGTTTTCCATCGTGATATGGAGCTGGTGTCTGAGACCTACCCCTACCAGGCTTTCTTCTCCGCGGATAGCTGCCGTACCGGAAATGTAGACGATCCGCCGGTCATCAAAAGTCATGCTTTTGGCCCGTTCGAACTTCGGAGTGGCTTTCTTCTGCTGGGCAGCTTCGAGGACCTGGGCCGAATAGGCATGGGCGGCTATCTGCAACTTATTGTCGATCGGGGTGGCGTAGCACTCGGGACGGGCGAACACAGCCGCATCCAAGTCGACCAGTATACCGCCCAAGTTGGCTCCGATACCGGTAGCTGCCGGATAGCCGTTCTTCCAGTCTGTCTTTTCATAGAAATCGGCACGGGCGTTGTTGAACATCTGGTAATGCTGGTCAGGCCCGTCGAAGCGGGTGATCTGCTCGATGTAGTTCCACTGGCGGATGATGCTGTTTATGGGGAAACCTTCCCGGCGCATCACCTCTCCCATCGTGTGGAATACTTCGGCGGACTGCTGCTGGATACCGAAGTTGATCACATCCCCATGGAAACCACCGGCAAAGAGGAAACGGCCATCGGCATTTTCCAGTACGACATACGGGAAGCCGCCGTGACGGCGGAAGGTGATATGATCGTCTTCGTCCGCTTTGTAGCTATGGACTTCCAAGATAAGTCCGGCATTCAGAGGTGGCTGGGAAACATAACTCAATACCGGTTCATGATTTCCATAAAACTTACGGATTTTCTCACGCAGCATGATGCGACGGGAAACGTATTGTTCGTTGTCGTTCGGCATGCCGAAGAATGCCAAACGGAGAATCTGTTCGTCTTGAGGCAACTGTGCCAGCAGGGCGTCTACCATTTCACCGAAAGTAGCCAGTCCGGTCGTATAAATATTATAATGTATTTTATCGCAATAGTTCATAAAGAGTTCACATATTCGGTTAATGCTTCGATATCTTTCTCTGAAACTTTCTTCTCGATGCCGTGTTTATGGACACTGAACACTTCCTTCATGGTAGCGGCACGTCCGTCGAACAAATAAGGAGCCGTACGCCACACTTCACGCAAAGTCGGAGTATCCCAACCTTTTTCGAACTCTATATCCTCACCTATGCGGTGGTATTTCATATCCGTATAATAAACACCGCTATGGCATTCCCCGCATTTCAGCTTTTCGAAAACCTTTTGCCCTTCCTTTGCCAAATCAGACAGCTCGCCATTCACCAAGTAAGGACTGGGCACGGGACGAAGTGATTTCAAATAGGCATCCACACAAACAGCATCTTCTTCCGAAACTTCAAAAAACTGGATGAAGTTGAATCCTGCCCGCACAGCCCGTTCCGCATGTTCACGGATACCGGAAATCATGTTGGGAGGAGTCACATGACTAAAGAGCATGCTCTTGCAGTTCTTGGAGTTGCCGACACCGTCGTTCATCAAGTCCCAGTTCATGCCATCCGTTCGTCCGTCTCCCGGATGGCAGCCATTACAACTCTGCCAATTCTGGAAGCAGTGCGAAGCATCGTTGAAGTAGCGTTCACCCTTGTTTTCAGCCGTTTCTTCACGTCCGGGATTCAGTTCGACAGACGTCACTTCGTTCGTATTGATATCCATGATGTTCAGGATATCGGCAAAATAAGTCGGGATAATCAGCTTGTCACCGTTCAGGATCATATTGCGAGGACCGTTCCCCTCCAGCGGGATACGTTCGCGGAGGCCATACAAGAAAGTCAGGTCGTAGTCCAACACCGCTTTATTGGGATAGTTCAGGAATTTCTCCAACATCGCCTTATGGTCAATCACGCTGACCTCGTGCGTTCCCGAATGGGAGATGAAAACAGACTCGTCGTTGCAGGCAATGCTCCAGATACCGGCCGCACCCCGTTCGGGTTCATCCACGACGATGGCTCCCAGGAACTCCTGCTTGTCGACATCGATCACGCTGAAAGCACTCGTGTTCATCCATCCCTGCTGCAATTGAGATGTAGGGACGGTGAAACGCCCCAAGTTGTGCGATACATATATATATTTGCCGTCGGGAGTTATACAGATTCCCCGAAGGGCATTGCTTCCGTTTGCCAACTGGATGTCCTTCACCTTCGTGAAGCCATCCATTTCGATGACGGATACACAGGCGGCCACATAATCGAGATCAGCTCGCTGTGCAGGAAGGAAGTTCGTGACGAACATATATTTGCCGTCCTTGCTGAACACGGCGGACTTCGGTTCGCGCAATACCTTCACCGTACGCATCACCTTCCGCGCAACCGGATCGATTTCGGAGATCGTAGTCTGGAACTGGTTACATACATATATATGCTTCTTGTCCGGACCGAACATCGGATGACATGCTCCCGAACCGGTCGGAATAGAAGCCTCCACCCTGCCCGATTCGAGCGAGAGGATCTGTAAATGGCCTGTCGTTCCGAATGTAGTCACATATGCCTTGTCGCCATCCAAAAGGATACCCGTAGGCGCTTCGTCCATCGGGAAAGAACGCAACAATGTCTTGCCATCAGGCGAAAAAACATCCACCCGCTTTACTCCTTTATCTGTCATCAGCAACTCACCTTTGGCGTTCGCCACGACATCTGTCGGGAAGAACGGTGGGTTGCCTGCTGAAGCAAAGGAGATGCAACAGCAGGCAAAACAAGCCACCAGTGAGTTTTTAAACATGTATTTTCGTGTGTTCATGGTATATTATATTTTTTTTGCTTTACTATATCCCAACTCAAGAGAAATCGTCTGGGCCACTTTCCTTATACAGTCTGCCGAAACACGTACGACCTCTTTCGACAGCCGGTCCTTAGGGCCTGAAATCCAAATTGCCCCGCAAGGATAACCCGTATAATTAAAGATAGGCGCCCCGATGCAAATCACACCGTTCAGTTCTTCCTCATTATCCATGGCATAGCCCAATTTCCGGACCTTCTCAAGTTCCTCCAGATAAGCGTCACGTGTAGTAATAGTCCGGGCGTTATAGCGTGTAAATTCCATATAAGACAAATACCGGTCCCGGACTGTATTCGGCAAATAAGCCATGATCGCCTTTCCCGGAGCCGAACAGTGCAAATCGAAAGGTTTTCCCGGCGAGAGGATAAAACGGAACGTATGATGTCCCTGCGCCTGCTCGATAAAGATACCTTTCCGGTCCCCCAGCACGCCGAAGCATGCCGTCTCTTTCACTTGGTCGCGCAAATCGCGCAAACGAGGCAAAACAGTTTCCAGCAAATTGTGTTCATTCAACGATCTGAATCCCAAAGTTAGTAATTTACGGGATAACTTGTACCTTTTTGTGTCTTCATTATAGATCAAATAATCCAGACGGACCAACGTATTTAAAATACGGTAGGCCGTAGTCTGTGAAATATCAAGGGCGGACTTGATATCCTGAAGCGTCTCACCCTGGGTGTGAAGCGACAAGTACTCAAGTACAGCGATCCCTTTTTCGAGATTCGGAACCTTGTAGTTCTCTTCTGCTTTTTCCATATTTGGAATAACGCTTTCCATATTTGAAATATTGTTTCAGATTTGAATCAAATATAAAAGAGAGCGCATAAATGCAAGCAGGATGTTTGTAAAAATTAGTTAAGTATGTCGTAAAACACATTATAGTTGAAAGGTGAAAGTGAAAATGCAAATAGCAACTTTCAACTCTTCTTGTAGCTGACGATGGCCAGTATGTTAAAGAACACTACGAACAGGTAGATGATCCCCCTATTGCCTACCGACATCAACCCATATACAAGCCAGGCGATACAGGTACCTGTCGTGAGCAGGATAAAACCAATAATCCAATAATGTTCCAATATGTCTGACACACGCATCAAAAGCAATATAAAAAAACAGGAGCGCAACAGCTACACTCCTGTTTTAATATCTTTTAGAGATAAACCAAATCTTACTTATCTATTGTACGGGCGGGAACACCTTCGAAAGTCATTTTAACAGGATTTATAAATCCGTTCTCATCGAAAGTCATCCGGTCGATACAAGTCACACGGTGGTCGCGAGTATTGTCGTTCAGCGGGCGGCGATGGTAGACGATATAATAATCTTCAGTATTCGGAACATGCAATACGGAATGATGCCCGGCTCCTCGCGCGATTGTCGAATCCTGCTGGAGAATCGTGGCGATACGATTGAAAGGTCCGAAAGGCGAATCGGCAATCGCATAAGCGACACAATAATCGGGACCTGTCCAGCCCCCTTCGCTCCACATAAAATAGTACTTACCGTTCTTCTTGAACATGAACGGACCTTCCACATATTTATCCGGTGTCACTTCCTTGTAGACCGTCCCGTCTTCAAAAGGAACCAACCCGGTGAAATCGTCGTTCAGGCGAACGACATTACAATGTCCCCAACCGCCGTAATACATATAGTAGCGGCCATCATCGTCACGGAAAACGAACTGGTCGATCGGCTGTGCCCCGTTTACGATCTCGTTGATAAGCGGTTTGCCTAACAGGTCCTTATACGGACCTTCCGGGCGGTCGCTGACGGCAACCCCGATTCCTCCTACTTCACCTTCATGCACGTCGTTGGCCCCGAAGAAAAAATAATATTTGCCATCCTTATGGATGATAGACGGCGCCCACATGGCTTTCTTCGCCCATTTCACGGCGGAGGTATCGAGCACAGATGAATGTTTCGTCCAGTTCACCAAATCCTTGGATGAAAAACAGTCGAAATAAGTCTGCTTCTCATACGCATCGCTCCAGGTCGGGAAAACCCAATAGGTATCACCATAAATGATCCCTTCCGGATCGGCATACCAGCCCTCGAATATCGGATTACCACTGGTCACGACATCAGCAACAGCCTTCTGTTGCTGTTTCGGCTGTCCGCACGAAACTAATGCGGCAGCACACAATAGCACATATAAACTTTTTTTCATTTATGAGTTAGATTTTTTCTGTTCCATATTCTTAGCCAACCCCCCTTCGGATGTTTCCTTATAGAGACTCGGCAGGTCGTTTCCGGTCTGACGCATCACTTCCACCACCTGGTCGAAACTTACACGGTGCTTGCCATCGGAGAAATTGGAGAAGGTGTTCGCATCCAGCGCACGGGCTGCCGCAAAGGCATTGCGTTCGATACAAGGAATCTGTACCAACCCGCAAACCGGGTCGCAAGTCAGTCCCAAGTGATGCTCCAGCCCCATCTCGGCCGCATACTCGATCTGTGCAGGCGTCCCCCCGAACAACTGACTGGCCGCAGCAGCAGCCATCGCACAAGCCACACCGACCTCTCCCTGGCATCCTACCTCGGCCCCGGAAACGGATGCATTCGTACGGACCACATTACCGAACAACCCGGCTGTCGCCAACGCACGCAAGATACGGGAGTCACGGAAGTCGCGGGACTCTTTCAGATGGTAAAGCACAGCCGGCATGACACCGCACGAACCGCAGGTCGGGGCCGTCACGATCTTGCCTCCGCAAGCGTTCTCCTCGGAAACGGCCAGAGCATACGCATAGACCATCCCACGGCTTTTGATACTGCTGCCGTAACCTTTGGCACGGATCATATAGTCGGATGCCTTACGCCGGATTCCCAGACCGCCGGGCAAGATGCCTTCGGCTTCGAGGCCATTACGGACTGCTTGTTGCATCACTTCCCATACTTCGGCCAGATAGTCCCATATCTGCGGACCTTCGCACTGTTCGACATATTCCCAGTAGGAATGGCCGGTTTTTTCACACCAGGCCTGTATATCCTTGATAGTATGCATTTCGTAAACCTGGCCCTGCGTCAACTCGTTGTAGGTTTCGTTTGCCAACGTCCCTCCCCCGATACTGTAAATCGTCCAGTTATCCAGTTCCTCTCCGCTTTCGTCAAACGACTGGAAGAGGATGCCGTTCGGATGAAAAGGCAGGAACACCTTCGGTTCCCAAGTGATATTGGTCTTGGCCACCGGGCTCAACACTTCGAGAATTGCCGCATCCGTCATGTGGCCTTTGCCTGTAGCCGCCAGGCTCCCATAGAGCGTAACATTAAAACGTACGGCTCCCCGATTGCGTTCCAGGAACATCCGGGCAGCACGCATCGGCCCCATTGTGTGGCTACTGGACGGCCCGTGACCGATCCTGTATATTTGCTTGATCGATTCCATTGTTTTGAGATTTATGAGTTATCATTTGTAATTTATGATTTATAGTTTATGCATTGATGATAAATTATAAATCTTTTCACACTTTCAAAAATATATTCCGCTTATAAAGCAGCCACAAAATTACATAAATAATCAATGCGTTCGACGCTGCAATCAAAGCCGGATAATAATTTCCTGTATATTGTTCGAGGCCATGAAAAAGAGAAGTTCCTATACATCTGAAACTAATCACGTTAGCCAGCATATAGGCCACGATCGAATTCATGCCGTAGACTTTCAACCAAGTCAGGTTCTTCCGGTGTCCCTTATAATCGATCCAATAATAGAACAAGCCCATCAACAGGAAACAATAGCCACTGCTGACCAACACCATCGAGCTCGTCCATATCTTCTTGATCACCGGCAACTGCAAGCCCCACAGCCAGCCCAGCGCAACCATTATCACACCGATTCCTAACAGCCATTGCCATTTGTGCTTCCGGTCCATTCCGCTCTTCAAGATATGCCCGGCAAAAACTCCGGTCAGCACCGTCACGCCAAAGTTCAGGCTGCTTAATATCCAGGTATAACGATAAGATCCGGCAAATACGATCTGTCCGTTCTCCACAACAGCAGCATCGCGGAATCGTCCCAGGACCGTACGGTCCACCCATTCCGCCAGGTTACCGTCCGGCGTGTAGTTGCCACCTCCATAACCATCGACCGTAATAAATTGCATGGCTCCCCAATAGGCTAACAACAAGGCGACCGCCGTCCCGATCTGCACGGACAGACGCACATGCAGGAACAGCATTGCCGAAATCAGATAGCCCATCGCAATTGCCTGCAATGTGTTCGAATAAAGATAAATCCGATCCGGGTCCAATCCTAAAAGATTTCCCTGGCACATCATACCGAAGATCCAGAGCAAGGCCACCCGCTTGACGATACGACGGTAGACCGCCCATTTATCCGGCATCACTTTATATCGGGAAAGGGCGAACGGCATCGACACGCCCGCCATAAACATGAAGAGCGGCATCACCAAGTCCCACGAAGAGAACCCCTCCCACTGCACATGCGAGAAGCACCACAAAAAATCGTTATACCAAGGCGCATCTATCGCACGTCCGAGAGGATGCAGAACCCCTTCCAGCGCCACCAGACAAAACAAATCGAAGCCACGTAACACGTCGAGCGACTCCAGGCGTTGATAAGATGGTTTCATGACTGT
>OWHV01000630.1_pt1 | contig 17328 bp, 9 predicted proteins | sample 1732721 | NCBI WGS metagenome assembly OWHV01 (sample SAMN05065746, study PRJEB22554) | human gut metagenome | biome: ENVO:2100002; feature: ENVO:00000062; material: ENVO:00002003 | host: Homo sapiens | place: USA | reverse complement strand
ACGAGATTAGCGAGTGTCTCGTGGGCTCGGAGATGTGTATAAGAGACAGAAATTGCCTTGTACGGTTTCGGCCATCACCACCGCTCCGCGTCGCAGATCCTCGTGGCGCAGGGGCCGCAGCGTGATGACGCTGCCGCTGCGGAAGAAGGGCAGCATGCTCTGTCCCTGGACGCAGATTCGTACGTTTTGGCCTTCGAGCAGCAGGTCCCTCGTCTGGGCGAAGGCGATCCGGTTCGCTACGGTTTTTTCCATGATCAATTGTTTTCAGGCTCTCTGTTTTCCTTCGAGGACCGTGGCGTAGGAGAGTTCGGCCGCTGCCTTGTCCGGCAGGCAGGCCAAGTGCCACACAGGGGCTTGGGTGAGAATGTCCGACAGCGTACGGCAGATTCTATCCTGCAAATCGCTGTCGTAGGCGAATGCCGGGGGGCAGGACGGGAGCAGCGATCCGACGGCCCGCAAGATTGACAGTCGGGTGATTTCGTTGGCCGGGGCCTGGCTCAACCGGACGATTCCGGCAATCGGCCGCGAAATGTTGCGGTAACAGGGGGTCTTGCCGCTCCAGGGCGATCCGAAAGCGGTCGCCTGCCCCTGGTACATCCGGATAATCGGGCTGTCGTCGTTGAGCAGCCGTGCTCCGGGAATGTGCTCCTGCCACAGCCGGGTATGGGTGCTTTTTCCCGTGCCGGATTCTCCCAGAAACAGGACGGCCCGGCCTTCGCATTCGATGGTCGAGGAGTGTATCGCAATGGCTTCGGGGGAGATGGCGATGCCGAACATGATCCAAAGCCCGAAACGCATCAGGGATTGATGGGGTTCGCGTCCGTCGGCGAGCAGGTCGCTCTGTACATCCGGCGAATCGAACGCTTTGAAGAATAGCGTCGGACGATCCCCGTTGCGGGGAACCATGCGGAACAGGTAACCTCGCGGCGTACGCTCGAAGTGGCAGTCGGCTTCCGCATCGTCGAACGGAAATACGTCGAGTTCCCTGTTCGGCTCTCCTCCTGTTAATTTTTTATTTATCGTGCAGTCCGGAATCAGGCGCATGGTCAGGGGCGCGGCCGGGTCCGCTTCTGCGGCGAACGGTTCGAATGCCCGAGCCATGTGGCTGCCGGGTCTTACGAAGAGCCGGTCGGCCTGTTCCAGCCGGATGCGGAATCCGGCGATGATATATTCTCTATCCATTGTTATCGAGTGTGATGATGCGGTCGCAGTACTCCAGCGAGCTTTCTCGATGGGCGATGACCACGATGGTTAAATCTCTGTTGTGTTGTGACAGTTCGGCGATCGAACGGTTGATTCCCTCCTCCGTCCCGCTGTCGAGCGCCGAGGTCGCCTCGTCGAAGAATAAAATGTTGGCCTGTTTGTAGAGAGCTCTGGCAATGCCGATGCGCTGGCGTTGTCCGCCCGACAGTTTGTTGCCGGCCTCCCCGATCGGGGTGTCGATCCCTGCGGAGAGCGATTGCACGAAGTCTTCCAGCCGGGCGGCACGCAGGGACTCCTCGGCTCTCCGACGGTCGATTTTCTCCTCCTCTTCGCCCAGGGCGATGTTTTCCAGCAGGGTGCCGTCCAGCAGGAACACGTGCTGCGAAACGTAGCCGACGGCATTTTGCCAGCGGCGGCGGTTGGCGGCGGTCAGGGGCTCGCCGTCGATCGTGATTTCACCGCCGGTGGGGGTATAGAATCCCAACAGAAGGTTGAACAGGGTCGTTTTTCCGGCCCCCGATGCGCCTCGGATACCGACGTGTTCTCCCTTGCGGATCGTGAGTGTCAGCCCGTGCAGCACCTCTTTGTCGCCGCGCTCGTCGTCGAAGCGGAACGAGAGGTCGCGCACGGCGATTTCACGTTCGAAGGGCAGCGGAGGCTGTGCGGCTGACGGTTCCGGCTTTTCGTCGTTCAGGTCGATGTCCCGCAGGATATCGATGGTGTAGCGGTTGTATTTGAGTGCCGACCATCCGGACATCATGTTGCGTACCGAAGGCATCAGCCGCAACCCGGCGACGGCGAATACGCCGAAGAGGACCCGGGCTTCATCGCCCGGCGTACCGAGGCTGACCGCCACGAACAGCGCCATGCCGATCGCCAGTCCTACCTCCATGAAGATCGAAGGCAAGGCATTGACGGTCATATTTCTGGACTGAATCGTAACGATCTTGTCCATCGCCCGGTCGAAGCGGCGCAGCATCGAAGGAAAGGCATCGTTGATCTCCAGGTCGGCATATCCCCGGAAGGTCTCGACGACCGTGCGGGCCTTCTCGCGCTGGGCTTCGTTCTCCTGTACGCCGTAACGGTGGAGCCGTTTGCGCACGGCGCTGTAGTAGAACCAGACGGTCGGAATGAATACCAGCAGGACCAGTCCCGCGACTGTGGGGTTGTAGAACAGCAGCGCCGTGAACAGCAGTGCGAGCAGCATGCTCTCGCTCGTGATCGACGCGAGCGGTACGAGGATCCCCGTAACGAACGCCAGACAGACGAAATTGACGTTCCGCGAGAGCAGTGCCGAATTGGTGTTTTTGATGAATCCCAGCCCCCGGTCGTGATATTCGATATAGAGCCGCCGCGACATACACCGGTAGAGGTCGTAAATATACCGCCGTTCGTAGCGCAGCAGGAAGAGGTTCAGCAGGTTTTTGAATGCGATCAGTGCGACGATACATCCGCATACGGTCAGGGCGAACGCCCGGTCCGATTCGAATCCGCCCGCTTGGTACAGCCGTTCGAGCCAGGGGTTCGTGTGCATGCTCTCGCTGTCGAGGATCAGCAGCAGTACCGGAATCAGCAGAGCCAGTCCTGCGAAGTTGAGCAGGGCCCGCAGGAAGATCGTGCCGGAAACCAGGTAGCTCCGGCGGCGGAATCGGCGGGGGATGATGTCCAGCAGGATTGATCTCATGAAGCTGTTTTTCGGGACCGGTCTGCGATTGTCGTTCGCAAGAGCCGGCCTGCATTTTTTGTATAAGTCGGGGACGCTCGCTCTTTCCGTTGCGGGATGCGTCCCAAAAACGTATCAAATATACGATTATCTGTTCGAAAAATTCGCCGTTTGTCCCTGTTTTTTCGGTATTCGCTTCTGTTCTCCCCGTTTTTCAATCCTCCTTCTCCTCCACCCGCTCCGTGCGTCCCAGACGTACATACCAGAGATAGCCTTCCGTCCGGGTGTAACCCATCTGCCGCAGCAGGCGCAGGTACTCGCGGATCTGTTTGCGGTGGCGTGCGGTTTCCCGGTCGCCGAACTTGTAATCCACCACTACGGCCCGCTCGCCGTCGGTCATCACGCGGTCGGGGCGCCGCGTCGTTCCGCTGCCCGGCAGGATGATTTCGTTCTCGTTGCGCACCACCTGCCACCTGCCGCCGAACCACTCCGCCGTCACCGGATCCGCGAGGGCCTTTTCGACCAGCTCCCGCAGGCGGGGGGCCTCTTTTTCATCGAGTACGCCGTCCTGGGTCATCGCTTCGATGGCCATGTAGATCTCATCCGTTGTCGCGGCGTTTTCGAAGACCCGGTGCATCAGGATGCCGAAGTCGCGCGGGGTGAGTTCGGCCCGACCCTCTTCCTCGTAGTAGCGTTCTGTCGGCAGCCGCAGTTGCAACTGCGGCTCCGACGTGGGGTAGTCCCCGAGCAGGACGTGCGCGGCTTTCGCTTTCCGGTGCGTATCCGGCTCCGGTCCGGCGAATTCGCCGAATTCGTAGGTTTCGGCGGCTTCGTCCCGGGAGCAGCTGCCCTCCAGCCCGTCCAGCCGGACCGTGCCGTCCTCCGGGGCGATGTTTTGCAGGATCAACTGTCCGACGTTCGGTCCCTTGGCTCCCTTCTGCGGGATGAAGATGTGCAGCGACTCCACGGCCCGTGTCAGGGCTACGTACAGCAGGTTGATGTTGTCCACGTGCGCGTAGATCATTTCCCGGTAATAGTCGGCCGAGAAGAGCGATTCGCCCATGCTGGTTTTATACCGCACCGGGAATCGGCCGATTTCCTCCAGCTCCCCGTCCGTGCCTTCGGCCCAGACGATGTTCGCCGAGAGTCCGCTCGATTTGGGATTGAGCGTCCAGTTGCAGTAGGGGATCAGCACCACCTTTTTTTCCAATCCCTTGGCCTTGTGTATCGTGGTGATTTCGATGGTCGTTTCGCCCTGTTCGACGCTCAGCGAGCGGCCGCTTCCCTGTTCGTCCCACCATTTGAGGAAGAGGGGAATGTCGGCTACGCGGCCCGCGCAGAAGTTGATGATCTGTTCGTGCACGGCTTGCAGGTAGGCGATCTCCTCCCGTCGCTCCTGAAGGTCGTACCGCATGACGATCCGTTCGAACGCCTCTTCGGGCGGGAACAGCCGCAGCGATTTGAGAAAGACGACCTCCTCTTCCGTGAGTTCCGCATCGAAGGAGGGTTTGGCGGAGAAATGGTTGTAAATGGCCCGGCTCAGCGAATCCGCAGGATTCATGGCCAGCTTCAGGCAGGCGATGACGAACGAACTGATCGGTGCCGTGCCGACGATGAGCGCCTCCTGCGTCATCACGTCGAACCGGTAGCGGGGATCCGTGTTCCGGCGCTTGAAGTCGAGCAGTGCCGAGGCGACTTTGGTGCCGTCCGTGCCGCTGCGCACCAGAATCATCATATCTTTTGGGCGGAACCCCTTGTTCACGAGAGCTTTGATGCGTTCGATGAGGGGCGGCTCGCCAGCGTAATGGGTGATATTGACGTAGCCGGGATGCAGCCCTTTCTTGCGGGCGCTCTGCGCGTGTTCGCGATAGGCCTCCTGCAGGGTGTCGCGCAGCTCTTCCCGGGCCTTTCCCCCCAGGGCGTGCGGCGGAGCCTGGGCGAGCAGTTGGTTCAGTGCCGTGTTGTCGCTTTCGACCACCTTGCCGATCATCCGGTTGTTGAACTCCACCACCAGCGGCAAGCTCCGGAAATTCTCCTTCAGGTGTATCGTTTCGGTGCTCGCTTCTCCCAGCTCCCGTGCCGCCCGGCGGTGCAGGATCTCCCAGTCGCCGCCCCGCCAGCGGTAGATCGACTGTTTGATGTCGCCCACGATCAGCACCGAGGTCTGTTCCGACTGTGCCATGGCGTTGCCCAGCAGGGGCAGGAAGTTTTCCCACTCCCGGGTCGAGGTGTCCTGAAATTCGTCGATCATGAACCGGTCGTAGCGGTTGCCGACTTTTTCGTAGATGAACGGGGCGTCGTTGTGGCGGATGAACTCCGAGAGGATGTTCTTGGTCTCGGAGAGCATCATCACGTTCTCGTCGCTGCACATCTGCCGTACTTTGCCGTAAAGGTCCTGCAGCAGGGCGAAGCTGCGGTAGTTCTCGCGCAGCAGGTCGGTGGTGTTCCAGAAGCGGATGCTGCGGTCGTAACGGGCGCACAGTTCGGCCAGCAGCGGCTGAAGCTCCGCGACCAGCGGCAGGGCCGGCGAGTCCTTGGCGCACCAGCCTTCCGTCGTCGCGCTCATCTTGCGCACGGTAGCTGTGGGTGCTTTGATCTCTCCGGCGGCTGCGGCCGCGAAGTAGCCCGCGAAGCTGCGGCTCTTGCCGGTGAAGTCGGCCGTCGTGACGCCAGCGGTATTCATGAGGTTCATGGCCCGAACGCCCAATTCCTGAAACTCCTTTTTCCCGGCTTTGGCCCTCCCCGTCGCCTTGCCGACGATCCGGTTCAGTTCGGCTTTGGAACGCTCCGCCGAGAGGGTTTCGCGGTTGCTTTCCTTGAATATTTCGTTGCCCAGGGCGAGGATGCCTTCGCGTACGTCCCAGCGTTTGCCGTCTTCGATGCGCTCCTGCACGAAGGCCGTGAGCCACCGTTGCAGTTCTTCGTCGATGCGGATCTGTTCGACCAGCGCATCCGCGCTTTTGGAGAGCACCGAGGCGGTTTCGATTTCGACGTTGTAGTTCAGATCGAGTCCCAACTCCTGGATGAAAGCCCGCAGAATGCGCTGGAAAAAGGTATCGATGGTGAGGATCGTGAACCGCGAATAGTCGTGCAGGATGCGGGTCCGGGCTTCCCGGGCCCGGGTGCGGACGGTCCGTTCGTCGAGCGACAGCTCCGCACACAGGCTGGCCAGGTAGCCGCTCTTGCCGCCCGAGGCCAGCGTGTGTATCTCCGACAGGATTCGGGATCTCATCTCCTCGGTGGCCTTGTTGGTGAACGTGACGGCCAGGATGTGACGGTACAGCGTGGGTTGTTCGACCACGTCCCGCACGTATTTGTATGCCAACTGGTAGGTCTTGCCCGACCCGGCGCTGGCGTTCAGTATTCTCGCTCTCACTTGGTTATCGCTTCAAAATGTCGGATGAAGACGGCCGGAGGAATCCCGCTTTGCGGCAGGTCCGCTGCTGCCCGGGTATTTTTCCGGCCGCATCGATGCCGGTGGCGGATGAAGGCTGCCGGAGCCGGATGCCTGCCGGCTAAACCGACGTTCTTTTGGTAAAGGTAGCGATAAAAAGGGAAACGGACGGAGAAATTCAAAAAAATATCGTATCTTGGCGTTACGAAAAAGCAAAAAACAGAAAAAACTATGAAAAGATGGATATTGAGCCTGGCGCTCCTGACGCTGGGATTTACGGCTTCGGCCCAGAATGATCTGATCGATCGGGGGGAGTTGGCTCCCGAAATCGCGGCGGCGAGCGGCGAGAAAATGGAGTGGCTTCCTTCCTTCAACGGTGTGATCGTCGAGGGACTGTTTCGGATCCGGTTCGAGCGGGTGCCTATGGATCAGGCTCCCAAGATCGTTTTCAACACCAAAGGCGTTTACGACAGCCGCTTCACGGCGGAGGTGAACAAGAATAAGATGCTCGTGATCTCCGAGCGCATCGGCACCCGCGAACGTTCCGAAACCGAGGTGACGGTTTATTACAACAACCTGAAGGAGATCCGTATTTCGGGGGCGAATGCCACGTTCGGAGAGCCGATCGACTTTCCGCAGGCCCGGTGCTGGTTTTCCAACGGGGCGGTCGTCAGCGCAGCGCTCGATGTGAAAGATCTTCAGATGGATGTTACGGGCAAGAGCGTCGTGGTCCTGACGGGCAAGGTCCGCTACTGGGATCTGAATGTTTCCACGGCCCAGGTGGACGCTGCCGCTGTCGAAGTGATGTCCGTGCGTGTCAATTCCACCTCCAAGGCCGACGTGACCATCACCGCTCCGGAGCGCCTCGAGGCGTCGGTCGGTACGAAGGGCCGGATCACCTGCATCGGAGAGCCCGAGTTGCTGCACACTTCGAACTCCTTGATCGGGGGCGAGATCACCTTCAAATAGCGCACTCGCCATGCCGGGATTCCTGCAGGAGGTCGCTGCCGATTTATACGACAGATACGGGGACGATATTTCGTCCCTTTCTGTTCTGTTTCCTTCCCGACGTGCGCGGCTTTTCTTTATCGACGCCTTGTCCGGCATCGCCGAACGTCCTTTGTGGCAGCCCCGCTGGACGACTATCGACGAGTTGATGAGCGAGATTTCGGGTCTCCGCATCGGCGACCGGGTGCGTCTGGTGACCGAACTGTATAAAGTCTATTCGGAATTTCATCCCGAATCCTTCGACAAGTTCTATTTCTGGGGGGAGATGCTCCTCACGGATTTCGATACGATCGACAAGTACCTGATCGACGCCGATATGCTTTTCCGCAACCTGGCCGACATCAAGGAGTTGGAGGCCGACGTTTCGTATTTGAGCCCCGTCCAGTTGAAAATCATCGCTTTCTGGGCCAATTTCACGGACGAAACCTCCCTTTCCGAGGAGAAACGCCGCTTCCTGGCCGTTTGGCAGACGCTGGGCCCGGTCTATCGGACTTTCCGCGAGCGGCTCCGGTCGCTGGGGATGGCCTATACGGGGATGGTACACCGGGCGGCCGCCGAGCGGATCAAGGCCGGCGGTTTCGCATTCCCGGAGTCCCGGCGGTTCGTCGTGGCGGGCTTCAACGCGCTCTCGGAGTGCGAGAAACGGCTTTTCAAGTTTCTCTCCACGGCTGCCGAAACCGATTTCTACTGGGATTACGATACTTATTATACGGACAATGCCGACCAGGAGGCCGGTATGTTCCTGCGCGAGAACCGGATCCTGTTTCCCGCCCGGCGCGAACTTTCGCACGATCATTTCCGGTCGCCGAAGCGAATCGAAGCGATTTCCACGGTATCGAACGCCGTGCAATGCAAGTACGTGGCTTCGATCCTGCGGGAACTGGCTGCCGAACAGGGGCCGCTGGGGAAGGAGACTGCCGTCGTGCTCACGGATGAAAACCTGCTGCTGCCCTTGCTGCATGCTCTGCCTGCGGAGATTGGAAAGGTGAATGTGACGATGGGTTATCCACTGAAACAGAGCCTTTCCTATTCGTTTGTTGAACGATTGATCGAACTGCAAAACCATGCCCGGCAGAAGGAGGGCAAACCGCTTTTTTACCACGCCGACGTGCTGGGACTTCTGTCGCACCCTTATATCCTCGAAAGCGACCCCTCCCGGATCGTCCGTATGCAGGAGGAGATCGTCCGAAACCGGCGTATCACGGTCGCGGCGGAGTGGCTGGCCTGCACGCCGTTGCTTGCTACGCTGTTCCGGAGCGTCGAGGGGTGGCGCGGATTTTCGGACTACCTGCTGGCGGTGATCGCGCAGATTGCCCGGATGCCTTACGAAGATACGGAGGCACGCCGCCGCGTAGAGTTCCTGAACGTCATTTCCGAAGAGGTGATAAAACTTCGCAATTCACTGAATAATTGTGAAATAGAATTATCTATATCGATCTATACTTCACTTCTTCGCCGACATCTGCAAACCCTGCGTATTCCTTACGAGGGAGAGCCTTTGGAGGGAATTCAGGTCATGGGTATCCTCGAAACCCGCAACCTCGATTTCCGCAACGTCATTTTGCTCTCGATGAACGACGACAACTTTCCCGGCAGCGTCGTGACCGGTACTTCGTTCATTCCCTACAACCTGCGGGCGGCCTATGCCTTGCCTACGCCGGAGCATCACGAGGGGGTTTACGCCTACTATTTTTATCGTTTGCTGCAACGGGCCGAGAACGTGCGGATGCTCTATTGCGCTCATGCCGATGACAAGACCACCGGCGAACAGAGCCGTTACATCTATCAACTGGAGTACGAAACTCCCTTCGAGATCCTCCGCCGGGAGGTCGGTATCGATGTCAATCGGATGGAAACCCTGCCGATCGAGGTCCCCAAGCAAGGGGAAACCGCCGAAAAGTTGGCCCGCTTCCTCGCGCCGGACGATCCCGTGCGGCTGTCGCCTACGGCTTTTTTTCGGTATGTGGCTTGTCCCCTGCGCTTCTATTTTCACTCCGTGGCCCGGTTGGAGCCAGACGACGAGATTTCGGAGGAGGTCGATGCACCGATGTTCGGTACGATTCTCCATGCGGCTTTGCAGCGGCTCTATGCTCCCTTTGTCGGGAAGACCGGCTACGGAGAGGCGTTGCGTGCGCTGACCCGTTCGTCCGAAGTGGAGAAGGCGGTAGTTGCGGCCATCAATGAAAACTATTTGCAGGATGTTGAAGCGACGGTTGAGGATTATAGCGGTAATCTGTTGTTGGTCAAAGATATTGTAATCCGCTATATTCGGGGCGGCGTATTGCCTTACGACGCCGCGCATGACGATTTTACGGTCGAAGGACTCGAGGAGCGGATCGGGCAGGAGTTTGCGTTCGAAAGCGCCGGAAAATCCCTGCGTGTGGTCTTCGGGGGCCTGGCCGACCGGATCGACCGCCTGCCGGACGGTACGCTGCGGGTCGTGGACTATAAGACCGGCGAACCGCACCTCGATTTCCAGGGGGTCGAAGCGCTCTTTCGTGGAGAGGCCAAACAGCGTCAATCCAATATTTTACAGACGTTGCTCTATTCGATGATGCTTTTCCATTCGCGGGGGGTGGATGCCGAGCCGACGCTCTATTACGTGCGGGCCATGCACCGGGACGACTATTCGTCCCGGCTCGTCGATCGGGAGTTGGGGCGCACGGGCGTACGCTATTCCGAATACCGCGAGCCTTTCGAACGGCTGTTGCGCGAAACCCTTGCCGAGATGTTCGATCCGGCGATTCCGTTCCGTCAGTGCGAGGATGCCGAGCACACCTGCCGCTATTGCGATTTCCGCGAGATCTGCAAACGCTGACGCGAGCGTGCCGCAGCGATTTTCTCCGTGTCGTCTTTTCGGAAGGGCAATTACATTTTCAATCTGCCCCTTGTCCGACGATCGCTTTTCGCGGCTGGTGGCCGCGTTCATAATTCTGCTCCAGAATCCCCTCTTCGGAGGGAGCTTGGGCTACTGCGCTCCCGAAGAGGTGTATATGAAAGTGTATAATCACGTTCGGAAAATCAGTCTGCAGCCTGTAAATACCGGCCATAGAGCGTCTCATATCTTGATCCGATTCATTGACGGACGGTGCGAGCGTATTTCCGACGATATGCGGGATCGGCTCGGAGAACCGCTTTTGCGGGAGGGTCGGTCAGTTCGCAGCGGATTTTTCGCGGGATGCCTGTAAATACTCCCGCAGGATTTTTTCGAGTTCCGCCGTGCCGATATCGACTGTTGAAGCCGTGATTGCGTAGGGGGATCCAAAGTATTTCATTTGCCAGCGCATAAGCCCTTTGGCAATCCGGTTTTTTTCCTCGTCGATCGCCCGGTCGGGATCGTGGAGTTCGATCCGGATGAATTTCTGCCCGTAGGTTCGGAATACGCTGAAATCCGCAATGCGCTGCCACTCGATCGTGATGTATATCCCTTTTGCCGGTACGTAAATCCGCAGACTGTCCGGAGTCAGCAACAGAGTCGGCCTGTTTCGGAAGAAATTTTTCAGCAGCACGATGAACAAGATGCAGATACATCCTCCGAAGAAGACCGCTCCCACGATACCGATGACCAGCCCGACCTTTCCATGCGGCTGTACGATGACGAGCAGGCAGGAGAGGGTCGTCATGATCGCTGCGGCGAGCGTTGTGCCCAGCAATTTGCGGTGGCTGGGATAGATAGCCGTTTCTTTTTTCATTCGCGATTCGAAAAATTAGTCGAAGGACTGCATGCCCGACTGGGCGATGCGGATGATCCGCTGGTACTCGACGGGTGAGAGTTCCATGAAGAAGTAGTGGATCGGATCGACGCGCATGCCGTTGTGCCGCACCTCGTAATGCAGGTGGGGTGCGATCGAAAGTCCCGTGTTGCCCGAAAGTCCGATGATGTCGCCGCGACGGACCTCCTGCCCGCGGCGGACATTGACCGCCAGCAGGTGACTGTACGAGGTTTCGTAACCGTTGCCGTGATCGATGACGATGGTGCGGCCCGCCGTAGAGCGCGTGGCGATCTCCTTCACGCGGCCGTCCGCCGTGGCGAAGACGCGCGAACCTTCGGGCACCGTGTAATCGACGCCCTGATGGGATTGCAGGGTGCGGTAGAAGGGGTGGATGCGCATGCCGTAGGAGGCGGTGAGCAGCGTGAGCTGCTGGTTGATAACGGGCTGTATGGCCGGAATCCGGTTGCGGCCGTCGCCGACCGTATCCAGCAGACGTTGCAGTTCGAGGTACGATTCGTTGAGCTTGGTCAGCGTCGCTTCGGATTGTCTGACCTTCTCTTTGAGTTCCAGGATGATCTGACGGTCGGATTTGTCCAGCAGGCTTTCGTACGTTGCGAGCCGCTTGGTTTCGTATTCGGTGTCGAAATCGTAAGGATCGGATTCGAAGAGGATGTTGAAGACGTTGCGGTCGCGCTCGGAAACATTTTCCATCACTGTGCGCAGCGAGTCGTAGCGGGCTTCGAGCCGGGTGTATTCGTCCCTCAACTGATCGGTGGAGTGCTTGAGCTCGTATTCGACGGGCGTGTCGAAGAAGAGCGAAAACCCGACGTAGTAGAGGATGGCTGCGCCGAACCACACCAGCACGTGAAACGTGATGCGGATCGCCTTCTGTTTGGGCGTGCGCGGTGTGGCGTATTTGATCGGTCTGCGGGTTCTTGCCATGTTATTCGTCGAAGGTGTCGAGGTTGAGCTCCTGCATCTGTTCCATCAGGCGCTCGTACTCCTCGTTGGTCATATTGCGGTTGAAATAGTTGATCGGATTGACGACCTGTCCCATGTGAATCACCTCGTAATGCAGGTGGGGGCCGGTCACGCCGCCCGTGTTGCCGACCTTGCCGATCAGTTGTCCGCGCACGACCTTCTCGCCGGGTTTGACGAAGATCTGGCTCAGGTGTGCGTAGCGGGTCTGGTAGCCGTACTGGTGGTTCAGGAGGATCTGCTTGCCGTATCCTCTGCGGGGCTGTCCCAGGTCGGTGGACTGTACCGTCGCGTCGCCCGTGGCATAGACGTTGTTGCCGATGTTGGCCGCCAGGTCGATGCCTTTGTGCAGGATGCGTCGGTGGTAGATCGGGTGGTTGCGGTAGCCGAACGGCTCGATACCCCTGCGCAGGGCCTGACGGTCGATGGGCCAGATGGCCGGGATTGCCGTGGACATGTTCTCCTTGTTCTTGGCTAGGATTTGCAACTCGTCGAACGAAACGGAGGTACGGTAGAGCTGGCGGCCGAAAGCGTCGAGCTGCTGCCACGTGCCGATCATCAGCGGGGCGTATTCGTCGCCCGCCAGAGCCGCGTATTTGGACGCCGGATAGGGGGTGTAGATCCCTCCGATATTCAGGGTGTCGGCCGAGAACAAAGCCCGGTAAACGAAGTTGTCGCGGTGGTGTATTTCGTCCAGTTTACGCTGCTCCGCGCGGATCTTGTCCTGAAGGAGCCGGTATTTGAAGACCAGCTCCGAATTTTCGCGCAGGATGCGGTACATTTTCGGCGTGTAGAAGACATTTGCGAAGACGACATTGACGATCGATACTGCGATGAAGATGATGAGGATTTTGCGAATGACACGGTAGGTGCGCAGGCGGAACGGGACCGTGACCACCTCATGAGTGGCCGAAACCACCTCACGGGTCAGGGCGTGGGGATCGAACGTCTGCTTTTTTCGTGCCATGATCTGAAAAACTCCTTGGAAGTGATGCAAAATTAAGGTAAAATATGTAATTTTGCAATCTTGTAACTTCTTTAAGTTTCGCGGATTCGAGCGGATGACAGCCTGAGCACAGGCAGCCGGAATCTGCGGAGTGTGTCTTATGAACAACGCAAAGAATTGAAAACACAGTATATGGAATCCAACAAAATTCGTCAGGCTTTCCTCGATTTCTTCGCAGGGAAGGACCATGTGATCGTACCGTCGGCACCGATGGTGGTGAAAAACGACCCGACGTTGATGTTCACCAACGCGGGTATGAACCAGTTCAAGGACATTTTCCTCGGGAATATTCCCCGTCCCTATCCCCGGGCCGCCGATACGCAGAAGTGCCTGCGCGTGTCGGGCAAGCACAACGACCTGGAGGAGGTCGGCCATGACACCTACCATCACACGATGTTCGAGATGCTGGGCAACTGGTCGTTCGGCGACTATTTCAAGAAGGAGGCGATCGGCTGGGCCTGGGAGCTGCTGACCGGGGTGTACGGACTGGACAAGAGCCGCATGTACGCTACCGTGTTCGAGGGAAGTCCCGAAGACGGGGTGCCGTTCGACCAGGAGGCCTACGACATCTGGCTGCAATACCTGCCTGCGGATCACATCATCCGCGGCAACAAGCACGACAACTTCTGGGAGATGGGCGACGTAGGCCCTTGCGGACCTTGCAGCGAGATCCACTACGACCTGCGCGACGAGTCGGAGATTGCCGCCGTGCCGGGCCGCGAGATGGTCAATCAGGGCAGCCCGCTGGTGATCGAGATCTGGAACCTGGTCTTCATGCAGTTCAACCGCAAGGCGAACGGTTCGCTCGAACCCCTGGCGGCCAACTGTATCGATACGGGCATGGGTTTCGAACGCCTCTGCATGATTCTGCAAGGGAAAAAGTCGAATTACGATACCGACGTGTTCCAACCTACGATCCAGCGCATCGCCGCCATGTCTGGCAAAACGTACGGTGCGGATGAGAAGTGCGACGTGGCTATGCGCGTGGTCGCCGACCACCTGCGTGCCATTTCGTTCTCGATCGCCGACGGACAGCTTCCTTCGAACGTGAAGGCGGGCTACGTGATCCGCCGCATTCTGCGCCGCGCCGTCCGCTACGGCTATACCTACCTGGGCTTCAACGAGCCCTTCATCTGCCGTCTGGTGGCCGGTCTGGTCGATCAGATGGGCGGGCAGTTCCCCGAGCTTAAGGCCCAGCAGACGCTGATCGAGAAGGTGATCGAGGAGGAGGAAAGCTCCTTCCTGCGTACGCTCGCTACGGGCATCAACCTGTTGGACGGCGTGATGGCCGAGGTTCGCAAGAGCGGCGGCGAACGCATTTCCGGCAAGGACGCTTTCCTGTTGTACGATACCTACGGATTCCCGATCGACCTGACGGAGCTGATCGCCCGCGAACAGGGGATCGAGGTGGATCTGGAGGCCTTCGAGAAGGAGCTGCAGGCGCAGAAGGAGCGTTCGCGCAACGCTGCTGCGGTCGATACCGACGACTGGAAGGAGCTGATCCATATCAAGCAGAGCGAGTTCATCGGTTACGACACGCTGAGCGCCGAGGTGAAGATCGCCCGCTACCGCCGTGTGTCCTCCAAAGGACGCGTTTCCTACCAGTTGGTGTTCGACCGCACTCCGTTCTACGGCAATTCCGGCGGTCAGATCGGCGATATCGGCTATATCGAAACCGCCAACGAACGGATCCCGGTCGTGGCTACCGAGAAGGAGAACGGCCTGATTATCCATATCGTTACCCAACTGCCCGAAAATCCCGAGGCGACCTTCATGGCCGTCGTGGATCCGGAGAAACGTCAGGCGGCTGCCAACAACCATACGGCGACCCATCTGATGCATGAAGCGCTGCGCAAGGTGCTCGGTACGCACGTCGAGCAGAAAGGTTCGCTCGTGACGCCCGAATACCTGCGCTTCGACTTTTCGCACTTCCAGAAGGTGACGCACGAGGAGCTGCGCCGGGTCGAGCAACTGGTCAATCGTGCCATTCGCGCGAACTATCCCCTCGAGGAGAAACGCGATGCCACCAAGGAAGAGGCTGCAGCGGCCGGGGCGATGATGCTCTTCGGCGAGAAATACGGCGACCGGGTGCGTATGGTGCGCTTCGGCACCTCGGTCGAGTTGTGCGGCGGTACTCACGTGAGCGCTACGGGTAATATCGGGTTCTTCAAGATCCTGAACGAAAGCGCCATTTCCGCCGGTGTACGACGTATCGAGGCCACGACGGGGGCGAAGGCCGAGGAGGTGATCTATGCGGCCGAAGATACGATGCGCAACGTGGCCGATTATCTCAATAACCCGCAGATTCTTCAGTCGATCAAGAAGATCATGGAAAGCAACGAGGCTTTGAAGCACGAGATGGAGGCCATCCGCCGCGAACAGGTGGCCGAGTGGGCCGCGAAGATCGTCGATTCTACGCCCGAGCGTGGCGGGATGCGGCTGATGGCTACGCAGACCGATCGCCGGCCGGATTTCATCAAGGACCTCGCTTTCGCCGTGCGTTCGCGTTCGAAGAATATCGTACTGGTGATCGGATCGATCAATGACGGCAAGCCGACGCTCACCGTCGCTTTGGGCGACGATATCGTGGCGCAGGGAGTCAATGCCGGTGTCGTGGTGCGCGAGGCGGCCAAAGCCATCAACGGCGGCGGCGGCGGACAGCCTTTCCTGGCGACGGCGGGCGGTAAGAACCCCGATGGCATCCAGGCGGCTATCGACAAGGCCGTAGAACTGATTGTGGAACAAGTAAAGTAATGTTTCGGATGAGTAATCGCAAAGTATTGCTGATGATCCTCGACGGTTGGGGCATCGGCGACGGACAGAAGGGGGATGTCATCGCACAGGTGCATCCTGCCTATATTTCGGAAATGACCCGTAAATACCCTCATGCGCAGTTGCGTACGGACGGCGAAAACGTCGGCCTGCCCGATGGGCAGATGGGCAATTCGGAGGTGGGGCACCTCAATATCGGTGCGGGGCGGGTGGTCTATCAGGATTTGGTGAAGATCAACCGGGCCTGCCGCGACGATTCGATTCTGAAGAATCCCGAAATCGTGAAGGCGTTCGAATACGCCAAATCGAACGGGGTGAGCGTGCACCTGATGGGATTGGTTTCGGACGGCGGGGTGCACTCGTCGCTGGATCACCTGCTCAAATTGACGGACATCGCCGATAAATACGGTATCGAACGTACCTACGTGCATTGCTTTATGGACGGCCGCGATACCGATCCGTACAGCGGCAAGGGATTCATCGAACGGCTGGAAAAGCACATGCGGGAACGATCGACGGGCGTCGTGGCCTCGATCGTAGGCCGTTATTACGCGATGGACCGCGACAAGCGTTGGGAGCGTGTGAAGGTGGCCTACGACCTGTTGGTCGAGGGCAAGGGCGAACATTCGTCCGATATGGCGCTGGCGATGCAGAAGTCGTACGACGAAGGGGTGACCGACGAGTTCGTGAAGCCCGTCGTGCGGATCGACGAGGACGGCAATCCGATCGGTATGATCCGGCCGAACGACGTGGTGATCTTCTTCAACTACCGGAACGACCGGGCCAAGGAGCTGACCATCGTACTCACACAGGAGGATATGCCGCAGCAGGGCATGCACACGCTGCCGCTCTACTATTGCTGCATGACCCCCTATGACGCCAAGTTCGAGGGGCTGCATATCCTGTTCGACAAGGAGAACGTGGCCGACACGATTGGCGAGTATGTCGCCCGGCAGGGGCTTTCGCAGCTCCGTATCGCCGAAACGGAGAAATACGCTCATGTGACCTTCTTCCTGAACGGAGGCCGCGAGGAGGAGTTCGAGGGCGAGGACCGCATTCTGGTCGCTTCTCCGAAGGTGGCGACTTACGACCTTCAGCCCGAGATGAGCGCTTACGAGGTGGCCGACAAGCTGGTCGGGGCACTCGACAGGCAGAAATACGATTTCATCTGCCTGAATTTCGCCAACGGCGATATGGTGGGGCATACGGGAGTTTATGAGGCGATCGAGAAAGCGGTGAAGGCTGTCGATGCGTGCGTGGCCAAAGTCGTCGAGGCGGCCCTTCGCAACGGGTACGAGGTCGTGCAGATCGCCGATCACGGCAACGCCGACAATGCGGTCAATGCCGACGGCACGCCCAATACGGCCCATTCGCTCAATCCGGTGCCGATCGTCGTGGTTTCCGACCGCGTGAAAACGGTCCGCGACGGTATCCTGGCCGACGTAGCGCCTACGGTCCTCGACCTGATGGGGCTCGAAAAGCCCGAAGCCATGACAGGACATTCGCTGGTGGAATTTAAGTAGGGGAACTCTTATAGGTATAGCTGTCTCTTATACACATCTCCGAGCCCACGAGACACTCGCTAATCTCG
>OWHV01000558.1_pt1 | contig 18766 bp, 9 predicted proteins | sample 1732721 | NCBI WGS metagenome assembly OWHV01 (sample SAMN05065746, study PRJEB22554) | human gut metagenome | biome: ENVO:2100002; feature: ENVO:00000062; material: ENVO:00002003 | host: Homo sapiens | place: USA | reverse complement strand
ACGAGATTAGCGAGTGTCTCGTGGGCTCGGAGATGTGTATAAGAGACAGTTGTTTATCCGAAGTATTTTCACAAAAAAGGCGCTTTGTCTGCTGCCCGTCAGGGAGACAATGTAAATCCGAAGAAAGAATCATCCGGTTGCCAGTTCTACATTGTGACAGGCAAAGTGTACAACGACTCTACATTGCTGGGCATGGAAAGCCAGATGAATGAGAATAAGATCAATGTTATTTTCAATACGTTGGCTCAGAAGCACATGAAAGAAATCTATAAGATGCGGAAGGAAAACGATGAAAACGGTTTGTATGAATTGCAGGAGAAGCTTTTTGCAGAGGCGGAAGCGGAAGTTGCCAAGCAACCGGAATTTCACTTTACGCCGGAACAGATCGAAGCTTATACGACTGTAGGAGGTACTCCTCATCTGGACGGTGAGTATACGGTTTTCGGTGAAGTAATCGAAGGCATGGACATCGTGGATAAGATTCAGCAGGTGAAAACCGATCGTAGCGACCGCCCCGAAGAGGACGTGAAGATTGTAAAAGTAGAAGTACTGGATTAAGTAGAATGAAGATTAACAGGCATATTTTGGACAATGGGTTACGTCTGGTACATTCGCAGGACGAAAGTACGCAGATGGTAGCTCTTAATGTATTATATAATGTGGGAGCCCGCGACGAACATCCCGAGCATACAGGCTTTGCTCATTTGTTCGAACACCTGATGTTCGGAGGTTCGGTGAACATTCCCGATTATGATATGCCGCTGCAACTGGCAGGCGGCGAGAATAATGCCTGGACCAATAATGACATAACCAATTACTACCTCACTGTACCCCGGCAGAATGTAGAGACCGGCTTTTGGCTGGAATCCGACCGTATGCTGAGCCTTGATTTCAGTGAACGGAGTCTGGAAGTACAGCGTGGAGTAGTAATGGAAGAATTCAAGCAGCGTTGCCTGAACCAGCCTTACGGAGACGTCGGTCATCTTTTGCGTCCTCTGGCATATCGGGCGCATACTTATCAGTGGCCTACCATCGGAAAAGATTTGTCGCACATAGCCAATGCGACGCTGGAAGAGGTGAAAGCATTCTTCTTCCGTTTTTATGCGCCGAACAATGCAGTGCTCGCCGTAACGGGAAATATCTCTTTTGAGGAAGCAGTTGCATTGACGGAAAAATGGTTCGGTCCCATCCCTCGCAGGGAGGTTCCTCAACGGAATCTGCCGCAGGAACCGGAGCAGACAGAAGAACGACGGTTGACAGTAGAGCGTAACGTACCCCTTGATTCACTATTCATGGCGTATCATATGTGCAGTCATGATCATCCGGATTATTACGCTTTTGATATATTGTCGGATTTGTTGAGCAACGGACGTTCCAGTCGTCTGAATCAACGCCTGGTACAGCAAAAACAACTGTTTTCGAGTATCGACGCTTATATTTCCGGTAGTGTGGATGCCGGATTGTTCCATATCTCGGGCAAACCCGCGGCAGGTGTTTCGCTGGAACAGGCGGAAGCGGCCGTACGTGAAGAACTGGAACGTTTGCAGCAAGAACCTGTTGACGAACAGGAACTGGAAAAAGTGAAGAATAAATTCGAATCGACGCAGATATTCGGCAATATCAATTATTTGAATGTCGCTACCAATCTTGCTTGGTTTGAACTGTTGGGCAGGGCGGAAGATATGGAAAAGGAGGTAGAGCGTTATCGCGCTGTTACTGCCGGACAATTGCAAAAGGTAGCTCAGTCTGCTTTCAGGAAGGAGAATGGAGTGATACTTTATTATAAGAAACAAATATCCTGACTTCTCCTTACCGGAGGGATATTTATTGGAGGCAACGGCAGGATGCGGAGTTGCCGGAATATGCGATTAACTACGGAAAAATAAATGAGAAATATCTATAGTATATATAAGGAGCATTACAAAGCACTGATTTCTCTCGGATTGCCCATTGTAATCGGGCAAATAGGAGTTATTGTGCTGGGGTTTGCCGATACGTTGATGATCGGTCATCATAGTACGATAGAACTGGGTGCTGCTTCCTTCGTCAATAATGTATTCAATCTGGTGATTATTTTCAGTACAGGCTTCTCGTACGGGCTGACTCCTATCGTGGGAGGTTTGTATGGAACTCATCAGTATGCTTCGGCGGGGCAGGCGTTGCGTAACAGCCTGCTGGCAAATTTGTTGGTGGCATTCTTGCTTACCATCGGTATGACTGTCCTTTATTTTAATGTGGGAAATCTGGGACAGCCGGAAGAACTTATTCCCCTGATAAAACCTTATTATCTGGTTCTGCTGGCTTCGCTCGTCTTTGTGATGCTGTTCAATGGCTTCAAGCAGTTTACGGATGGAATTACGGATACTAAGACCGCTATGTGGATATTGCTCGGCGGAAATGTGCTGAATATTATCGGCAATTATATCCTGATATACGGAAAGCTGGGCTTGCCGGAAATGGGCTTGCTGGGAGCAGGTATCAGTACGCTGTTCTCGCGTATCATGATGGTAGTCGTATTTATCATAGTCTTTATGCGGAGTCCGCGTTTTCTTCGTTTTAAGCTCGGCTTCTATCGTCTGGGATGGTCGAAGGCTATATTCGGACGATTGAATTCGCTGGGTTGGCCGATTGCTTTTCAGATGGGAATGGAGACAGCTTCGTTCAGTCTGAGTGCGGTGATGATTGGCTGGCTGGGTACCATTGCGCTGGCTTCTCATCAGGTCATGCTGGCTATTTCTCAGTTTACGTTTATGATGTATTACGGGATGGGAGCAGCTGTGGCTGTCCGTGTGAGTAACTTTAACGGGCAGGGCGATATACTCAATGTACGTCGTTCGGCTTATGCCGGTTTTCATTTGATGATGGCGTTGGGTGTTGTGCTTTCTTCCATCGTATTCCTCTGCCGCAATTATCTGGGAGGTTGGTTTACCGATAGTACCGAAGTGGCGGCTATGGTAACTTCGCTTATCCTTCCGTTCCTTGTATATCAGTTTGGAGATGGATTGCAGATAACCTTTGCCAATGCCTTGCGTGGAATCTCAGATGTAAAACTGATGATGCTGATTGCCTTCATTGCTTATTTCCTTATTTCGCTTCCGGTCGGCTATTTTTGCGGATTCGTGTTGGAGTGGGGGATCATAGGTGTCTGGATGGCATTTCCTTTTGGGTTGACCAGTGCCGGTCTGATGTTATGGTGGCGTTTCCATCACAAGACGAAACTACCGCCTTCCATTCAAAATTCATAATTTAAAATCTTAATTGCCTATGGCTTCCTTTCGCTCCACCAAACTGAAAATAACCATCGGCTATATATTGCTGCTGGCGATTCTTCTTTTTTCTCTGGTGTTTGTGCATCAGGAGATGGAGACGCTGTCGGCTGCGGACGATCAGCAGAATCTGCGGACAGACAGTCTGCTGAGTCTTCTCCATGAGAAAGATCAGAATACCCTTCAGATGCTGCGGGTGCTGAGCGAGGCGAATGATAGCTTGCTTTCCGCCTCGGAGATTGAAGAAATCATATCAGAACAGCAGGACTCGGTGATTACTCAGCAACGGGTACAACACCGGGTTATTACCAAACGCGATTCTCTGATCACTACCCCGAAGAAGAAAGGCTTCTTCAAACGATTGGGGGAAGTGTTCGCGCCTTCTAAGAAAGATACTGCCGTGCTGGTCAATACTTCTCTGGAAATTGCCACCGATACGATATTGGAACCTGTCAAGTCGGCGGACTCCCTTCAGCATAAGATTCGCATGGCTACCGAAGAGAAACGGTTGCAGCGGAGGCGAACGATCCGGCGTACCAGTACGAGGTATCAGCGGATGAATACACAGCTGACCGCAAGAATGGATAGTCTGATAAAAGGATACGAGGAGGAAATGTCTGCGCGTGCCCGTCAGGATGCGGAACTTCAGCAAGAGGTGCGGATGCGTTCGGCTAATATCATTGCCGGAATTGCCATTGGTGCCGTATTCTTATCCGCCTTTTTCCTGATCTTAATTATGCGGGATATTACTCGTAGCAACCGTTATCGGCGTCAGCTCGAAGAAGCGAATAAGCGGGCGGAAGACTTGCTTGTTGCCCGTGAGAAACTGATGCTTGCCATTACCCATGACTTTAAGGCGCCATTAGGCTCGATAATGGGATATACGGAACTCTTGTCCCGCCTGACCGAAGATGAACGGCAGCGATTCTATCTGGACAACATGAAAAGTTCTTCAGAGCATTTACTGAAGTTAGTAAGCGACTTGCTTGATTTCCACCGTCTTGACCTCAATAAAGCGGAAGTGAACCGGATTGTTTTTAATCCTGCTCAGCTGTTTGAAGAAATCCGTGTTTGCTTTGAACCTCTGACGGCGGCTAAAGGCTTGGTCTTGCAATGTCATATCGCTCCGGAATTGTCGGAGAAATATATCAGTGATCCTTTACGTATTCAGCAGATAGTGAATAATCTCTTGTCCAATGCGGTGAAATTCACTCAGCAGGGCAAGATCACATTAACTGTTGGTTATAACGCTTCGAAGCTGACAATAGCGGTTGAGGATACCGGCAAAGGGATGGCATCGGAAGATCGGGAACGCATCTTCCAGGAATTTACCCGCCTCCCCGGTGCGCAGGGAGAAGAAGGATTCGGACTGGGATTGTCCATTGTGCATAAGCTGGTTCTTCTGCTTGAAGGTACGATCGATGTACAAAGCACGTTAGGAAAAGGAAGTTGCTTTACTGTCGTGTTGCCACTCTTTCCGGTGGGCAAGTCAATAGTGGAAAATAAACCTTTCGGGAGCAGAATTAAGAAACCATCGAAAGATACGGATGTTTCTCCGGAAGAGACAGATGCCGTACCGGCCATGAAGGTGATCCGTGTGCTTCTGATTGATGATGATAAGATTCAGCTGAACCTGACTGCTGCCATGCTGAAACAGCACAACATCGATGCTGTTTGCTGCGAGCAGTTGGAAGAACTGATAGAGCAACTGCGCTCTTCGACGTTTGATGTACTGCTGACCGATATACAGATGCCTGCTATCAACGGTTTTGATCTGGTCAAATTATTGCGTGCCTCTAACATTCCGCAAGCCCGCAATATTCCTGTCATTGCTGTCACGGCACGCAGCGAAATGGATGAGAAGGCTTTGCATGAACACGGCTTTGCCGGATGCCTGCACAAACCTTTTACGGTGAAAGAATTGCTGGTAACTCTGAATGAAGGACAAATGTCAGCTGATGAGGCGCATATAACACATGATATGCAATTGATTGCAGATGCGCTGCCTGAAGATACTTTATTCAACTTTTCTGCACTGACTGCCTTCTCGGAAGATGATCCGGAAGCGGCGTGTTCTATTATCCGGACTTTTATCGAAGAGACCGGCAAGAATGCCGACCGGATGCAACAGGCATTAACTGACAGGGAGGTGGATGGAATAGCCGCTATGGCTCATAAACTCCTTCCGCTTTTCACCTTGATCGGAGCTTCTGAGTCTGTTGCTTCATTAAGATGGCTGGAGTCTTGCCGGGGGGAAGAATTCTCCGAAGAAATAGAAAAGACTACGTTGGAGACTTTGGAGGCGGTGCGTAAAGTTGTTCGTGCTGCTGAGGAGTATAGTTTCGGTTTACATTAAATCTCTCTCGGCAGCTCCTTTGGAACAGCCTATATAGTGCCATGCTTGTGCCACCCTGTTGGCACAGTTGTGCCAAAGGCATGTCACAGTCGTGCCACTGCGGTGGCACAAGCGTGCCAACGTAGTGGCACGGGCATAAGCTCGTAGCATAGTGAGAAGGTGCTGCCTTGACAAATATCTCACCTTCCGAATGAACGGAATGAACGGGATGAAATTGCGCTAAATGCAACCATAACCTCCGGCTTTTTCACATTTTAGCTTTTGGACAAACCTTTTTTCAAAGTAATTTGTTTACTTTGTATCACTTTTACACTGACACATCCTGCATGAAACGAAAATGGATAAGACGGGTGGGCTGGATATTGCTTACTCCTATAATACTTTTTGTAATACTGATGGTATTACTTTATATACCTCCTGTTCAGAATCTTTTGCGACGGGAGGTTACTGCGTATGCTTCTAAAGCAACCGGAATGCAGATTCAGGTGGAACGGATAGACCTTCGTTTTCCGCTTAATCTGCTGGTACGAGGGGTGGAAGTCATACAGCAGCCGGATACCTTATTGTCTTTGGAAAGCCTGAATGTCCGCGTACAGGCATGGCCGTTGCTCAAAGGAAAAGTAGAAGTTGACGAGGTTACCTTAAGTCAGGTGGCGGTCAATTCTGCCAATCTGATAGAAGGGATGCAGATAAAAGGCGTTTTGGGGCGCTTCTTTCTGCAAAGTCATGGAGTCGATTTATCGAACGAAACGGCAGTTGTCAATCGGACAGAGTTATCCGATACTCATATACAACTTCTGATGACTGATACCACGACCACTCCCAAAGACACGACGGCATCTGCTCCTGTGAACTGGAAGGTGAACCTTCATCAACTGAAGTTGAAGAATGTATCATTCGGTATGAAACTGCCTGCCGACTCCATGAAGATGGCGGCATACATAGGCGAAGCGACCATTGATGACGCCAAAGCGGATTTAAAGAACCAGTTTTATGGATTGAAGCAATTCCTTTTGTCGGGTGCCTCTGCCAGTTATGACACCGGAGAGGTCCAACCGTCGGAAGGTTTTGACGCCTCTCATATGGCAGTCCGGAATATCCGCATCGGATTGGACTCTCTGCTCTACGAAGGCAGAAATATGAACGCTGTGATTCGTGAAATAACGATGGAAGAGCGTTCGGGACTGAGTATTACTTCACTGACAGGGCGGCTCTTTTCGAATGATTCTATCATCCGCATTCCTGAACTGAAACTGCAAACCCCACATTCAGAAATAGACCTGTCCGCCCAGACTTATTGGGAACTCGTAAATATCCCGACGACAGGACGTTTATCCGCCAGCTTTAACGCATATATAGGCAAAGAGGACGTGATGCTTTTTGCCGGCGGACTGCCTCAAACGTTTAAAGAAGCATATCCGTTCCGTCCGTTAGTGATTCGTGCCGGTACGGATGGAAATCTGAAAGAGATGCAGATTTCGCGCTTCACGGTAGACTTGCCGGGAGCTTTCTCGCTAAAGGGGGGAGGAATCCTTGAAAACCTGACGGACAGTCTGACTCGTTCGGGAACTATTGGGCTGGATATGGTTACCCGGAATCTGAACTTCCTGACAGGATTGACTGGAGTCACACCCGATGGCTCTTTAGTAATTCCCGACAGTATGAGTCTCAAGATGAAGATGGAGATGAACGGCCCGCAGTATAAAGCAAAACTCGATCTGAAAGAAGGCAAGGGCAGCATGAATGTAAATGCCGCATTAAACAGTTCGACAGAAGTTTATACGGCCGATCTGAAAATAAACGATCTGCAACTGCATCATTTTCTCCCGAAAGACTCGATTTATGAACTATCTCTTTCGGCAGATGCCAAGGGCAGGGGACTGGATGTCATGTCCTTCCATTCTTTAGCCAATCTGAATCTTTCTTTGGACCAGCTTCATTACGCCCGCTATCATCTTTCGAATGTTCATCTGACGGGAAATCTTAAAGGTGCTTTGGCAACGGCTCAGCTTACGAGTGACAATGAACTTTTGAAAATGACGGCGGATGCAGAATATAATTTAGCTCATAGCTATCCGGACGGTAAAGTGACAGTTGACGTTACTCAGCTTGATTTGTACGAACTGGGACTTATGCCCAAGCCGATGAAACATCCGTTGGCATTCAATTTAAGCGGAGAGGCACGGCAGAACCGTGTTTTCACTCATTTCACCGCCGGTGATATGAAACTGAATCTGAGTGCCCGTGCCGGTGTATATCCTCTGATTCGTCAGTCTACCCATTTTGTAGATGTGTTGATGAAGCAGGTGGATGAAAAACTCTTGGATCATGCTGCTTTGCGTGAAGCATTACCGTCGGCTATTTTCTCTTTTTCGGCAGGAAAGGAGAATCCGTTGGCATACTATATGGCAATGAAGAATATATCGTTCCATGATGCTTCCATGAAATTCGGCACTGCTCCCGATTGGGGAATCAACGGCAAAGCAGCCATCCATGCTTTGAAAGTGGATACCTTGCAACTGGATACGGTCTTTTTCACCGTCAAACAGGATACTACCCGTATGAATCTCCGTGCCGGAGTAATCAACGGACCGAAGAATCCCCAGTTTTCCTTCTCCACTATTCTGACAGGCGAGATTCGCGACCGCGATGCCGAGCTGCTGGCAGAATATAAGAACGAAAAGGGGAAAACCGGTGTGTTGCTTGGAGTCAATGCCCGTCCGCTGGTTGGAGGACGTGGAAAAGGGGATGGACTGGCTTTTACACTGATTCCGGAAGAACCGATTATTGCGTTCCGTAAATTCCACTTCAACGAAGATCATAACTGGATTTATCTGCATAAGAATATGCGCGTGTATGCCAATGTGGATATGTGGGATGATGAAGGTATGGGCTTCCGTGTGCATTCGGTACAGGGAGATACGGTTTCTTTGCAGAATATCGATGTCGAAATCCGGAGAATCCGCTTGGATGAAATAACGAGCGTACTGCCTTACTTCCCCGAAATCACCGGATTGTTCTCGGCAGAAGCACACTATATACAGACCGAAAAAGACCTTCAGCTCTCTGCGGAAGCATCCATTGATGAACTGACTTATGAACGCCAGCGCATTGGTGATATTACTTTGGGGGCTACATGGCTGCCGGGCGAACAGGGAAAACAATACCTCAACGCTTATCTGAATCATGATAAGGTAGAAGTGCTGATAGCAGATGGCAAGCTGCTCCCTACCTCGACGGGAAAGGATAGCCTGGAAGTAAATACGACGTTGGAACACTTCCCGCTTCGTATTGCCAACGCCTTTATTCCCGACGAGCTGGTTACGCTTGCCGGTGATATGGACGGTGACCTGAATATAACAGGCAGTACCGAGCAGCCATTGATAAACGGTGAACTGATACTGGACAGCGTATCTGTCCTGTCACGCCAGTATGGTGCTAACTTCCTGTTTGATAACCGCCCTGTGCAGTTGAAGAACAATCGTCTGATATTTGATAAGTTCGCCATTTACACCACGGGAAAGAATCCGTTTACGATCGACGGTTATGTCGATTTCCGTGATATGTCCCGACCGATGGCGAGTCTGAATCTGCTGGCGGAAAACTATACCTTGTTGAATGCGAAGCGTACTCGCGAAAGCCTTGTCTACGGAAAAGTCTTTGCGGACTTGCGGGCAACCATAAAAGGCCCGTTGGACGGGTTGAATATGCGTGGAAACCTGAATCTGCTGGGCAATACGGATGTCTCGTATGTACTGACCGATTCACCGCTGACCGTGCAGGATCGTTTGGGAAGTCTGGTGACATTTACTTCATTCAGTGATACCACCACAGTTGTCCGTCAGGAAGTGCCTACCGTATCTTTAGGTGGATTGGATATGCTGATGATGGTTCATATCGACCCTTCAGTCAGGGTGAAAGTGGACTTGGACGCCAGTGACAATCGTATCGAACTGGAAGGAGGTGGCGATCTTTCGATGAAATACACTCCGCAGGGAGACCTGACATTGACCGGACGTTACACACTGAGCGGTGGACTGATGAAGTATTCTCTGCCTATCATTGCAGTCAAGGAATTTGCCATCGATAACGGCAGCTATGTAGATTGGACCGGAAACCCGATGGACCCCATGCTGAACTTCAAGGCAACTGACCGTATCCGTGCTTCCGTATCCGAAGGAGAGAACGGAGGAACGAGAATGGTTAACTTTGACGTTTCCATTGTCGTAAAGAACCGGTTGGACAACCTGTCTTTTGCTTTCGACGTAGCGGCCCCGGAAGATGCGACCATACAGAATGAACTGACAGCAATGGGAGCGGAAGAACGTGGAAAACAGGCACTTTATATCATGTTGATGAAAACCTATCTCGGCACCGGACCGATCGGCGGTGGAGGCGGCGGACTTGGCAAGCTGAATATGGGTTCTGCCCTGAACTCCGTACTGAGCAGTCAGATAAATTCACTGATGGGTAACCTGAAGAATGCCAGCGTCTCTGTGGGTGTCGAAGATCATGACGCCTCGGATACCGGCGGCAAGCGTACGGATTACAGTTTCCGTTATTCGCAGCGCCTCTTCAATAACCGCTTCCAGATTGTAATCGGCGGTAAGGTATCGACGGGCGAAAATGCGACGAATGATGCCGAATCCTTCATTGACAACATCTCTTTGGAATATCGTCTGGACCGTACGGGAACCCGTTATGTCCGTTTGTTCTACGATAAGAACTATGAGAGTGTACTCGAAGGGGAGATTACGGAAACCGGAGTCGGTCTGGTACTTCGCAAGAAGCTGGATAAACTTAGCGAACTGTTCATCTTTAAGAAAAAGAAGTAAACATGAAAGGTATATATAGTAACATATTAATAAGTTGCCTGATGGGTATCATCTTATTCTCGGGTTGTTCGGTGACAAAGCATCTGCCCGAAGGGGAGGTACTTTATACAGGAGGAAAAACTGTCATACAGAATAAATCGACAACATCGGTAGGAGGGACAGCTCTGACAGAGATTGAGGCGGCCCTTGATAAAACTCCCAGTACGAAGATGTTGGGAGGGCTTCTGCCTATTCCTTTTAAGATGTGGATGTACAATGACTTTGTGAAATATAAAAAAGGATTTGGAAAGTGGATGTTCAACCGTCTGGCTGCTAACCCTCCGGTATTTATTTCCACTGTCAATCCGGAGGTCCGCATCAAGGTGGCTACAAACTTGCTCCGTGATTATGGTTACTTCAATGGGAAAGTGACTTATGAAACATTGGTCGATAAGAAAGACAGCCTGAAAGCAAGTATTCTTTATACGGTAGACATGAAGAATCCTTATTTTATAGATACGGTTTATTATCAGCGTTTCACTCCCCAAACGTTGCGCATTATGGAACGGGGACGTCGAATGTCTTATATAAGTCCCGGCGAGCAGTTTAACGTGGTCGATCTGGATGAAGAGCGTACCCGTATCAGTACGCTGTTGCGTAACCGGGGATATTTTTACTTCCGTCCCGATTATATGACTTATCAGGCAGATACGACATTGGTTCCCGGTGGACATATCAGCCTTCGTCTGATTCCCGTTCCGGGATTACCCGCTGCGGCACAACGTCCTTACTATGTAGGAGATGCCTCTGTTTACCTGTTTGGCAAGAATGGTGAGGCGCCCAATGACAGCATGATGTATAAGAATCTGAATATACATTATTATAAGAAATTGCAGGTACGTCCGAATATGCTTTATCGTTGGTTGAACTATCAACAGTTTGTGCGGAATGCACAGATGCGGGCTTCCAATCGCACCCGTCTTTACAGTCAGTATCGACAGGAGCAGGTGCAGGAGAAACTTAGCCAGTTGGGAATCTTCAGTTATCTGGATTTACAATATGCTCCGAAAGATACGACAGCCGTTTGTGATACGCTGAACGTAACCATGCAGGCCACGTTTGCCAAGCCGCTGGACGCCGAACTGGAATTGAATGTCGTAACCAAAAGTAACGACCAAACCGGGCCCGGAGCATCATTCGGCGTCACTCGGAACAATGTATTCGGAGGTGGCGAAAGCTGGAACGTGAAGCTGAAAGGCTCTTATGAATGGCAAACCGGCGGAGGAGAAAAAAGTTCTTTGATGAACAGTTGGGAGATGGGAGTTTCCACCTCTCTGACTTTCCCGCGCGTGGTTTTCCCGCATTGGGGGAAAAGGGAGTTTGACTTCCCGGCTACCACTACATTCCGTCTATACATCGACCAGTTGAACCGTGCCAGGTATTATAAACTGTTGTCATTCGGCGGAAATGCTACCTACGATTTCCAGCCGACACGTACAAGCCGGCATAGTATCACCCCTTTTAAACTGACATTCAACGTCCTTCAACACCAATCAGAAGAGTTCAGGGAAATTGCCGATGCCAATCCTGCATTATATATCAGTTTGAAAGATCAGTTTATTCCTGCAATGGAATATACCTATACCTATGATAATGCTTCCGCACGCGGTATTAAAAATCCGATTTGGTGGCAATCGACTGTAACCTCTGCCGGTAACCTGACCTCGGTGATTTACCGTGCTTTCGGTCAGTCTTTCAGCAAAGAGGACAAACGTTTGCTGAACGTTCCTTTCGCGCAGTTTGTGAAACTGAATACGGAATTCCGCCATTTGTGGAATATGGACAAGAATAATAAGATTGCTTCCCGTGTAGCTTTGGGCGCTCTCTTCGCCTACGGTAATGCAACGATAGCCCCTTACAGCGAACAATTCTATGTGGGTGGTGCCAACAGCATCCGCGCTTTCACAGTACGTAGCATCGGCCCGGGCGGATACCATCCGGCAGAAAGCCGCTATTCTTACCTCGACCAGACGGGTACTTTCCGTTTTGAGGCAAATGTAGAATACCGTTTCCGTATCTTTAAGAGCATTTGGGGAGCCACTTTCCTGGATGCAGGAAACGTTTGGCTGATGCGCAAGGATGAGGCACGTCCCAATTCACAACTCGAACTGAAAACGTTCCCGAAACAGATCGCTTTGGGCACCGGTGTCGGTATTCGTTATGATATGGATATTCTTGTGTTCCGTCTTGATTTCGGTATTCCTTTGCATCTGCCTTACGATACAGAACGAAGCGGATATTACAATGTCACAGGATCCTTTATGAAGAATCTGGGAATACATTTTGCTATCGGTTATCCCTTCTAACATTCTTTCTTTGTCTTGAAACAAAGAAAGAACCAAAGAAAATTCAAGGCTGCGTTTTTCCGGCTACTCCGGTGTTCTCTCCGGCTAAAGGGCAGAAACTCGCTTCGCTCAAACAGTCTGCCCTTTTTAACGCTGGAGAAAACGCCTGCGCTTAACGCCGGAAAAACGAGGCCGATCCCCTTGCGGCGTGTTTGCTGCATAGGTTAATGAATTACCGGATTTCTTGATTTGTCATTGATGTACTTTTGATTCTGCATAGGTTTACATGCCGAAAGGTTTTCCGACCTACTTTTTTCTCCGTTAAGCGAACACCCGTAACGAAGCGTTAAAAAGGGCAGATTGTTTGAGCGAAGCGAGTTTCTGCCCTTTAGCGTAGTGAAGGGTGTGAGTAGGAGAAAAAAGTCAGTCTTGAATTTTTCTTTGTTTCTTTCTTTTGTTTCAAGACAAAAGAAAGAAAGTTTTTGTAAATTTGCAACGAAATCTGATGCCGTTGACATCACTAACCTTTTAATATTACACAATTTATGAAACCAACTTTATTCTTATTGGCAGCCGGTATGGGTAGCCGTTATGGAGGCTTGAAGCAATTAGATGGACTGGGTCCTAATGGCGAAACTATTATGGATTACTCAATCTATGATGCTATCAATGCCGGATTTGGCAAACTTGTATTTGTAATCCGCAAAGATTTTGAACAAGATTTCCGTGATAAAATTATTTCCAAATACGAAGGTCACATTCCTTGCGAACTGGTATTTCAATCAATCGACGATCTTCCGGAAGGCTTTATTTGCCCGGCAGACCGTACCAAACCTTGGGGTACTAACCATGCAGTAATGATGGGCGCTGATGTGATTAAAGAACCGTTTGCAGTGATAAACTGTGATGACTTCTATGGTCGCGATTCTTTCCAGGTAATGGGAAAATTCCTTTCTGCTCTTCCTGAAAATTCAAAGAACGTTTATTCGATGGTAGGTTTCCGTGTAGGAAATACATTGAGCGAAAGCGGTACGGTATCTCGTGGTATCTGTAGTACAGATGCTAAAGGATTGTTGACATCTGTAGTAGAACGTACGAAGATTCAACGTCTGGACGGTGAAGTGAAATATATCGGTGATGATGGCGAATGGACTGCTACTCCCGACACGACTCCGGTAAGTATGAACTTCTGGGGCTTCACTCCTGATTACTTCGCTTACAGCCAGGAATTCTTCAAGACTTTCCTTAGCGATCCGAAGAATATGGAAAACCTGAAGAGCGAGTTCTTCATCCCATTGATGGTAGATAAATTGATTAATGACGGAACTGCCACTGTTGAAGTACTGGATACTACCAGCAAGTGGTTCGGCGTCACTTATCCGGAAGACCGTCAGAGCGTAGTAGACAAGATTCAGGCATTGGTAGATGCCGGTGAATATCCTGCTAAGTTGTTCTAAAGAAGAGCCATTGATTAAGATAGAAAGCAGTCATTCATAAGAATGACTGCTTTTTTTGTTTTTCATAACGTATCATACTAAGTAGTATCTAATAAATATTCAGTATCTTTGCAGTCCAAAATGTTATAAATCAGAAGCAGAAGTGATTTCAGTAGAAGGATTATCAGTAGAATTTAATGCGACGCCGCTTTTTGAGGACGTCAGCTATGTAATTAATAAGAAAGACCGCATTGCATTGGTCGGCAAAAATGGTGCCGGCAAATCAACCATGCTGAAGATATTGGCAGGTTTGCAGTCACCGACACGCGGAGTGGTAGCTACTCCGAAAGATGTAACCATCGGATATTTGCCACAGGTCATGATTCTTTCCGACAACCGGACGGTGATGGGAGAGGCAGAACTGGCATTCGAACATATATTTGAGCTTCAGGCGAAGTTGGAACGGATGAATCAGGAACTGGCGGAACGGACAGACTACGATTCGGAAGAATATCATCAGTTGATAGACCGTTTCACGCATGAAAACGACCGGTTCCTGATGATGGGCGGTACGAACTTTCAGGCGGAAATCGAACGGACGCTTCTCGGATTGGGATTCAGCCGGGAAGATTTTGAACGCCCTACTTCGGAGTTTTCCGGTGGATGGCGTATGCGTATCGAATTGGCAAAATTGCTTTTACGTCGCCCGGACGTGCTTTTGCTCGATGAGCCGACCAATCACCTTGATATTGAAAGTATCCAATGGTTGGAAAACTTTTTGTCTACACGTGCCAATGCAGTCGTATTAGTCAGCCATGATCGTGCTTTCCTGAATAACGTAACTACCCGCACCATCGAAATCACTTGCGGTCAGATTTACGACTACAAAGTGAAGTACGATGAGTTTGTAGTCCTGCGTAAAGAACGCCGTGAACAGCAACTCCGTGCTTACGAAAATCAGCAGAAACAAATACAAGATACGGAAGACTTCATCGAACGCTTCCGCTATAAAGCAACGAAAGCCGTACAGGTGCAAAGCCGTATCAAGCAACTGGAAAAGATAGACCGCATCGAAGTGGACGAGGAAGATAATTCCGCTTTGCGTTTAAAATTCCCTCCAGCCAGTCGTAGCGGAAACTATCCTGTGATTTGCGAAGATGTGCGCAAAGCGTATGGCAGCCATGTCGTTTTCCATGATGTCAACTTGACTATCAACAGGGGAGAGAAAGTGGCTTTCGTCGGAAAGAACGGAGAGGGTAAGTCTACCTTGGTGAAATGTATCATGGACGAAATTGATTTCGAAGGTAAATTAACGATCGGACATAATGTACAAATCGGTTATTTTGCGCAGAACCAGGCACAAATGTTGGATGAGAACCTGACTGTATTCGATACGATTGACCGGGTAGCGACAGGAGATATCCGTCTGAAGATACGTGATATACTGGGAGCTTTCATGTTTGGAGGCGAAGCTTCGGATAAAAAGGTGAAAGTCCTTTCCGGAGGAGAACGTACGCGATTGGCGATGATTAAACTTCTGCTGGAACCCGTAAATCTACTGATTCTGGACGAACCGACCAATCATTTGGATATGCGTTCGAAAGATGTTTTGAAGGAAGCTATCCGCGAATTTGACGGAACAGTGATTCTTGTCAGCCACGACCGTGATTTTTTGGATGGACTTGCGACTAAAGTATATGAGTTCGGTGGTGGACTTGTAAAAGAACATCTTGGAGGTATCTATGAATTCTTGCAAAAGAAAAAGATAGATAGCTTGAACGAGCTTCAGAAAGGAGCGGGACTGTCGGCTTCTCCCACGGCTTCAGCTAAAGGTAATGAACCTGAAACCGTTCAGCCTTCGGAGAATAAGCTCTCTTACGAAGCCCAGAAAGAACTTAATAAGAAGATTAAGAAACTCGAACGCCAGGTGGCGGACTGTGAAGCTTCAATAGAGGAAACCGAATCCGCGATTGCTATCGTAGAAGCGAAGATGGCAACTCCCGAAGGAGCTTCGGATATGCAGCTCTATGAACGGCATCAAAAACTGAAGCAACAGTTGGATGGCATTGTTGAAGAGTGGGAGCGGGTTTCGATGGAACTGGAAGAAACGAAAAACTAGAACAAAACGCATACTTCCGAGCACTATGTGAGAGAAACGCTATACCTCGATAGAAGGTATTCCTGGCGGGTATCTGTTTCTCGGTGTCGAAACAGGTGTTTCTCGTTGAGGAACGAGGCGTTCCTCGGTGTCGGTCACCTTCTTCCTCGGTGCCGGACTGCGGGTAGGATGATTGTTGATTAGAGAGACTATTTAATTATTTATACAATATGAAAGTAACCAAGTATTTACCAATTCTTGCCGTATGCCTTATGACAACAGGATGTAACAGTAAGAAAGAGGCCGTGCTGACGTCCGGTATCGACCTTGCTAATCTGGATACCACGGCTATGCCGGGTACAAGTTTTTATCAATATGCCTGTGGAGGTTGGGTGAAAGATCATCCGCTGACAGACGAGTATTCACGTTTCGGTACATTCGACATGTTGCGCGAAAACAGTCGTGAACAACTGAAAGCATTGATTGCCGAATTGGCAGCGAAGAAAGATAACGCACCGGGCAGTGCTGCGCAGAAAGTAGGCGATCTTTATAATATCGCAATGGATAGCGTGAAGCTGAATCAGGAAGGTGTAGCTCCGATCAAAGCAGAACTGGCAGCCATTGACGCTCTCAAGGATAAAGGAGAAATCTACGCATATATCGCAGAGAGCCAGAAGAAAGGCATCCGTCCTTACTTCACCATGTTTGTAAGTGCGGATGATATGAACAGTTCCATGAATATCGTACAGACCTATCAAGGCGGTATCGGAATGGGACAGCGTGACTATTATCTGGAGAATGACGAGCAGACTAAAAATATCCGTAATAAATATCAGGAACATATCGCCAAAATGTTCCAGTTGGCAGGTTATGATGAGGCTACTGCACAGAAAGCGGTGAAAGCGGTGATGAACATCGAAACTCGTCTGGCGAAAGCGGCTCGTTCACAAGTGGAATTGCGTGATCCTCATGCTAATTATAACAAGATGGATAGGGCGACGCTGAAAAAGAACTTCCCTACTTTTGACTGGGATACTTATTTCACCGTTTCCGGTTTGAAAGATTTGGAAGAAGTGAATATAGGTCAGCCGGCTGCCATGAAGGAAGTAGCCGATGTGATTAATACCGTATCACTGGACGATCAGAAATTGTACCTCCAATGGGGATTGATAGATGCTGCCGCTTCTTATCTAAGCGATGATTTTGAAGCACAAAACTTCGACTTCTACAGTAGGACAATGTCTGGTAAGAAAGAAATGCAACCTCGCTGGAAACGTTCCGTGAGCACCGTAGATGGTGTACTTGGCGAAGTGGTAGGACAGATGTATGTAGAGAAGTACTTCCCGGCTGCTGCCAAAGAACGTATGGTTACACTGGTGAAGAACCTGCAAACTTCTTTGGGAGAACGTATCAAAGGTTTGGAATGGATGAGTGAACCGACCAAAGAAAAAGCGTTGGAGAAACTGGCAACCTTCCATGTAAAAATAGGTTATCCTGATAAATGGAAAGATTATTCTGCACTGGAGATCAAAGATGATTCTTACTGGGCAAATATCGAGCGTGCCAACGAATGGGATTACAACGAAATGATTGCCAAAGCCGGCAAACCGGTAGACAAGGATGAATGGTTGATGACTCCTCAAACAGTGAACGCTTATTATAACCCGACTACCAATGAAATCTGCTTCCCGGCAGCTATCCTGCAACCTCCGTTCTTCGATATGAATGCGGACGATGCTATGAACTACGGTGCAATCGGCGTGGTAATCGGCCATGAAATGACTCATGGATTTGACGATCAGGGACGTCAATATGACAAAGACGGAAACCTGAAAGACTGGTGGACAGAAGAAGATGCTAAAAAGTTCGAAGAACGGGCACAGGTGATGGTTAACTTCTTTGACAGCATCGAAGTTGCTCCGGGCGTACACGCAAACGGTAGCCTGACACTTGGAGAGAACATCGCCGACCACGGAGGTTTGCAAGTTTCTTTCCAGGCATTCAAGAATGCAACAGAAGCCGCACCGCTGGAAATTGTTGACGGATTTACTCCGGAACAACGTTTCTTCCTGGCTTACGCTAATGTGTGGGCAGGAAATATCCGTCCGGAAGAGATTCTCCGATTAACCAAACTTGATCCTCACTCATTAGGCAAATGGCGTGTGGACGGTGCTCTTCCTCATATCCAGAATTGGTATGAAGCATTCAAAATCACCGAACAGGATTCGATGTTCGTACCTAAAGAAAAACGAGTATCTATCTGGTAATAGTTTTTGAATAGAGAACATATATGCGAAGAGGCGTTGATTTTCCGTTGAGGAGAGTCAACGCTTTTTTTTATTAATTCACACCTTATTTATTACGTACGATAAACAATATTTCGTAACTTTGCACACCAAATACTTAATAAGCAATTCAATGTCAGAGTCTAAAAGAATAAAAACTGCATTG
>OWHV01000533.1_pt1 | contig 19187 bp, 16 predicted proteins | sample 1732721 | NCBI WGS metagenome assembly OWHV01 (sample SAMN05065746, study PRJEB22554) | human gut metagenome | biome: ENVO:2100002; feature: ENVO:00000062; material: ENVO:00002003 | host: Homo sapiens | place: USA | reverse complement strand
CCTGTCGTTATAGGATGGTAGGAGGTGCGTGCCTACACTATTGCTGAATAGTTACTCCTGTGCAAAAACCCCTACTCTAACACATATCAACCACTGGCGGGCATTTTCCGACAATTTGCACACTTTCAAAGATGCGTTAAGAGACAAAAGCTAGTGCCTCTTGCTTTTTCGCCGAACAGATACCACACATGGCCTCCTAAAGGAAACTCGTCGCAACTTCCATATTATTAAAGTACGCGCAAACAATAATATTAGATGGATCGTAAAACAAATCCTCACTCGAAGCAAGTGCAACCATCTGCATTTTTGATAACGACGATTTTCCACATTTTATTATATGGAAAAGGGGGAAAAACGACCTGGCAGCCTACTTTTTGGTCATGATATTAAACTCCGTCACCTTACTGATACTCTTATTACCCTGCAGGACGGTCAAGGCAAAGCGTGCGCGCCCATCGCGCAGGCGCCTGTCCGCCTTCACCATGGCCGTATAGCGAATGCCATGTCCCGGGGCGATACTCTCCACATGAATGCTCGGACTGATCGCGATATGCCGATTGCGTTCGGCCAGGACCACGGACGGGACCACGTCATAGAGCGTCTCTTCGCCACGGTTCATCACCTCGAAGATAACCTTGCCCGTCTCGCCACGCGAAAGAACGCCATCCTCGTTGTCATCCACAAACCGTGCATTGCGGATCTCAATATTGGGTGTAAAAGTATAGGCAGAAACATCAGACACCACACTCGACTCCAATGGCATCACCGTCTCGGGTTGGGCTGCACTATAGTTGCCCGAATAGTCGCTCCCCTGAAAGTCGTAGAGGCGATCATCACCCGAGTTGGAAGCATCGAAGCCACTCCAGTCGTCGCTGTAGCGCCCTAGGCTATCGGCTGACAGTTGCGCTACAGGCTGCCCTGTATGACCCTCGCCATCGAGAGAGCATCCGCCGTGAGCTGCCTCCGCCCCACATGGCCTTTGCCTTTGGGCCTGCACACGCTCGTAATGGTCATGCACCTCCTGCTTCTCAGCTTTATCCACCGCATTGCCAACCGCAGCCCCGACAGCTGCACCGCCGACCATACCCACGACCGTACCGAGGTCTGACCCACGGGGACCACCAGCCAATCCGCCAATGGCACTACCCAAAATAGACCCTAACTGCGCACCTAGATAGGTGCCTGTCCCTGCATTCGTGCCACAGCCCGACAACATCAAGGTAGAGCACATAACCAAAACTACGCCCTTTTTCATCATCATTTGTTATTGGATTTCACTGCAAAGGTAAAAAGAAAAACTCAAACAGCCGCTTACGTTTTCCTAAAAAAACAAGAGGAAAGCCCTATTCTTTCGAGCCGAAACCGCAAGATTATGCAAGAACAAACCAGCCTGAACCTCGTAAAAAACAAAAAGTCATTAGTTTTTCAAAAATTAACACTGATTCCTTGGCGTTTTCACCAACATTTATTTCTTTTGCAGCTAATTATTGACATTTTGTGTTAAACTCTTAATTAACATCATTTATGAACGGAATACCATCAATTTTCTGGCTCGTGCCGCTGTCCAGCATCGTGGCATTGGGCTTTGCTTGGGCGTTCTACAAGCAAATGTTGACAACCGACGAGGGCACACCTCGCATGCGCGAGATTGCAGCCCATGTCCGAAAAGGAGCCATGGCCTACCTAAAACAGCAGTACAAGGTCGTGTTTATCGCCTTCATCGTACTCGCTCTGCTGTTCGCCTTCATGGCCTATGTGCTGAAAGTACAGAACCCTTGGGTGCCCTTCGCATTCCTTACGGGTGGTCTCTTCTCTGGTTTGGCCGGTTTCTTTGGCATGAAGACCGCCACCTATGCCTCTGGTCGTACGGCCAATGCGGCTCGTACGGGACTTAGTCCGGCCCTTAACGTCGCCTTCAGGAGCGGTGCCGTGATGGGACTGGTGGTAGTAGGCCTCGGTCTGCTCGACATTGCCGTCTGGTTTCTCGTCCTCAACGCCTTCTACCAGGGAGAGCAAGCGGCCCTGATCACCATCACCACGACGATGTTGACCTTCGGCATGGGTGCGTCCACCCAGGCGCTCTTCGCGCGTGTGGGTGGTGGCATCTACACCAAGGCCGCCGATGTTGGTGCCGACTTGGTGGGCAAGGTGGAGGCCAACATTCCCGAGGACGATCCCCGCAACCCCGCTACCATCGCTGACAACGTCGGCGACAATGTTGGCGACGTGGCCGGCATGGGTGCTGATCTCTATGAGAGCTACTGCGGAAGTATTCTCTCTACGGCAGCACTGGGTGCGACGGCCTTCGCCATGAATGGCGACATGCAGCTCCGTGCCGTCATTGCCCCGATGATCATTGCTGCCGTCGGCGTATTTCTCTCTCTCATCGGTATCTTCCTCGTCAAGACTAAGGAGGGGGCTACGATGAAGGACCTGCTAGGATCGCTGAGCCTTGGCACGAACACCTCCGCCGTTCTGATAGCCTTTGCCACCTTCGGCATTCTCTATTCACTCCAGATAGAAAACTGGATGGGCGTTTCTTTCTCCGTCATCTGCGGTCTGCTGGCCGGCGTCATCATCGGCAAGGCCACGGAGTATTACACCTCTCTGAGCTTCAAGCCGACCAAGGAGATAGCAGCAGCTGGCGAGACGGGCTCTGCTACCGTTATCATCAAAGGTATCGGTACGGGAATGATCTCCACCTGCATCCCGATCGTCACCATCTCCGTAGCCATCATATTGAGCTACCTCTGCGCCAACGGCTTCGAGTTGGCCCTCACTACCGAGAGCATCTCGCGCGGCCTTTATGGCATTGGCATTGCCGCTGTCGGCATGCTCTCCACTCTGGGAATCACGCTGGCCACGGATGCTTACGGCCCCATCGCCGACAATGCTGGCGGCAACGCAGAGATGAGCGAATTGGGACCGGAAGTGCGTCAACGCACCGACGAACTGGACGCCCTGGGCAACACGACAGCAGCCACGGGTAAAGGCTTTGCCATTGGTTCGGCAGCCCTGACGGCGCTGGCTCTGCTGGCTTCCTATGTCGAGGAGGTGAAGATTGCCATGACCCGCGCAGTGGAATCTGGCACACAGTATCTGACGGGAGCGGGCGAGGTCTTTGATCCTTCCAAGGCCGACATGCTCCAGTTCATGGACTTCTTCCAGGCCAACCTGATGAATCCGCGCGTGCTGGTCGGTGCTTTCATCGGCGTGATGACGGCCTTCCTCTTCAGCGGACTCACCATGGGAGCCGTAGGACGCGCAGCTGGCACGATGGTAGAGGAGGTGCGCCGCCAGTTCCGCACCATCAAGGGCATCCTTGAGGGCACTGGCACTCCCGACTATGGCCGCTGCGTGGAGATTTCCACCCGTAGCGCCCAGCGCGAGATGATCTTCCCGGCTATCCTTGCCATCATCATCCCCATCATCGTAGGTGTCATCCTGGGTGTGGCTGGTGTGCTCGGCCTGCTCGTTGGCGGACTTGCTGGCGGCTTCACCCTGGCCGTCTTCATGGCCAATGCAGGTGGTGCCTGGGACAACGCCAAGAAATATGTGGAGGAAGGCAACTACGGCGGCAAGGGTTCTTCAACCCACAAGGCCACCGTTGTCGGCGACACCGTCGGCGATCCGTTTAAGGACACGTCAGGACCGAGCCTCAACATCCTCATCAAGCTCATGTCGATGGTAAGCATCGTGATGGCAGGTCTGACCGTCGCGTTTATCTAATAGTACACACGAAGTCCCCAGGCCAAGATCCATCTTAGACCTTCGCCTGGGGGCTTTGCATACAGACCATCCACCTTTCGCTTTCATCTCCTGCCTCGGCTCGAAAAACAGTCTCCCAAGGCGGCAACAATCAAAAAACTTGCTATTCGTTTTGTCTTTTGTCGGCTTCTTCGTAACTTTGCAAAACAATACAAAACCAAGCAAGAAGAGAAGATGAAAGAATTAGCTTTAAAGTACGGCTGCAACCCCAACCAGAAACCCGCCCGCGTGTTTATGGAGGAGGGAGAGCTGCCCATCGAGGTGCTCAGCGGTCGCCCAGGATACATCAACCTGCTCGACGCACTCAATAGTTGGCAGCTCGTCAAGGAGCTGAAGCAGGCTACGGGCCTCCCTGCCGCAGCTTCGTTCAAGCACGTCAGTCCCGCGGGAGCAGCCATCGGACTGCCGCTGGACGACACGCTGAAGAAAATTTACTTCGTCGATGACGTGAACTTCGAGCTCACTCCTCTCGCCTCTGCCTACGCCCGTGCGCGTGGTGCCGACCGCATGTGCTCCTATGGAGACTTCTGTGCCCTGAGCGACGTTTGCGACGAAGCGACGGCACGCCTCATCAAGCGCGAGGTGAGCGACGGCGTGATAGCCCCAGGCTACACTCCCGAGGCCCTGGAGATCCTCCGCGAGAAGCGCAAGGGCACCTACTGTGTCATCCAGATAGACCCGGCCTACACCCCTGCGCCCATCGAGCGCAAGCAGGTGTTTGGCGTCACCTTCGAGCAGGGTCGCAACGAGGTGCGCCTTGACGACCCGTCGCTCTTCGAGGACATTCCAACGAAGAACAAGACGTTTACCCCGGAGGCTAAGCGCGACCTGATCATCGCCCTCATCACGCTGAAATATACGCAGAGCAACTCCGTCTGCTACGTCAAGGACGGACAGGCCATCGGTATCGGAGCTGGTCAGCAGAGCCGCATCCACTGCACCCGACTGGCAGGAAGCAAGGCTGACGAATGGTGGTTGCGCCAGAACCCGAAGGTCATGAACCTGCCATTCAAGGAGAAGATTCGCCGTGCAGACCGCGACAACTGCATCAACCTCTATATCGGCGACGAGGCCGAGGACATCCTCAGCGACGGCGCATGGCAGCAGTTCTTCACCGAGCAGCCCGAACCACTGACCCGCGAGGAGCGCAAGGCATGGATCGCCAAGAACACGGGCGTGGCCCTGGGATCGGATGCTTTCTTCCCCTTCGGCGACAACATCGAGCGTGCCCATCGCAGCGGTGTAGAGTTTATCGCACAGGCTGGCGGTAGCATCCGCGACGACCATGTCATCGACACCTGCGACAAGTATGGCATCGCCATGGCATTCACCCATGTGCGTCTCTTCCACCACTAATTTCCCATAGAATGGCTGACGGACGGCAATCAAGGCGCTTGCGCCCCTTGTCGTCCGCCAACCATCATCCATAATCCCCATCCATAGCATGAAGTCCATCAACGAAGTCATCGAGACCGGCATCGTCTTCCGCCCCGCCTCCAAACCGAAGGAGGACGACGGCAAGGTGAAGACGAAGGCCAAGAAAAAGAAATACATCACTGGCGCACACGGTTCTGGCTCGGCCAAACAGAAGGCCAAGTACCGCCAGAGACGAGCCAACCGACACAAAAAGTAGGCCGTCCAGCCCTCACCCCACGGGGCACATACCCCTCAAACACAAGGCGGAGCGTCAAAGGTTTCGCCATTTTTTCACACCCATATCCACCAATCGCCTTATGACTCACGTCGCTTACCGCCAACTGTACTCCGCTCTTCAGGAAGCAGCACAATTCCTCCACACATTTACCAAGGGCAAGCAGGCCTTTCTGCTGACTACCGTCCTCACAGCCTCACTATCACTGGCGAGCTGCATGCCTTCCTCCAAAGGCCAGACCCCGTCAGCCTCAGAATCAGGCGACGGCAACATACGGACGGAAAGCCACTTGAATGATCAAAAGGCACCAGCAGAGGCCACCGAAACCCAAGTCGATATTGAAGGCCTGGAAATACCAGCCCAACTCACCGACCGCAAGGAGGCCATCCTTAGGCGGACGGGCTATACGGTGTCCTACAACGAAGACCTGCTCATCCCCAACTGGGTGGCCTGGCACTTGACAAGCGACCGTCTCACGGGTCCCGCGAAACGCAAGGGAATCCCCTTCATGGAGGACACGGAGGCGCCCGGCGTTCTCGTCAACACCCACGACTACGCCCGATCGGGTTTCGACCGCGGCCACATGTGTCCCGCAGGCGACAACAAATGGAGCCAGCAGGCGATGAGGGAGAGTTTCCTGCTGACCAATATCTGTCCGCAAGCTCCAAGTCTGAACCGCGGCGACTGGAACGAGATGGAGATACAATGCCGCAAATGGGCTGAGACCTATGGCGACATCTATATCGTGGCAGGCCCGATTCTCTACCGCGGCCATCACAAGCAGATAGGAGCACACCGCGTCACCGTGCCCGAGGCTTTCTTCAAGGTGGTGCTCTGCATGAAGGGCGAACCAAAGGCCATCGGCTTCATCTACAAGAATGGGGACGGCAACCGCCCGAAGGGCGACTATGTCAACACCGTCGACGAGGTGGAACGCATCACGGGCATAGACTTCTTCCCCTCGCTGCCCGACGAGACAGAACGGCGCGTGGAGGCCAAGGCCAGCCTCGACGAGTGGCTCTGACACACCCAACAAGGCGGAATAGAACTTTTTTCAAAAAACAAGCCATTCTGTCTTGCTTTATTCCGAATCTTTTTCGTACATTTGCACCCCGATGAGAAGATACGTCAAGATACTTCTGCTTCTCCTGACCATTCTGCTGGGCAGTCCTTGTGACCTGTCCGCCAACAACGGCAAGGAGAAGAAGAAGTTCATACCGGTAGAGTGTATCACGGACAATGGCAAGGCCACAGGCGCCGTGATAGTAAATGCGCAAAACTTAGTGCGCATTTGCAATTCTCGTCCCCAACGGATTCTTCCCTCAAGCATTGGAAAACCGGAGCGAATGACGAGCCGCACGCACCATTTGCTCCTGACGGATCACCTTCAAAACCATTTGGCGGAATGGGCCTCCAAGACCGACACGTCCCCATTCCTGCCTGCTGTCTCAAGCGACTACTTTGTCTTCGCGCTGAGGCGGCTGCTCTGTTAGCACGACTGTATTGTTCCTATAGGAGACTTTTTTAGGGGGAGGTGTGGCACGTCCGCATCCCCCATCTATCCCGTACCTTTTTTATCAACAAAACAATACAGAAAACTATGGCAAGTTTACACAATATGCTCATGGCCGGCACGGTCGTGGGTGACGACCGTATTGAGGTCAAGAGCAGTTTCTTTGGTCTTTGCAAGACCGCAGTATACCAACCGACCGGCAGCAAGTTGACTGCCGTCATCCTGGAATTTCCGCAAGACCGGGCCGGCGAACTGAACCGCATCATGCAAACCCCCGACGAGGAACTCCCCGCCGTGGTGCAAGAGACGGGAAAACTCGTCGAGAAATCGCTCGGCAACGTCCGCCTGGAGGCACTGATATCGGCAGACAAACAGTTTGCCGCAGCCCAACTGTTCCGTTACAACGACTTGATGTTTCATCCCGACGGCAACATCCGCTACTTCGAGGGAAGAGCGGCCGAAGCCATCTCCGGACTTTTCTAATACTATATTGAACGCGTAGGCTTGTGGCAGCGCAACCTGCCCAAGCCTACGCCAATACTATCAGAACAACAAAGAAATGACATTTATAACCATTCTTATCTTCGTCGTCGGCTACGCACTCATAGCCCTCGAAAGCGCAACCCATATCAACAAAGCAGCCGTCGCGCTGCTGATGTGCGTAGCATGCTGGACCCTCTACATGGTTCATCCGGCCGACTACCTGCCTGGCGTCACCACCGACCTACTGTCCTCACGCATCAACACCATCATAGAGGAGCACCTGGGCAGCATCTCCACGACGCTCTTCTTCCTCATGGGAGCCATGACGATCGTGGAGGTGGTCGATCAGTATGGTGGCTTCAACTTCGTCCGCGACACGCTGAAGACGCAGTCGAAACGAGGACTGCTCTGGCGCGTGGTGGCACTGACGTTCATCCTGTCGGCTATCCTCGACAACATGACCACGACGATCGTCATGATCATGGTGCTCCGCAAACTGGTCCGCGACCATAGCGACCGCATCATCTATGCCTCACTCATCATCCTGGCGGCCAATGCAGGCGGCGCCTTCTCGCCCATCGGCGACGTGACGACCATCATGCTGTGGAACGTGGGAAGCATCACGGCAGCAGGTGTCATCGAGGAGCTGCTCATTCCCTCGGCCATCTCCATCTTCATCCCCACCCTCATCCTCCAGTATAAGCTTCACGGAGCACTGGTGGAACCCGACGCATCGACGGAAGAGACTGCTGCCAGCGTGCTCTCGGGATGGCAGCACAAGGCGGTCTTCGTGCTCGGCGTGGGTGGTCTCATCTTCGTGCCCATCTTCCGCTACCTCACCGACCTGCCCCCGTTTGTGGGCATTCTGCTTGTCCTTGCCGTTCTTTGGACGGTGACGGAGCTGTTCTTCCGCCTGTCGAAACGGGCCAAGACAGCAGGCGACATGGGCAAGCGGGTCAGCCAACTGCTGGGTCGCGTCGATATGAGCACCATCCTCTTCTTCCTCGGCATCCTGATGACGGTGGCCTGCTTGGAGGAGGTGGGCGTGCTGACGGTCGTGGGACAGGGCCTCGACCATACCTTCCATGGCAACCACTACCTGGTGACGGGCTTCATCGGCGTGCTCTCCAGCATCGTGGACAACGTGCCTCTCGTGGCTGGCTGCATCGGCATGTACCCCCTGCAAGAGGCGGGAGCCTTTGCCGTCGACGGCGTGTTCTGGCAACTCCTGGCCTACTGTGCGGGCGTGGGCGGATCGATACTGATCATCGGCAGCGCCGCCGGCGTAGTGGCGATGGGTCTGGAGAAGATCAGCTTTGGATGGTACGCTCGCCACATCTCGTGGGCAGCCCTCATCGGCTATCTCGCTGGCATCGTGAGCTACTACCTCCTGCGCACCTTCGTTTTCTAATCTTTGCCCTATCTGAGGACATCCCCCGCTGGGCAGAAGGACAGTACGCTTTTTTGGTGCTAGTCTTCCGCCCCGCGGGGCTTTTTCGTCTCTTTTCCGCCCTTTATCATAGAAAAAACGAGGTGCAACGGTCTGTTCTTTGGAAAACTTTTGTATCTTTGCATGGGTTTTCAATCATAGAGAAATGACACGCAAAAGAAGAATATTGTAACAGGTAACGCATCACCCACTCAGAGCCGAAGAAGGCGACGGCCACGTGGACTTTAATCCCTCTTATTATTTTAAAACTACCTATTAACTATGAAGATTATGAAAAGATTTTTGGTGATTATCCTTGGCTGCCTCCAGGTCAGCTTCTCCCACGCACAATGGTTTAGTGGCGAATACACCACAGAGGTGCAATGGGACCTGACGAAGCACACCAACTGGCTCAACCATCTCCGGCTGGACCTGGCCATCCCGCTATGGGAGGGCAAGGGGACGCTGGAGGCTGCGACGCTCCATGTGGCAAGGACCCAGGAAGGAATCATTGACGACTGGCAGGGCCACTCCAACATCGAAGAGGACAATATGCTGGCGGCCCTTGCCGTGCTGGGCTATATGCACGAATGGAAGGAGGCCCACCTGTTTGTCGGCGTGCGCAACGTCAACGAGGACTTCTTCACCTCCGACGTGACGTCGCTCTTCACCAACGGTTCCTGCGGCATCTTCCCCACGATAGCGGCAAGCTACCCCATAGCCAACTTCCCGCTCTCGGGACTGACCGTCTATTTCGACGTGGGCAAGGACGGATGGGTGTTGAGAAACAGTCTGTACAACGGCGTGGGATACAACGGCTGGAAACACCACGACAATCCCTTTCGCCTACGCCCCAAGACGGATGGCATCTTCAACATCTCCCAACTGGAGTACACCCATCCCAAGGGCCGCTACTATGCGGGCGTGGCCATTCACACGCGCCAGTTTGCCATCGACGAGGAGGGCGAGCTGGTCCCAGCCGAGGAGGCTTCCACCAAGACTACCTGCGTCTGGTGGGTCTATGGCGAACAGACACTATGGGCCGATGGCGAGCATCGATGGTCGGAAATGGCACAATACTCGGAGAACACAAGCCACGACAACGGTTGCTACCGCTACGCAGAGATAGGAAGCATTTATGAGGACGGCCACAACGAGTGGGGCGTGTCGGGACAGTACGCGCGCTTCCACCAAGGCACGGAGCGGTCGCTGGAAGTGACCTGGAAGAGGCAGTTCAACAAGCATTTTGCCCTGCAACCATCCTTCCAATACATCAACAACGACAACGGCGACTTCCTGGTGCTTGCCACCCGCCTTTGCTGCTCATTCTGACACTCACCCCATCGACCAAGGGGTCAGGAGCAAACCACTCCTGACCCCTTGATCTTTTTCCAAACGTCGGTCCGTTGCCCCGGGCCGATATGCGGTTGCCTCACTACTTTTGAAGCAGCCTGCGGTTGGCCTACTATTCCAGTATCAACACATGGCTGTTGCCCGTCCTGGGCGTGAAGACACTCAGTCCCACCTTCATCAGGTAGTCGCCACTATACTGCTTGCCGTCACACGTCAGCTCCGACTTCTTGCCAGGCATGAGGTTGGTCTCGCGGACCGTATATGTCCTGTCGGGGTCCAGTCCCTGCAGCCGCACGTTCGTCAGCGGCTCCATATAGCGTGGGTGCAGATCGAAGGCGAAGAGGACGGCCCGCTGCCGGTCCTTGCTCACATAGTTGATGGCGCAATGGTTGCCCTCGTAGGGTGACACGAGGCGGTAGAGGTCGCCATCGAAGATCACGGGCTTCATAAGGTCGTAGTTGCTGACGGCCTGCTTCACAAACTGATACTCCTCGGCTGAAAGCGACTTGAGGTCGATGTCGAAACCCAGTTTGCAGGAGCTGCAGACGTCGGTACGAAACTTCACCGAAGTGTTGCGGTTCCAGTTGGTGACGTGCGAGCTCATGGTCTTGGCGGGGAAAAACTTCGACAGTCCCCACTGGATGTAGATGCGCTCATAGGGGTCGGTATCGTCGGAACACCAAAACTCCGTGAAATATTTCAGCATCTCGTAGTCCATCCTGCCGCCGCCTCCGGAGCAAAGCATCATGGGCAGGTCGGGATACTTGTCGTGGATGCGGGTGAGGACATGATAAATACCGCGGATGTGGTCGATGTAGAAATTGCCCTGATTGGCCTTGTGGTAGGGCGAGAAGATATTGGTCACGACGCTGTTGCAGTCCCACTTGAAGTAGGCCACGTCGGGATTCTCCGTCATGATACGATCGACTATGCCGAAGACGTAGTCCTGCACCTTCGGGTTGGAGATGTCGAGCACCAGCTGGTGGCGATGGTAGTAGGGCTCGCGGTTGGGCTGCATGATGGCCCAGTCGGGATGCTTCTCAAACAACTCGCTCTTCGGATTGACCATCTCCGGCTCTATCCAGATGCCAAACTTCACACCTGCCTTCTTGGCGTCTCTGACCAGTCCGGGAATGCCCTCGGGCAACTTTCCCTTCGTGGGTTCCCAGTCGCCGAGACCTGCACGGTCGTCCTTGCGGGGATATTTGTTGGCAAACCAGCCGTCGTCGAGCAAGAAGAGATCCACACCCAGGTCCTTGGCATCCTTCATCAGCTCGGCCAGCGTCTGTTGGTCGAAGTCGAAGCCCGTGTTCTCCCAGTTGTTGAGGAGCGTGAGGCGTCCCTCCATGCCCTTGTTCACCTGATACTGGCGCGCCCAGTCGTGGAGATTGCGCGAAGCCTCGCCCACACCATGGTCGCTCAGGGTGAAGATAAACTCGGGCGTGGTGAAGACCTCGCCAGCCTTGAGCTGATAGTCAGAGGCGTAGGGGTTGATGGCGGGCAGCACACGGAGCACCCCCACATTGTCCACCTCAAAGGTGAAGCGGAAGTTGCCGGGCCATCCAATGGTACCGAGCATCGCCCGTCCCTCATTCTCCTTGGCTGGTTCGTCGAAGCCCAACTCAAAGAATGGTTCCGTCTGCATAGCCGCACGCGTGCCAAGTTTGGTGTCGATGACCTTCTTGCCACGGGTCAGCGGCGCGGTCTCGGGCTGACCCTCCCGGGCCCAGTCACTATGATAACTGGTGAGGAAATAGCGGTCGGCCTTGAAGTAGAGCATGGCCGAACTGTAGCGCCATAGCACCACGGGCGCCTTCTCCTGGTGGGAGATCTCGCTCCAGGCCTTGATGACGTTCTCCTTGGGATAGGCCACATAGTGGAGCCTCACGGTCAGCGGATAGACCTGGTCGCGCAGGGTGATGATCGTCTCCGTCTCACCGTTCACGGCCTTCTGCTCCACGTTTTGATAGTAGAGGTAGGTGGTCTTGTTGCCGTCGGCATGAGTCACAGCCACGGCGGGCTCGAAGAAGTCCTCGCCCCCCGAGGCTGCATAAGCCTCATGGCCACGCGTACTGACTGCAGCATCGGAGGAGGCATAGACCTCCCAGGGCAAGTGGTCGTAGTCGGCCGGATTGCGCAGCTTGTCGCCGAGATAGACCTGGTAGAGGCGCCCCTTGGGCGACACCTTCAATACAAGGTCAGTCTTGTCCGTCGATACCCGAATCGTCTTTTGGGCGAATGCCACGGCAGAGACCATGCACATCGCCACGATAAGCATCACGTTTCTTTTCATGTTCATTGTCATTATCATCTTTATTTTGTTAGTTCACACCGGTCCTCACGCCTGGACCATCATTTTTTAATTAGCCATCAAATTAAATGACACCTACAATCTACACGAACGACTTTTTCAGTTTGGCAGTAAGAGCATAATCATGCAGAGTTATGCTCTTCTTGATCCATAGCATGAAGGACGAGCCGTCAAAGAATAGCCGAAAATGACCGAAAATGACCAAAAATAGCCGAAAATAGCCGAAAATGACCGGTAAAACGACCATAAATAGCCGAACACGACAACAAATAGCCGTACAACTAAGCTCCAAGTTCACTTTCTCCTTTCTCTGTAATATTCCATTTCTTGCCTGTAGAAGGCTTGCTTATTAAACCTTCTTTGGACATAATGCCAAGAAGCCGTCCTATCTTTCTTAGTTTTTCGTCATGAGTTAAATTTGAAGGGAATACATGCTGGAGTCCCTCATAAACATCTTGACGTTTGAAGCCCATACTTCCTGCATTATGCGCCAATTGCAACAATAGCTTTTGAATACTATTTTCTGCAAGTCCTTTCTCTTTGGTATAATGCCCAATTTGTTTCGTCAGCTTGGCAACTTTTAGAGATATGGTATAATGTGGAGCACGTCCTTCTATCAAACCTTTGTCACAAAGATGCTTAGCTGCTTCTTTGGTGACAGGATGATGCTTTTGTACGGCATCTAGCCAAAGGCATTCCTTTAGTGACAAAGACTGGTTGCTCTTTAGCAGATTGGTATATTTCTCATCTATCATCTTGCCATAGATGGTTACACCAACAGTACGATGCTCGTTGTCGATGTCATAATCTGGCATTGGAAAGAATCGGTTGCGCTGCTCTGTGTAAATCTTCTTGATGCCACGTCCTACGGTATCAATCATGTTGAAGTTAACCATGCCGCGGCATAAGCATTCGTTACGATAGTGGAATTGTGGACCTTTGTGCTCCAAGGCATTCTCTATCGTGCCAGGAATGAAACTACCACCATTACCATAATATAAGGTGCTTGGTCCTTCCACAAACACAATGCGCTGTTGCAAGGTGTAGTCTTGATGTGCAATGGCGTTATGAAGAGCCTCACGTATTGTATATTCATCATACTGCTTCATCGTATCAGGGAAAAGGGTTCCACCTGGCAACTCACGCATAGTCTTGTTACGTATTTTACTCAACACCTTATCTACGGTCAAGATGAAAGGTATTGTAAAATGCTCATAATCTTGTACGATGCCTTCTTCATCTTCCCATGTCCAAGTGATTTGTGCTACGGCAGGATGAATCTTTTGAATAGAAAGGGGTTTGCCCAATAGTAGAATGGCAGCACGAGTGATTTGGCCGTCTCGCATCATCATGCTATTAGCTAAGAACTCTTCTGTTGTCCACGCATCTATTTCTTCGGCAGGAATACTTGAAGAGTGTACTTTCTTGAACATGACTTTAGCTGTGGCTACTGCCAACTCATCCAAATCATTGATAGTCGCATTGGGTACGAGTTGGGCTGTCCAATCTGGTATTGGTGGTTGTTGGCGTATGGCATCTTGTTTGGCTTGGTTCAATGGTTTTAGACTTTCGCCATCACGACCATAAGCCACACCTTTCCAGTGCATCACGATATTGCGTGGCGATGCAGGAACCTGGAAAAGCAAAACGCGTTTGCCTTCAACCTCAATAGGTACAATATCCCTAAAGATGAGATTGTCTGTAGTGTGTTGAGACATGTCTTGCTTTAGGCGGTTCAAGGCAACCTCACTATCTTTGAAACTGGTACCATTGATCTGATGCTTCTTGTCCCAAACACCAAATACTATCCACGCAAACTCATGATCTCGTAAGTTTGCTTCATTGCTGAGAGCGGAGAAGTACTTTCCCAACTCGTCAATATCAAAGTTGGTCTCTGCTTTCTTAAACTCTACGACCTCATTTTCCGAGTGCTCCCAAAGCTTGTTGAATATGTCTATATATTTTTCCATTATTCGCTTTTTACAATCTACTTCTGTAAGGGATAGTTGACAAAACTACTTCTATATCCATACCTTTTGTCCATAGGAATGATTTTATTCTCATTATTACTTCTGAGGATGTCTGACATGGTCCTACCACAATTCTTTTTAGGCAACTGATTGGAACATTTACTTTTATATAAGGTACCAGTTTGTTGTCTGCAAGACGGTATTGAGGCTTTATTTGATGCTTAATGATACGATATTCCCCTTCTGCTTCATACTTTTTGTGTTTGTAGATTGGGGCGTATTCATTGTTTATTATAGCCTGTTTTACATCTGCCCACTCATTCTTATTAAAAATGTTTTTTAGAGTCCGATTGCAGGCTTCTTCTGCAATCTTGATGTTATTTGCATCAACATACTCACATTTTTTTATTTCATCATAAAGTAAACATGTCGGTTCGCCTTCACGCTCTTTGCAATCAGCTCCATACTCAGATAAAGTTGATGGAAGTTCGGAGAAATCGAAACCTAAACTTATGCCATCTCCATTTTGTCCATAGCCACGCCACATTGTTAAATCGTCTTCATGTTTGGAAAACGAAATAGTAAATATGTTCATATGCCACTGGGGGTGTTGTATGAGATCATTGTCTTTGTCGTTAAGTGCTTTGTTGTTATTTTTAGTATAATCAAGCACACCAGCTTTTAGCCCTTCAAAAAACAACAGACATTCTGTTGGGTCGTTTTGATGTGCATAATGTGTTGCCCACATTGTTATACACTTAGGATGGGAATCGCCATCTTTATACTGCAATGAGTGTTCTATCATATTATAGAACGTACTCATTGTAGTATAATGGTACAGTATGTTCATATTTTCTTTACTCATATTCATTAATTAATCGTTATATCCGAATTTATTCCAGGCTTCGAGGACGAGGCGCTTGGTGCGTGCTGTATCTTTCCGCGCGCTTCTTCGTTTTCCTGTCCTGTGTATTTGCCAAAAGTGAATGGACACGGATGGCCTGTCCGCTCCTCATATTCTGCTTTATACCGGCTCAATTCCTCAGCTTGAGAGTTGACAAGGGCATTCATTGGATAGACTATGATAGCAATCGTCTTATCTTTGCATGCCTCATCATGAAGTAGAATATAATTGAACACGGTAGCCATAAAGGTTCGTGATTTTCCGGAGCCTGTGCCAGAAGTCACAATAAATTCTTTGTCTTGACAGCCTAACTCTATAGCATCTTGCTGATGCTTATAAAAAGGCTTGTCGAAGAAATACTCCAAGTCTTTATGGATAGGGAGGCCCTTGGCGATAAGCTCCTTTACGCCTATCCCCTGCTTGAAGTTTGGATTGAATTGAATCAAAGCCTTTCGCCACAGCTTTTCATTTTTGATAGACTCGCTGACCTCGTCCTTGATTCGTTCATCTTTTATGGCAACAAAGCTCTGAAGGTAACTTTTGTAGCTACCCTTCAAGCTTTCATATAATTCTATTATATTCATAGATGTTTGTCTTTTAAACAACTACAAAGATAGCATTATTCTTTGATAATAGAGCATATATTTAGATAGAAAGTGCTTTTCTTAGTGATTTTCCCTATTTTGGGCGAAAAGTTCCTATGTATGGGAGTAAACTAAATACCAGTTGTGCAGATTGGTCGTTTCCTGATTTAGCTTGACTACTTGCTCGTCTTAAGTCTTGACAATGTTGACTCTGTTAAGCATTTGTGATATCGCATGAAATCGTCGTGTAAAAGATCATGTGGAACGTTATAGGACAAAGGTCCACAAATAAAAATAGAGGTATTATGGCGAATATTGATTTGAAATTATCCTCAAAAGACGCAGCTGCAATGATGCGACCAACTGTCATAAAAAGAAAATTCCGTAGTAGATAATAAAGCAAGAGAGTGTGTGTTTATTACATACTCTCTTGCTCATATAGGTATAATGTCTTATTTTCCCAAAGACTTGAACATCTTGGTGATGCACTTTTTCTTCTGCTCCATGTTCGGGTGAACATAGAGATTAAGGGTTGTTGTAATATTGGCATGACCGAGCAGTACGCTTACGGTCTTGTAGTCGCAGTTGCTTTCAATGCAGCGTGTGGCAAAGCTGTGGCGGAGTCCGTGGTATTTCAACCGAGGAATGTCAAGATGCGCCATCAACCGATGATAATAGTTGCGATAGGTGCGAGGTTCGGTTGGTTTCTCCTCATTGGTCAGCACATAGAAGTCTGTGTTTACCACCTTTTTCAGTGGTTTCACCATCGCCAGCAGTTCCTTGTTCATCGGTATCTCACGGCATGAGTTTTTGGTCTTGGGTGTGTTGATGACCAACTCTGTGTGCTTACGTTCGCCCTCCACAATGTAGATGCGCTCAATGGTGCGGTTCACTACAATCGTACCATTGTCCGTGTTGATGTCCGACCATTTCAAACCGCAGATTTCTCCAATACGCAAACCAGTAGTCAGACTGATATAAATACCAAGATTGCGGAACGTGAAGTTCTGCTTGATGAAATCGAGGATCTTCTTGTGGTGTGCCACCGTCAGCACCTCAATTTCCTTGTTGGTCTCAGTCGTAGGGTATTTGATATCCCACTCGCAATAGCTCATCCACTCGTTCTTTACTCCGAACTTCATCACCATTTTCAAGACTATCAGAATGTCCTTTACCGTTTTAATACTGAGTCCGCCATTTAGTTTCTGCAAAACGAACTCCTGCACAAGTTTCTCACTCAAAGCCTCACAATCGCCAAACGATGGCAGAATGTGATTCTCCAAAACTAACACATAAGCAGCGTATGTGGACTGCTTTACATAGCGTTGCTTGTCTATTTTCCAAGCCAACGCAATTTCTCTAATTGTTTTTGTTGTCATTGTAATCCTTAATTTTGAAGGTGTATATATTAATTAGAGAAAATAGACCTCTGATGTCCCAAATCTCAGATTCCCTGAGTTTCAGGGGGAGTGGGAGGAAACTAAGATTGGTGATATTGCTATAGTTGTTGGTGGAGGTACTCCCGACACAAATACTTCCCAATATTGGAATGGAAAAATTCAATGGTTTACTCCATCAGAGATAGGCAGAAATAAGTATGTATATAATAGTGTTCGCACAATATCAGAAGATGGTTTGAACAAATCCAGTGCAAAGCTTCTTCCGATTGGAACTATATTGTTAAGTTCAAGAGCAACTGTTGGTGAATGCTCTATCAACAAGAAAGAATGTACAACCAATCAAGGATTTCAATCTTTAATACCCAAAGAGAACATTTCGAATGAGTTTGTTTATTATTTGATTCAGACCAAGCGAAAGGATTTAATAAGGAAATCTTGTGGCTCTACATTTCTTGAAATTTCAGCAAATGAAGTACGAAAGATTGTAGTATCTATACCAACTATCAAAGAACAAGACAAAATAGCAAAACTATTGTCACTTCTTGACGAGCGTATCGCGACCCAAAACAAAATCATTGACAAGTTGCAGTCCTTAATCAAGGGAATTAGTAGTAGAATTTTTGCATCCATACAAGGAATTGAATATAGAATGGGTGATATTGTTACAATTACTAATGGAAATAGTAATGTGCAAGATGCTGTTACACAATCAAAGGATGGTTTGTATCCTTTCTTTGATAGGTCTGAGGATATAAAATATTTGCCTACATTCTTGTTTGACAAAGAAGCTATTATATATCCAGGTGAAGGAACTGAATTTATGCCACGATATTTCAAAGGGAAATTCGCTTTACATCAAAGATGTTATGCCATTTTTGACTTCAACGAAATTATAAATGCTCGTTTCCTATATTTTTATCTAAAGACGCGAAATTCTTATTTCGTCAAAAATGCTGTGGGCTCAACAGTGCCTTCATTAAGACTTGACACGTTTCAAAAGCTAAAAGTTATTATTCCACCGAAGAAAACACAACATAGTGTATCTTCATTTCTTTCTTCTATGGAACAGAAGCGTAATGTCGAAAAAAAGATTTTATACAAACTATTAAATCAAAAGCAGTATCTGCTCCGCCAGATGCTTATATGAACATCTGGCGAAGCAAGTATTCCTTCTGTTTCTGAAGAAGCGAAATAGCATTATTCTCAGTCTCTAATTTATTATATAAAGATTGATATAACTCACATATTTGTTTCTGTGCCTTTATGCTTGGAATCTTAACTACAGTCTTTCCCAATTCTGTTTGGTTAATGCTTGCTTGTGATACTGCTTTGTTACAGATTGTCTTGAAGTGATTTTGCTTCTTGTTTGTATTCAATAACAAATATAAATAAAGAGGTATAACAATATTCTTATTAGGCATAAGTCTTAGTAAGTTCATGCCATGATACAAGCCATAATCTTTTTCGATAAAAGCCGTATTCCCAATGTATTCAACACTATTAATATTGCTAAACAATATGTCTCCGATTTGCAATTTGTAATTCTCTGAAGAAGCAAATGGGGCAACATATCCCACACGCTCAATATTTACTTTATGCCCAGAAATTGTTTCTATACGAGAAACCTTTAACCCATTCTTTGATGTAAGTTGATTACCAGAATAACCACTTCTTATTTCACAGAGTTCTTTTAGCATGTAATTAAAGCCATCATCTGTGAATACATTCTGATTAATTCCCTTGATTAAGGATTTTGTGGCTTGTAGGGCTGCGATTATTGAAAAGGTATTCAATGGTAAACATTCAGAAAAACTACAATTG
>OWHV01000512.1_pt1 | contig 19778 bp, 20 predicted proteins | sample 1732721 | NCBI WGS metagenome assembly OWHV01 (sample SAMN05065746, study PRJEB22554) | human gut metagenome | biome: ENVO:2100002; feature: ENVO:00000062; material: ENVO:00002003 | host: Homo sapiens | place: USA | reverse complement strand
ACATCGAGTTTGTCATGGACTGTCTGCAAAAGAACACCACCCAGGTACGCAACATGAAGCAGTACCTGCTTGCGGTGCTGTTCAATGCGCCTACCACCATGAATAATCACTTCACTTCATTGGTCAACCACGATATGCACGCAGGCGGCTGGTAAAGGCCGCCTTTTATCATGCCAAAGGAGGCACGACATGAACCAGATGGAAATTTTCAAAAACCCGGAGTTTGGCAGTATCCGGGTCATCGAAGAAAACGGCAAATACCTGTTCTGCGGAACGGATGTGGCCGCTGCGCTGGGGTACAGCAATTCCCGCGATGCAATTATCCGCCATTGTAGGTATGTCGTGAAACGCGACGCACCTCACCCACAAAGCCCCGACCGCAAAATCAGTATGACTTTTATCCCCGAAGGAGATTTGTACCGCCTGATTGTTCACAGCAAATTGCCATCGGCAGAACAGTTTGAACAGTGGGTATTCGATGAGGTTCTGCCTACCATTCGCAAGCACGGGGCCTATCTCACAAGAGAAAAGCTTTGGGAGGTAGCTACTTCCCCGGAGGCTCTGATGAAGCTCTGCTCAGACTTGTTGGCTGAGCGTGAAGCAAATATTTCTCTGCGTAAGGAAAATGCACAGCTGGAGGGCAAAGCCGCTTTCTATGACCTGTTCATCGACTTAAAGCACAGCACCAATCTCAGGACAACCGCCAAAGAGTTGGATGTCCCGGAGCGCCGGTTTGTTCGGTTTCTGATAGAACGACGGTTTGTGTACCGCACAGCATCCGGCAATGTGCTGCCCTATGCCAATGTGAAAAATACGGGGCTGTTCTGTGTGAAAGACTACTGCAATCACGGGCATACCGGCTCCTACACGCTGGTTACGCCAAAGGGAAAGCTCTACTTTGCTCAGCTGCGGGAGATGATCTTGCTGGTCTCATAAGAACGGAAAGGAAGTGGGTTTTATGCAGGAAGGCAAAACAATCGGGCAGCTGATGGAGGAAATGCGCCAGAAAGCCGGGGCGCAGAACTATCACGGTCATGACTACATGGATCTCCAGCGATTTGCGGAGAACACCCGGCACATGATTATTTTTGATGTACTGACGCATGACTCCCCGGTTGGCTGGAAAGGAGAACGCACCCGCCTGTTTTTGTCAGATATAGGCTATGAAAAAGCTCTGGACAGTCAGGCAAATGGGCAGATCAAGATTCTCAGCCATGCAAAGGTCAGAAATGGAGATTTGTTTTATGACCACAAAGAACAGATACGATAGGAGGAATCCGATATGAATGAGGAAAAGAAAGTACCCTTTAAGTGGGAATATGGGGAAGAAACCATATCGCTGCAACTTGGAATGTATGCGAATAATCAGCGGCTTTATATCGGCATGATTACCCATACAGAAGATGGAGCAGAGGCGTTTGCAGATATGACGGTGAACCTACCAGGATATTCCCTGGGCCCCGGAGAGGCGTTTATTTCCGGTGACATCAGCAAGGACCTGCTGCGATTCATCAAAGAGAACAAGTTGGGGAAGGTGCTTCCATATCAGGTGCAGTCCGGATATGGAAAATATTCTGCCGTTGCCTTTGATCTGGAGAAGTTGAAGGCATTTGACCCCAAAGGTGTGGCAGAGTTTCGGGAAGAGTGGAATCTGCCGGATAAGAAGCCGGTAAAGAAAAAGAACCGCGGGATGGAGCGATGAAGAAATATTTTCTCCGGCGGCTGGTGGTCCCGCCTTAGAAAGAAGTGCACCACCCCTGCACATTTTGTGGAAAGGAGGCGAGAAAATGCAGGAAGAAGTGGAAAACAGAACTTTGACGCTGGTTGTCAGTGGAACAAAGTTTACCGGCAGAATGTTTAAGGCTGCCATAAGCAAGTACATGGCACATCGAAAGGAAAAGAAGCTGGAAAAACAGAGAAGCCGTGATGCGCCGGTTGTTCCGCATGGAAAACAGACTGTGAAGCAGCTTGTCGGGCAGAATCAGGGAATATCCAACATTGAGATCACAGACCCCTCTATCAAGGAGTTTGAGAAAATCGCCCGGAAATATGGTGTGGATTATGCGGTGAAAAAGGACCGCAGCAGTTCTCCGCCAAAGTACCTGATTTTTTTCAAAGGCCGTGATGCAGATGCTCTGACAGCAGCTTTTACAGAGTACACCAACAAAAAGGTCAAAAAGGCAACGAAAACAGAGCGCCCGTCCGTACTGGCAAAACTTAACCAGTTCAAAGAGATGGTTAAAAATGCTGTGGTGGATCGCACCAAGCGAAAGGAGCTGGAACGATGAAAAAGACATTGGACATCAAAAAGCTCATTTTGCTGAATATGCCGTATATCCTGCTGGGGCTGTTTGCTACCAATTTTGGAGAGGCATGGCGAATGGCACAAGGGGCGGATGCTTCAGAAAAGTTTCTTTCGCTGGTTGCGGTTCTGCCTGGGGCGCTGCAAAGTTTCTGGCCAAGCCTGCATCCATTGGACTTGTTGGTAGGGCTGTGTTGTGGAGGCAGTCTGAGGCTGGCGGTGTATCTTAAAAGCAAGAACGCCAAGAAATATCGACATGGATTGGAATATGGTTCGGCCCGCTGGGGAACTCGTGAGGATATTGCACCTTACGTTGATCCTGTATTTCAGAACAATGTGATTCTGACGAAAACGGAGAGCCTGACCATGAACAGCCGCCCCAAGGACCCCAAGACTGCCAGAAACAAAAATGTACTGGTGATTGGCGGCTCCGGTTCCGGTAAGACCCGATTCTGGCTGAAACCCAACCTAATGCAGATGCACAGCTCCTATGTTGTGACGGACCCGAAGGGAACAATTCTGGTGGAGTGCGGAAAAATGCTCCAAAGGGGTGCGCCCAAGCTGGGGAAGGACGGAAAGCCCATGAAGGATAAGCACGGCAAGGTCATTTATGAGCCGTACCGAATCAAGGTCCTAAATACCATCAACTTCAAGAAGTCCATGCACTATAACCCCTTTGCATACATCCACTCGGAAAAGGATATTTTGAAGCTGGTGACAACGCTGATCGCTAATACCAAAGGCGAGGGCAAGGCCGGAGACGATTTCTGGGTCAAGGCGGAAACATTGCTGTATTGCGCATTGATTGGATATATCCACTATGAAGCTCCGGTGGAGGAGCAAAACTTCTCCACCCTCATCGAGTTCATCAACGCCATGGAAGTCCGGGAGGATGACGAGGAGTTCAAAAATCCTGTAGACCTGATGTTTGATGCACTGGAATCGGAAAAACCAAACCACTTCGCAGTGCGGCAGTATAAGAAATATAAGCTGGCAGCCGGCAAAACCGCTAAGTCGATTTTGATTTCCTGCGGTGCGCGTCTTGCCGTATTTGATATTGCGGAGCTGCGCGAGGTTACATCCTACGATGAGTTGGAACTGGATACGCTGGGAGACAGAAAAACGGCTCTGTTCCTCATTATGAGTGATACGGATGACAGTTTTAACTTTCTCATTTCCATGTGCTACACCCAGTTATTCAACCTGCTTTGTGAAAAGGCCGACGATGTGTATGGCGGCAGGCTTCCGGTTCATGTGCGCTGTCTGATTGATGAGTGTGCCAACATCGGGCAGATTCCGAAGCTGGAAAAGCTGGTGGCCACCATCCGAAGCCGTGAAATCTCTGCCTGTCTGGTGTTGCAGGCACAGAGCCAGCTCAAGGCAATTTACAAAGATAATGCCGATACCATCATCGGCAATATGGATACTTCCATCTTCCTGGGTGGCAAAGAGCCAACAACGCTGAAAGAGCTGGCGGCTGTTCTGGGAAAGGAGACCATAGACACTTACAACACCGGAGAGAGCCGGGGACGGGAGACCTCCCACTCGCTCAACTATCAGAAATTGGGAAAAGAGCTGATGAGCCAGGACGAGCTGGCAGTTATGGATGGCGGCAAGTGCATCTTGCAGTTGCGCGGTGTGCGTCCGTTTCTTTCAGACAAGTATGACATTACCAGACACCCTAATTTCAAATACACAGCTGATGCAGACAAGCGAAATACCTTTGATATTGAAGCATTTTTGTCTGCCAGACTGAAACTCAAGCCTGATGAGGTCTGCGATGTATATGAAGTAGACACGGAGGGCGTGTAATACGGTTCCGCTGAGAAAGGAGTGATCGTATCTATTTGCCGCAACTGCCTCTGTTGAGGCCATTGGCGTACAAAGCGGACAATCGCAAGAAAAATAATGAAAAAGGAGGACAGCCGGAATCATGCCCCCGGAAACCGGGCGGCAGATTGTTCCGGCTTTTGTATGCCTATGAAACATGACAAACCTATTTTTTAATCAGATTCCGGCTAATAAACTATATGGCATTTTTTGAACAGGCAATTACCGTTCTTCAGACTCTCGTTATCGCTCTGGGCGCTGGTCTTGGTATCTGGGGTGTCATCAACCTGTTGGAAGGTTACGGCAACGACAACCCTGGCGCCAAAAGCCAAGGCATGAAGCAGCTCATGGCTGGCGCTGGCGTCGCCGTGGTCGGCATGGTCCTCGTACCCCTGCTCTCCGGTCTGTTTACCGTCTAAACTGTCCCTGGAAAATCCTTGCCCCTCCCGTAATAATCGGGAGGGGCTGAAAGGAGGTCGCACTGTATGGATTTTCTGCTGGACGCGCTTACTGAGTGGCTCAAGGAAATGCTGGTAGGCGGCATTATGGGAAACCTGTCCGGGATGTTCGATTCTGTAAACCAGCAGGTCGGAGATATATCCGTGCAGGTTGGGCAAACACCGCAGGGCTGGAACGGCGGTATTTTCAACATGATCCAGAACCTCTCCAACTCCATTATGGTTCCCATCGCCGGTGTGATTCTGGCGATTGTAATGACGCTGGAACTAATCCAGATGATTACCGATAAAAACAACCTGCATGATGTGGATACCTGGATGATTTTCAAGTGGGTGTTCAAGTCAGCCGCAGCCATACTCCTTGTCACGAATACATGGAATATCGTCATGGGCGTGTTCGATATGGCGCAGAGCGTGGTGGCACAGGCATCCGGGATCATTTCTTCGGATGCCGCCATTGATATTTCCTCTGTCCTTACGGACATGGAACCCCGGCTGATGGAAATGGATTTGGGTCCGCTGTTCGGGCTTTGGTTCCAGAGTATGTTTATCGGCGTTACCATGTGGGCGCTGTATATCTGCATTTTCATCGTGATTTATGGCCGTATGATAGAAATTTACCTTGTGACATCCGTTGCGCCCATCCCCATGGCTGCCATGATGGGCAAGGAATGGGGCGGCATGGGCCAGAACTATCTGCGCTCCCTGCTGGCGCTGGGATTCCAGGCATTTCTTATCATTGTCTGTGTGGCGATTTATGCTGTACTGGTGCAGGGCATCGCTACCGAGGAAGATGTGATTATGGCGATTTGGAGCTGTGTGGGCTATACGGTTTTACTGTGCTTTACCCTCTTTAAGACCGGAAGCCTTGCAAAAGCTGTATTCCAGGCTCATTAAGGAGGAGGGAGTTTCTATGGCCTATGTACCTGTACCCAAAGACCTGACGAAAGTCAAAACCAAGGTTGCTTTCAACTTAACCAAGCGGCAGTTAGTCTGCTTCGGCGGAGGGGCGCTTTTGGGCGTACCGCTGTTCTTTCTGCTCCGTGGCTCTGCCGGGAACAGTACGGCAGCCCTGTGCATGATGTTCGTGATGCTGCCTTTCTTCCTGCTGGCGATGTACGAAAAGCATGGTCAGCCGTTGGAAAAGATCGTGGGCAATATCATCCGCGTCACGGTGATCCGCCCCAGGCAGCGCCCCTACCGCACCAATAACTTCTATGCCGTGCTGCAGCGGCAGGCAAATCTCGACGAGGAGGTGTCACACATTGTTTACGGCAATCAAACGCTGGCTGCACCGGCTGTTCGGAAAAAACGAGGAAAAAGCTGTGCAGCCGGTCAAAACAAAGAAAAAGCTGTCCCGCGCCGACAGAAAGCAGATTGAAGCTGCGATTGCCCGCGCAAACCGCACGGACAAAAAGGAAAAATCGGCACAGGACAGTATCCCTTATGAACGAATGTGGCCGGACGGTATCTGCCGGGTATCAGACGGTCACTACACAAAAACCATTCAATTTCAGGACATCAACTATCAGCTCTCACAGAACGAGGATAAAACCGCGATTTTCGAGGGCTGGTGCGATTTCCTCAACTACTTCGACAGCTCGATTCAGTTTGAGCTGTCTTTTTTGAACCTTGCAGCATCGGAGGAAACCTTTGCCCGCGCCATCAACATCCCTCTCCAGGGGGACGATTTTGACAGCATCCGCATCGAATACATGACCATGCTGCAAAACCAGCTGGCAAAGGGAAATAACGGCCTGATCAAAACCAAGTATCTCACCTTTGGCATTGACGCGGACAGCATCAAGGCGGCCAAGCCCCGTCTGGAGCGCATTGAGACCGACATTCTCAATAACTTCAAGCGGCTGGGCGTGGCGGCGGAAACGCTGGACGGAAAGGCGCGGCTTGCCCAACTGCATGGTATCTTCCACATGGACGAGCAGCTGCCGTTCCGGTTTGAGTGGGACTGGCTCCCCTCCAGCGGCCTGTCCACCAAGGACTTTATCGCCCCCAGCTCCTTTGAGTTCCGCACCGGCAAGCAGTTCCGCATGGGCAAGAAGTACGGAGCCGTCAGCTTCGTACAAATTTTGGCCCCAGAGCTGAATGACCGGATGCTGGCCGATTTTCTGGATATGGAATCCAACCTGATTGTCAGCCTGCACATCCAGTCAGTGGATCAGATCAAGGCCATCAAGACGGTCAAACGAAAAATCACCGATCTGGATAAATCCAAAATCGAGGAACAGAAAAAGGCTGTCCGTGCCGGGTACGACATAGACATCATTCCCTCCGACCTTGCCACTTATGGTGTTGAGGCCAAAAAGCTCTTGCAGGATTTGCAGAGCCGCAACGAGCGAATGTTCCTTGTTACCTTCCTGGTGCTGAACACGGCGGATAACCCCCGCCAGCTGGACAACAATGTGTTCCAGGCAAGCTCCATCGCGCAGAAATACAACTGCCGGCTGACAAGGCTGGACTTCCAGCAGGAAGAAGGGCTGATGAGCTGCCTGCCTTTGGGTCTCAATCAGATCGAAATTCAGCGGGGGCTGACCACCAGTTCCACGGCTATCTTTGTGCCGTTCACCACACAGGAATTATTCCAGAACGGTAAAGAGGCGCTGTACTACGGCATCAACGCCCTGTCCAACAACCTTATCATGGTGGACCGCAAGCTGCTGAAAAACCCCAACGGCCTGATTCTCGGTACGCCGGGTTCCGGCAAGTCCTTCAGCGCCAAGCGCGAGATCGCCAACTGCTTCCTGCTGACTTCCGACGAGGTGGAAATCCTGGATCCGGAAGCGGAATATGCCCCGCTGGTGGAGCGTCTGCATGGGCAGGTTATCAAAATTTCGCCCACTTCCACCAACTACATCAACCCCATGGACCTGAACCTGGACTATTCGGATGATGAAAGCCCGCTGTCCCTCAAATCCGACTTCATTCTCAGCCTGTGCGAGCTGATCGTGGGCGGCAAGGAGGGCTTGCAGCCGGTGCAGAAAACCATCATCGACCGCTGTGTGCGGCTGGTCTATCAGGACTATCTCAACGATCCGCGCCCGGAGAATATGCCCATTCTGGAGGATTTGTATAATCTCTTGCGGGCGCAGGAGGAAAAAGAGGCACAGTACATCGCCACAGCGCTGGAAATCTATGTGACCGGCTCCCTCAATGTGTTCAACCACCGAACCAATGTGGACATCAACAACCGTATTGTCTGCTATGACATTAAGGAACTGGGCAAGCAGCTGAAGAAAATCGGGATGCTGGTGGTGCAGGATCAGGTGTGGAACCGCGTCACCATCAACCGCGCCGCCCACAAGTCCACCCGTTACTACATCGACGAGATGCACCTGCTGCTGAAAGAGGAACAGACCGCCGCCTATACAGTGGAAATCTGGAAGCGGTTCCGCAAGTGGGGCGGCATCCCGACTGGTATCACACAGAATGTCAAAGACCTTTTGAGCAGCCGCGAGGTTGAGAACATCTTTGAAAACTCCGACTTCGTGTATATGCTCAACCAGGCGGGCGGAGACCGGCAGATTCTTGCCAAACAGCTGGGCATTTCCCCGCACCAGCTATCCTATGTGACCCACTCCGGCGAGGGCGAGGGACTTTTGTTCTACGGCTCCACCATCCTGCCTTTTGTGGACCACTTCCCCAAGAATACGGAACTGTACCGTATCATGACCACCAAGCCGTTGGACTTAAAAAAGGAGGATGAACAGCATGACAAAGAAAGAAATTGAAAAAGGCGCAGGTCTGCTTCTGGCCGCTGTCAGCGGATGTGAGCAGATGGTGGAACTGCTTCGCGCCGCCGTCCATTACTGCTATGAGCAGGAAAAGACAGCAAAAAATCTCACGCCCAAGGGCTATGCCGGATTTACCCGGATTCACCATATCTGGACAGAGGGCATACCGGATGTTCCCAAGCTGTTTATGGGCAGCCCGATTCAGGATCGGGACATGGCAAGAGGAACCCTGATGGCGCTTTTCCTGTCCACAACGGTCTTTCCGGCAGAAACCATTCAGATTCCGGTATATGCGGAAACCTGTGTGCTGCTGGATGACCTGATGGCGGGTGGCTGGTATGCGTAAGGAACCGCGCCTGCGCTTTACAGACGAGGAACGGGCTGACCCGGCGCTGGAGAAGCCCATCCGTAAAGTAGACCGGGCCGCCGTCAAAGCAGACAAGGCGCAGGCGAAAATCCCGAAAAAGCAGGTGCGGCAAAAAGCGGTGGACCTGGGGACCGGCAAAGTGACTACCAAACTGGTGCTGGAGGACAAGAAAAAGCCGCCCTCCAAGCTGTCCCATGCGGTCCGGGATGCTCCGGGAGATGCGGCGCTGGGGAAACTCCACAAGGAAATCCGTGAAACGGAACAGGACAATGTGGGCGTGGAGAGCGCCCACAAGTCCGAGGAAGCTGTTGAAACCGGTGCGCGGCTGGTCCGGGAAGGCTACCGCAGCCACAAGCTGAAGCCATACCGCAAGGCGGCACAGGCGGAACAAAAGCTGGAAAAGGCCAATGTAAACGCCCTGTATCAAAAGTCCCTGCGGGAAAATCCCCAGCTTACCAGTAATCCGTTTTCACGCTGGCAGCAGAAGCAGGCCATCAAAAAGGAATACGCCGCCGCCAAGCGCGCCGGTCAAGCTGCCGGAAACACCGCCAACACCGCAAAAAAGACCGGCAAGGCCGCCAAGACGGTCAAGGAAAAGGCACAGCAGGCCGGAGCATTTGTTATGCGCCACAAAAAAGGCTTTTTGCTTGTGGGCGCGATTTTTCTGCTCATCTGCCTGCTGCTCAACACCATGTCCTCCTGCTCCATGATGGCGCAGAGCATTGGTTCTGCCATTTCCGGCTCTACCTATCCGTCGGATGACCTGGAGCTGGTGGCGGTGGAGGCCGATTACGCCGCCAAGGAAGCGGCGCTGCAAGCTGAGATCGACAACATTGAGATCAGCCATCCGGGATATGACGAATACCGTTATGACCTGGATATGATCGGGCATGACCCCCATGAGTTGGCGGCTTATCTGTCTGCTGTGTTGCAGGGCTATACTCGCCAGAGCGCACAGGCGGAGCTGGAGCGTGTGTTTGATGCACAGTATCAGCTTACGCTCACCGAGGAAGTCGAGGTGCGCTACCGGACGGAAACCCGAACGGACAGCGAGGGCAACAGCTATACCGTTGAGGTTCCCTACAACTACTACATCCTCAATGTGAAGCTCACCAGCAAGCCTATATCCTCTGTGGCTTCGGAGCTGCTGACCCCGGAACAGCTAGAGATGTATCAGGTGTACCGGCAGACACTGGGCAACAAGCCGCTGATCTTCGGCGGCGGTTCCACGAATACCAGTGATTCCGAGAGTTTGGAGGGTGTGGAGTTTGTAAACGGCACACGCCCCGGCAACCCGGAGCTGGTGGAACTGGCCAAACGTCAGGTAGGAAATGTGGGCGGTCAGCCCTACTGGAGCTGGTACGGATTCAATTCCCGCGTGGAATGGTGCGCCTGCTTCGTGTCCTGGTGCTACGGCCAGATGGGGCTGTCTGAACCGCGCTTTGCGGGCTGTCAATCCCAGGGTGTACCCTGGTTCCAGTCACATGGGCAATGGGGCGCGCGGGGCTATGACAACCTCGCCCCCGGCGATGCCATCTTCTTCGATTGGGACCTGGACGGCAGCGCCGACCATGTGGGCATCGTCATCGGCACAGACGGCAGCCGCGTTTATACCGTAGAGGGAAACAGCGGCGATGCCTGCAAAATCAGAAGCTACGATGTGAACTATGAGTGCATCAAGGGCTACGGCCTGATGAACTGGTGACAAATCTTTTGATAGGAGTGATTGATTATGGCTACGAAAATTGAACGCATTGACCGGGAAATTACGAAAACCCGTGAGAAAATCGCAGAGTATCAGGAAAAGCTGAAAACGCTGGAAGCGCAGAAAACCGAAGCGGAAAATCTGGAGATCGTCCAGATGGTGCGCGCCCTGCGGCTGACCCCGGAGCAGCTGAACGCTATGCTCTCCGGCGGTACGGTCCCCGGCATGGCCGCTGCCTCCGCCGACTACAACGAACAGGAGGACACCGCCCATGAAGAATAAGAGAATTTTCAAGACCTTTTCGGCCCTCTGCGCCGCCCTGGTGCTGATGATGGGCCTTTCCGTGACCGCCTTTGCCCAGGGAACGGAGCAGCCCCCGGCAGAGGATGCCACCAACGATGAAAATGTGGTGGTGGAAAAAACCGAGGACAGTCCTGCCCTGACCCCGGAGGGCAACGCGGCGCTGGTAGATGATTTCGGCGGCAACAAGCAGCTGATTACCGTCACCACCAAGGCGGGCAACTACTTTTACATCCTCATTGACCGGGCCAACGAGGACAAGGAAACCGCCGTCCATTTCTTAAATCAGGTGGATGAAGCTGACCTGATGGCGCTGATGGAGGATGGGCAGTCCGCCGAGAAACCACCCGTTGTCTGCAACTGCACAGAAAAATGCGAAGCCGGTGCGGTCAACACCAAATGCGAGGTGTGCAGTACGGACATGACCGGTTGTACCGGCAAGGAAGCGGAGCCGGAAACGCCTGCGGAACCTGCGGAGCCTGAGAAAAAAGAATCCGCAGGACTAAACCCGGTTGTCCTGCTGCTGGTGCTGGCTGTGATGGGCGGCGCTGCCTTTACCTATTTCAAATTCATTAAGGGTAAGGCCAACCACAAAAACAGCAGCAATCCAGACGATTATGACTATGAGGACGGCGAGGAACTGCCGGATGAGGAAGAAATCGAATTGGAGGACGAGGAATCGGGCGAGCCGGACGCTGACGGGGGCAGCGCAGAAGAAGATGACGAGGACAGCGTGAAATGACTCGTTTCACAGACAGTCCCTATGAACGAATGATGACACGCAGGCCGGAGGGCGGGAAGGAAACTTCCCGTCCTCCCTCTTTGCCCCAAAGCCACCCCTGTTATGGCTGCGGGAATTATGGAAGTCCCTGCGTGGGCATTTGCCACCGTGAGATGGAACGCTGGCTCAAAGAAAGGAAACGGAAAAAATGAGTATTCTGATTACATTTATCAAGCTGCTTGCGGTTTTTGACCTGCTGGTGATCGCCGCGTATTTTGGCCGCGACATTCTCTCAACTGTGTGGAGCAAATTTCGGAAAAAGCCCAGACGGGAGGAACCTTTTGATTTCTCCCTGGATGCCGCAGCGGTTCCCCTGTCCATAGATTCCATCCGTCAGCTTTATTCAGGAGACGCGGCGGATTTTGTGGAAGAAAGGCTCCTGCCGAATGCCGCACAGACAATGGCGGTTTTGACAGACCGGGAACAGACAGCCGCCCGCCTGCTTTTGTCTGCACTGGTAGGTTTTCTGGCAGAAGAAGCCCCAATGGATGAACGGAGCTTTCCTATGGTGATGGAACTTCTGAACTGTATGGAATGTGAAAAAGAGGACGGCTGCCAGGACCCGGTGGATATTTTGTTTGAGGAAACCGTCCGCCGTACCTGCCGCCATGAGGAATATTACAGCAATTATCAACGCTACCGGTTGATGCAGGTGGACAAAACCCGTGTCATTCTGGCCTGCCGTATCCTTATCAACGATCTGCTGGGGAAACTGTACCGCTATGACTACCGGTTCGGCTATGACCTGCTGCTGGATGAGGAAAACAGCATTGAGAAAAAACTGCACACATCTGTGCGGGAAGAATGGGAGGATGAAGATGATGGGATGTAAACTGGTAATCGCTGAAAAGCCGTCGGTTGCCCAGAGTTTGGCTGCCGTGATCGGCGCGACTGTCCGCAAAGACGGCTATCTGGAGGGCAACGGCTGGCGTGTCAGCTGGTGCGTGGGACATCTGGCCGGTCTTGCGGATGCAGACAGCTATGACCCCAAGTACGCCAAGTGGCGATATGATGACCTGCCGATTCTGCCGGAACATTGGCAGATGGTGGTGGACAAAGATAAAAAGAAACAGTTTGATGTTCTCAAAAAGCTGATGAACGCCCCGGATGTGACCGAGGTGGTAAATGCCTGTGATGCCGGACGCGAGGGCGAACTGATTTTCCGCAGCGTCTATGAGCTGGCAGGCTGCCAAAAGCCCATGAAACGCCTGTGGATTTCTTCGATGGAGGACTCCGCCATAAGGGAGGGCTTTGCAAATCTGCGCCCCGGTGCGGACTATGACGGTCTGCATCAGGCGGCCCTCTGCCGCGCCAAGGCGGATTGGCTGGTGGGTATCAACGCCACAAGACTGTTTTCCGTGCTGTACCACCGCACTTTGAATATTGGGCGCGTCATGTCCCCGACGCTGGCCCTCATCGTCCAACGGGAAGCCGAGATCGACACCTTCAAGCCGGTTCCGTTTTACACGATAGTCCTGGAGCTACCTGAGTTTTCCGTTTCCGGGGAACGCATGGCGGATAAGGCTGCCGCCGAGCAGCTGAAAACTGCCTGTCAGGGTGCGGATGTGACAGTGAAAAAGGTGGAGCGCAAGGACAAAACCGAGAAGCCGCCCGCCCTCTATGACTTGACTACCCTCCAACGGGACGCCAACCGATTGTTGGGATATACGGCCCAGCAAACGCTTGATTATCTGCAAAATCTGTATGAAAAGAAGCTCTGCACCTATCCCCGCACGGATAGCCGCTATCTGACTTCGGATATGGCGGAGGGATTGCCGGTGCTGGTCAATCTGGTTGCCAACGCCATGCCGTTTCGCAAAGGGATCGCCATTTCCTGCGATGAGGCTCTGGTCATCAACGATAAGAAAGTGACCGACCACCATGCGGTGATTCCTACCCGCAATCTTCATGGCGCAGACCTGTCCGGCCTGCCGGTGGGTGAACGGATGATTTTGGAACTTGTAGCTTTGCGCCTGCTGTGCGCGGTGGCGGAACCGCATACTTACTCAGAAACTGCTGTCACCGTGGAGTGTGCCGGTGCGGAGTTTACCACCAAGGGCAAAACGGTGAAGCGCCCCGGCTGGCGGGCGCTGGACGCTGCCTACCGCGCTGGGCTGAAAAATGCGGAGCCGGACAAGGAAACCGAGGACAAGGCCCTGCCGGACGGAGGCCGTCTGCCAGAACTGTCCGAGGGTCAGACGCTGCCCCTTTCCAGCTCTGCCGTTAAGGAGGGCAAAACCAGCCCGCCCAAACACTTCACCGAAGATACGCTGCTTTCCGCGATGGAAACTGCCGGATCAAAGGAAATGCCGGACGATGCCGAGCGCAAGGGTCTGGGGACCCCGGCCACCCGCGCCGGTATCCTGGAAAAGCTGGTGTCCACCGGCTTTTTGGAGCGAAAAAAGAGTAAGAAAGCTGTGCAGCTCATGCCATCCAAAGATGCGGTGTCCCTGATTACCGTTCTGCCGGAACAGCTGCAATCGCCCCTGCTGACCGCTGAATGGGAACACCGTTTAAGCGAGATCGAGCGCGGCGAGCTGTCCCCGGAGGACTTCATGGGCGGGATCTGCGCCATGCTCCGGGAGTTGGTAGGAACCTATCAGGTCATCAAGGGGACTGAGTACCTGTTCACGCCGCCCCGCGAAGTGGTGGGCAAATGCCCTCGCTGCGGCGGTGATGTGGCGGAACTGCAAAAAGGGTTCTTCTGCCAGACAGAATCCTGTAAATTTGCCATCTGGAAAAACAACAAGTGGTGGGAAATGAAGCGTAATCAGCCTACCAAGGCTATTGTGACAGCGCTGCTCAAAGAGGGACGCGCTCATGTGAGCGGCTTGTATTCGGAAAAAACCGGCAAGACCTACGACGCAACGGTGGTTCTGGTGGACGATGGGAAGTATGTGGGTTTCAAGCTGGAGTTTGACCGGCAGAAAGGCGGCAAACGATGAAACTTTCCCTCTACGAACAGGAAACCATCCTCCTCTACAACCAGGCCGAGGACACCGCCGAAGTTTATACCCATGACCGGAAACTGATGGAGAAGCTGACCCGCCTTTCCAAAAAACACCCGGAACAGGTCTGTAAAAAAGATAAGCACAATTTTACGGTCCCCAAACGCTGTGTGTCCGTCCGGGAGCCATACAGTGCCGAGCGCCGCAAGGCTGCCAGTGAACGGGCCAAGGCTGCCGGGTACAGACCGCCTGTTAGAAAAGCTGACAGTGAGTAAATATGGACAATCTTTTTGAAACGGTCAAGCAGTCTATCACCATTCGGGAGGCCGCAGAACGATATGGGATTGAGGTCAAAAGGGGCGGCATGGTCTGCTGCCCCTTTCACGATGACAAAAATCCCAGCATGAAGTTGAACAAGGAATATTTCTACTGCTTCGGTTGCGGAGCCACCGGCGATGTGATCGACCTGGCTTCCCGGCTCTACAACCTGTCCCCCAAGGAAGCCGCCGAGAAGCTGGCGCAGGATTTTGGCCTTATTTATGACAGTCAGGCCCCTCCCCGGAGGAACTATGTTCGCCAGAAAACCGAGACGCAGCAGTTTCGGGAGGACCGGCAGCGGTGTTATCGCATACTGTCCGATTACTACTATCTGCTGAAAAAATGGGAGAATGCCTATTCTCCTCACACACCGGAGGAAGAACCACACCCCCTCTTTGTGGAAGCGATCCAGAAGAAAACCTATGTAGAGTACCTGCTGGACCTTTTTCTTTACGAAAATGAAGAAGAACAAAAGGCATGGATTACAGAACACACAGCAGAAATCACACATTTGGAAAGGAGACTGAAAATCATGGCTGAGAATAAATCCACCAACCGAGAGCGGCTAAGGGAAATCACAGATGGCATCGAGCAGGGCATCAAGGAACTGTTCGAGAGTGAAAAGTATATGCGCTATCTGTCCGTTATGTCCCGCTTCCACCGCTATTCGGTAAACAACACCATGCTCATCTATATGCAGAAGCCGGACGCCACTTTGGTGGCCGGGTACTTATCCAATTAATCGGATAAGTATCCATATGCTTTGTTCATAGTTATCCTCCTTAATCGTAGTTTTTATATCAAATCCGGGCAGTTACCGCATGGTTTGCTCGGATAACTTTTTGCTGCGGTATAATCCTATGTATGGTCTTTGATTAAGATCAAATCCATTTCATAGGAGGTTCGAAATGAACGAAAAAAATAGTTACTGGTATCAGCTAAAGGATGGCTTTATAGATTTTTTACGGGAAAAAGGCTATGGCAAGTCATCCTTTACACATTACAGGGGACAGATTGACTTTCTTATCCGTTATGCCAACGCATTGGGTTATACAGAATACTCCCCTGAAATTGGTCAGGCTTTTTTAGAGTCCGAAGCCCGGCTGAGGGAATGGAACCCCAAGGCGCTCAGCTTTAAAGCTACTGTGATCCGCCGCCTGGATGAGTACATAAACGGCAGGAACTATACGTTTGCCCGTCTCAGGCTTTTTTACCAATGCCCCGAATGTTTTGAGAGTGAACTGGAGGCTTTTCTACAGACTCTCCGTGATGAAGGCTACAAAGAGATTACCATACGCCAATACCGCACACAGCTTGTAAAAATGCTCCGCTGTTTTTCGGAAAACGGCATTGCTTCATGGAAAGATGTCAATGCCGGATGTGTACAGCAGGCTTTTGGGGAATCAGCAAATAGAGCGATATTCGCTACATATGCCAGAAAGTTTTTTGCTTATCTTGTGGAGCAGGGCATTACAGCCGCCAATTATTCAGGTATACTCCCTACGGTACGTTATCCAAAGAGGGTGCCATCCGTCTACACATATGAAGAAGTAGAAAAACTGCTGTTATGCGTGGATCGCAACACCCCAATGGGGAAACGGGATTATGCCGTCCTCCTGCTGGCAGTCCGGCTGGGCATGAGGGCTTCCGATATCCGGCTGCTCTGTTTCCCGAATGTCAATTTCAAAAACAGGAAAATTTCTTATGTCCAGTTTAAAACCAGTGTCCCACAGACCCTTTCACTGCTTCCGGAAGTAGAGGAAGCAGTGCGGGATTACATTGAAAATGGGCGCCCGGAAACGGATGAACCATACATTTTCCTTACTTATAGGAAAACGCAGCTGTCACGGTCTGCCGTTTCATTGATAGTTGACAAATATTTCAAACAGGCTGGGATTGATCCGGGAGACCGCCATCATGGCTCACATTCACTGCGCATGACTTTCGCAAGCGAACTGGTTGCCAAAAACGTGCCTTTTGAAGCTGTCAGCAGACTTCTTGGGCATGAGGACAAAGCATCGGTATCCCATTATGTAGTACTGGCAACGGAAAGCCTGCGTTCCTGTGCACTCCCGGTGCCGGGAGCGACTGGAAAATTTGCAGATTACCTTAAGGAGGAATGAATTTATGGCTTATATATTTCAAAGCATTTTTGCATTGGAATTTAAAAGTTTTCTGGTCATAGTCAGAGATGCCGGACAGCAGACACGGGGATATGAGGCGACATTTAAGTCCCTTGACACCTTTCTCTCGGAAATTCCCGGACAGGAGAAGGCGCTGGCAGAGGAAACCGTGGGCAGATGGCTGGATTCTCTGTCCTGCAAGCCACAGTCAAAAAACCGGCGGATAACCCATATCCGGGTATTCTCTAGATACCTGAGAGCATTGGAAATCCCGGCTTTTGAACCTGAGTACATGAGAGAACATTCTGATTTTATACCTTACACTTTTACTGATGAAGAGTTCCTTGCAATCATCCATGCGGCGGATGAATTTTTAGGAAATCGACGTGAAAGCACAAAGTCATCCCGGGCATTCCCTATGCTGCTACGAATGCTTTACGGATGCGGGCTGAGGCTTGGGGAAGCGCTTGCGCTCCGTTGGGAAAATGTAGATCTTGGGACAGGAATCCTGCACATCAGGAAAGCGAAAAATGATAAGGAGCGTGACGTCCCGATGGATTCGTCCCTGATAAGTCTGCTGAAAATGTATAAAAAACGCAGGCTTTCTGAAAACCCGGATTCTGTTTATGTTTTTGAAAGCGACCGTGTTCCCGGAACACCTTACCTCGGATGGACTTTCCGTAACTGGTTCCTGTCGGTCATGGAACAGGCGGGAATAAGCAATGAACGGCAGGAAAAGTATGGTCGCGGAATCTCCCCGCATACCCTGCGGCACTATTTTACTTATAAATCCTTCCTTCAGGCAGAATCAAAAGGGCGGACGCTGGAGCAGTTTGTCCCATATCTTTCTGCATACCTGGGGCACAGGTCGCTTTTGGAAACGGAAAGGTATCTTGCTACAGACTATACTTTATATAAAGGTTCACAGGAGCGGATGGAACAATCCATAGGACATATTTTCCCGGAGGTAGATTTCGAATGAAAAAAGGATCGATACTGCCATTATTAGAGGGATTCTTCACAGACTACCTCCCATCCTCCAAAGGGGTCAGCACCAACACCCTGGAAGCGTACCAGTATGCATTCCGGCTCCTGTTTACATATTTCTCAGATGAAAAATGCATCCAGCCGGACAAAGTGACTTTTGAGCTACTCGGTGGCGGGGCTGTTGACAGTTTCCTTGCGTATCTGGAGGAGCAGCGGCATTGTACAGTGAAGACCCGGAACCTGCGGAGGGCAGCGCTCATGGCATTTGCGAAATATGCGGCAGACAAGGATTTTACGGCATCCATGCCTTTTTATACGGCAATGGTAAAAACCCCGAAAAAGAAAGAACCGAAAAACGCTTCCATCAAATATTTTACCAAAGAGGAAGTGTCTATCATCCTTTCTGCGCCAAGTACCAATACATTGACCGGACAGAGGGATATAACCCTGCTGAGCGTACTTTATGCAACAGGTGCCAGGGCGCAGGAACTCTGTGATATCACAATAAAAGATATTTCCTTCTCTGCCCCGACAAAAATAAAACTCACTGGAAAAGGGAACAAGTCAAGGATCGTCACCATCCCCCAAAACTGTGCGGTTTTGTTAAAAGGCTATATGAAAAGCCGGGGCTTCTGCTCAAATGATCCCGGCATACAGAACAGGCATCTTTTTTCAAGCCGCACAAATGAGCATATGTCCATATCGTGTGTGGAAGGGATTGTAAAAAAATATCTGGCTGTCTGCAGGCAGGAACACCCAGACAAATTTCCTGAAAAAGGATATTCCCCTCATTCATTCCGGCATTCGATAGCAGTCCATATGCTTGAGGCTGGCGATTCGCTTGTAACCATAAAAGCCTTTCTGGGCCACGCCAGTATTGTAACAACAACTGTCTACGCACAGGTAACGCCTGAACTGGCAAATAAATATCTTGATGAACGAGGGAAACCTATCCCGGAAAAAAATATAGAGGATGCACCTAAGCCGTTAGCTCAGGCATTGCCATTTTTATATCGTTAAAAATCATCTGGGTACTTCCGGAAGGGTTTTCAATATCATCTATATATGCTCTTTTTTGCAGAATACCGACATTTTTATTGCTTTGGTGAAGATTGAACTGTATAATTATAAAAATAGGAAGAAGGTGATTTTTTGTCTCAGCTCGATACATACAGAAATACGTTGTTAAAAAAGCAGGAAGACATATCAAAACTAAACCAGGATATGGCAAAAGAACAGGCCAAAATAGCACCTCTACAGAAGAAAATCATATCAGCCAAGGGTGCTATCAGCCGGACGAAGAGCCAATCCACCATAAAATCTAAACTCAATGAGATTGAACGGGCAGAAAAATCAATCTCTGATATTCAAAAAAAATGCGGTGATATCCAGAAAAAAATCGCCCAGAAAGAAAAGGAACGGTCTACTGCGGAGAAAAACTACAGGAATGAAGAAGCTAAGGTAAACAAAAAGAACATGGAGGCAGAGAAAAAACGCCAGCAGGATGCAATCCGCCAAGCGGCTGCATTTAAACGTTCGCTAAAAGAATACGGAAATGTTCAATCACATATGCAGTTAGAAATTGAACGTTTAAAAGCAATGCCTGAAAAAATCACAGTTTTATTTCTCGCTGCAAACCCTAAAGATACGCCCCAACTTTCTCTGGATGAAGAAGCACGCTCTATTCAAGAAAAAATCCGCCTGTCGGAATATCGTGATTCGGTTCATTTTGAAAGTCGGTGGGCTACCCGTGCATCAGACATTTTGCAGGCAATTAATGAAACGAACCCTACAATCGTTCATTTTAGTGGTCATGGTGCCCCGTCAGGGGAACTTGCTTTATTGAATCCAGATGGAAGTACAAAGACAGTTACAACTGTCTCTTATACACATCTGACGCTGCCGACGAT
>OWHV01000484.1_pt1 | contig 20542 bp, 17 predicted proteins | sample 1732721 | NCBI WGS metagenome assembly OWHV01 (sample SAMN05065746, study PRJEB22554) | human gut metagenome | biome: ENVO:2100002; feature: ENVO:00000062; material: ENVO:00002003 | host: Homo sapiens | place: USA | reverse complement strand
GAGCCTTATCGTCGGCAGCGTCAGATGTGTATAAGAGACAGCTGTCACACTGTCTGGGTAGAAATGAGTGCCAGCGAGGTAGTAGTTCTTCCTTGGCCGTACTGTACCAGAAAGTCTTACAGGCACCTTCTTGCAGAGGCCATAGTTGTAGAAGAACCTGACGCGGTCGTTCTTGATGGAAAGAATCTTCGAGCTCTTGGAGAGCTGCTGGTAGATCTGCTTCTGAATGTCTGCCGCCGAGATGGATCCCGATCCCTTGCCGTCGGAGTAGGCAGAGAAATCAAAGAACAATGGGCGGAAGGGCGCATCGGCCAGATAAGCCGCTATCATATAACCCTTGTCGCGCACGGTGAAGCGGACCACACTGTCAGGCTCGTCGGTAATCACGACCTTGCGCGGTACGCCAGCCAGCCGAAGCGGTATGGTCATTTCCTTCTCATAGGTCTCGTTGAGGGTCATAATGAGCCAAAAGACACTACTGAGGATTAGGAAGAACAAAAAAATCAGAAACTGCTTGTTGAGTATTCTCAACAAGAGGTTTCTGACCTTTTCGAGGGCACGCCACATATTCTCCATACCGAGACGTCCTTTGTAGTCTGTGTTGAGCGTTCCGATTCTCTTCTCCCGGACTTATTTCTTCTGTCCGTCCGGGATGTCCTCCACAGCGCGGAACACATAGTGCTTATCAACAGTGATAACCACGCCGCGAGCGATCTCCACATCCACCTTGTTGGTGTCCGTATCAATGTGCTTCACTGTGCCGTAGATACCACCACCCGTGACGATGGAGGCGCCATTCTGAAGCGAGTTCAGAAACTCGCGGATTTGCTTTTGTTTCTTCTGTTGAGAACGAATCATGAAGAGCCACATGATGGCAAAGACCGCCACCAGAATCATGGGCAACGGACTTCCTTGCCCAGCCTGACCTTGTGCGGCCAGCAGAATGGATGTTGTCATTTTCGTATTATTTGTTATTGATGATTATTCTTGACTTGCCAACGGGGGCCGCCTATATGCCATGGCACCCCCCCATTGCTCACTCCCTATTATATATATAAGGAGAAACCCCTTGGCTTAGCGACGGGGCTGCATCGGCTTGAGAAGTCTGCCCGTATCAACCAAGTGGCGTGCAATGGCATCGAGCATGCCGTTGATATAGCCACCACTCTTCGGAGTGGAATAGAGTTTGGCCAGATCAACGTATTCGTTGATGGTGACGCTAATGGGGATGTTGGGGAAGGTCAGTATCTCTGCGATGGCGATCTGCATGAGCACGACGTCCATGTAGGCCAAACGAGAAAAATTCCAGTTGCGGCTCGTCTCACTCATATAGCGCTGGTAGGTGTCGGCATTGAGGATGGTGCTGCGGAAGAGCTTCAGCGCATACTCTCGATCCTCTGTGTCGTCATATTCAGGCAGCAACTCTTGGTCAGCTTTGTTGGCCGGATCGAATCTTTTGATGGTCTTGAGGACGAAGGTATCGACGATTTCCTTGTCATCGTTCCAGTAGAGACTCTTCTCCTCCAGAATGGCGTCGAGATCCTTATTGCCCTGTATCAGCGTGCGGTAGATACGACGCCAGAGCTCACGGTCGGTCTCATAATCCTCCGCATCACTCATCATATACTCCTGGTAGAGGGGACTCCGCTCTATTTGGTCACAAAGTTTACGTACCGCCTCGACGTCGTTCTCCCAGCTCATCTTTTTATCCTCCATAAAGAGGTTGAGCTGCTTATTCTCCTCCAGCTGTGTGGCAAACTTATTGAACGCAAAACGCTGAGACGGGGCCTCCGTCCCCTCTCTTTCCGCGCGACGCGTAGCAATATCCACACGACGTCGCTCCTCCTGCGTGATGGCCACAATCAACCCAAGAAGGTAATTGTATAGGTCATAAGCCTTGGAGAGACTGAACAAGAGTTCTTTCTCGGCCGTATCCATGTTGTGATGGCCGTTCTGATAGTAGGCATAGGTTAACTGGACTATCTTGACTCGTATTAGCTTTCTGTTGATCATACTACTTCTTCTTGTGCAAACTTTGTTTCCGATAGTGCAAAAGTAGGGAAATAAATTGATTCACGCAAATTATAGTATTCTTTTTCTGTGTTTTTTGAATTATTTCTTGTTTTGTTCGGGTAAAAGCCGTAACTTTGCACCGCTTTTTTGCTGAGCACGTCTCGTGTGATGGTGAATTAAGGCAATTTCATAAAATCAATCTTAATTTAGAGTAACACAATGAAAGAGATTAACATTACAGGTCAGAAGCGTGAAGCCCTTGGAAAGAAAGCTTCTAAGCAGTACCGCAAGGAGGGCTTGGTGCCCTGCAACATCTACGGTGAGAAGAAGTGCGAGAACGGCCGTCCCGTCGCCATGTCTTTTGTCGCCCCGATGTCTGAGCTCCGCAAGCTCGTCTATACGCCGCACATCTACGTCGTCAACCTCATCATCGACGGCGAGAGCCATCCGGCCATCATGAAGGAGCTGCAGTTCCACCCGGTCACGGACGCTCTGCTCCACATCGACTTCTACGAGGTCAACGACCAGAAGCCTATCGTCATGGGTGTGCCCGTGAAGCTTCAGGGTCTCGCTGCTGGTGTTCGCGCTGGTGGTCGCATGAACCTCTCCATCCGCAAGATCAACGTCCTGGCTCCGTACCAGCAGATCCCCGAGCACCTCGACATCGACGTGACGAAGCTGGGTCTTGGCAAGAGCATCAAGGTCGGCGAGCTTTCTTTCGAGGGCTTGGAGCTGGTCACCCCGAAAGAGGTGGTTGTCTGCTCTGTCAAGGCTACCCGCAACTCTGCCGCTGCTGCCGCTGCCGCTGCCGAAGAGGGCGAGGAGTAAAAGTAGGAGCCATAAAATAGGAAATGGACAAATATCTGATTTGTGGACTGGGCAATCCCGGAAGGGAGTACGAATCGACCCGCCACAATACAGGATTCATGGTATTGGACGCCTTCGCGAAGGCGTCCAATCTTGTTTTTGACGACCGCCGCTACGGCTTCCTGGCCGAGACCTCCATCAAGGGTCGCAAGGTCTTTCTGCTTAAGCCTACCACCTTCATGAACCTCTCGGGCAATGCTGTGCGCTATTGGCTCGACAAAGAAAAGATAGACCAAAAGCGACTTCTCGTCATCAGCGACGACGTAGCCCTACCCCTTGGCGCTTTTCGCCTGAAGGGCAGCGGTTCCAATGGGGGACACAACGGCCTGGGACACATCCAGCAACTGATCGGTACTAACTACGCTCGCCTGCGCATGGGTATAGGCAACGACTTCCCGCGCGGCGCACAAATCGACTGGGTGCTCGGCCGATACTCCGACGAGGACATGAAGCAGCTTCAGCCCGCCATCGACACAGCGGTGGAGATGATCAAGAGTTTCGTCCTGGCGGGTATCGACATCACCATGAACCAGTATAATAAGCTCGGAAAGAAATGAGTGACACAGCGAGGATAGACAAATGGTTGTGGGCGGCTCGCATATTCAAGACCCGCTCGATAGCTGCCGACGCATGCAAGAACGGACGCGTGACGATGGGTGGCGTCAACGTGAAACCCTCCCGCAGCATCAAGGCGGGCGAGGTAATCGATGTGCGCAAACCTCCCGTCACCTACTCCTTCAAGATTCTCAAGCCTATCGAGAGCCGCGTGGGAGCCAAGTTGATTCCCGAAATCTATGAGAACGTCACCGACCCAAAGCAATACGAGATTCTGGAGATGAGCCGTATCAGCGGTTTCGTCGATCGCGCCCGTGGCACGGGTCGCCCGACAAAGAAGGACCGACGGCAGATGGATGCTTTCATCGAGCCCACCCTCTTTGGTTTTGACGACGAGGACGATGACTTTTAACACAAGGCTGGTTCCAAGAGCAGGTTACTTGACGCTCTTGAAACCAACCTTGACGTTGAGGCAGTACAGGCCTCTACAAACTGAACACGAACCTATTCACCCCTGCACCTGCCAAGAATGCAGAACGTCAGATTTTGCTTTTAAAATAAGCCTTAAAGGCATAGTTGATAAAATGGTAGGAGGATTTGAGGAGGCTCAGTCCTTCGATATCGCGATAGACACTCCACTGCCAGGGAAGCACCTTTAGCTTGTTGGCCGATATAGAGCCTGCCACGATGCGGTAGGCAGCATTGGTCGTATTGGTGTTTTTCGCTATGAACCCCTGCTTCAGGATAGAGAGCCACAACACATAGTCCTCATGGTGGACATGCAGAAACTCCACCTTGCCCACCTTCTGACGGTCATAGATACCCGTGAGGTTGCCTATCACATTGCCCGAGAGCAACTGGTTGTAGGTAGCACAAGGCGGAGCCTTGACGACGCGATTGGCACGGTGCCCAGCCTCATCCATCTTCTCATAGTTGGAATAGACAATCGCCACCTTCTCGTCTTCGAAAAGCGGTATCTGCTGCTGCAGTTTCTCCGGAAACCACACATCGTCACTGTCAAGGAAGGCAATGTAGCGTCCTTTGGCATGCTTCACGCCCATGTTGCGGGGCGAGGAAGGCCGCCCCGTATGGTGATCGTTGATGAGCAGGTGGATTCTCGAGTCTTGCTCTTGATATGTACGCACAATGTCACAGGAGTTGTCTTTCGACGCATCCTCGATAACGAGCAGTTCCCAATGGGGATAGGTCTGCTTGAGGACAGACGTTATCGCTTCGCCAACATAGCTGGCGGAGTTGTGCATTGGCATGATAATAGAGACCAGGTCATTGTGCATATATATCTTGCATTTTCATTTTGCGAATGCAAAAGTAACGATTTATTCTGACATACCAAACTTTTTTGCCTTCTAACCCGTCTGGCTTGTCAATTTCTACTCTCTACAATATCGGCTCCGCTTACAAACGACCCTCATCAGAAGCTGTCGTTAGTCGCAACAGAAGGTGCGAACGCGCAAGCCTACGTCCTACTTTTTAAGTGCATAGACCCTCACCCAGTCAAACTCTGTCTCGTAGGTGGCATCGAGTCTCGGTGCCTTCGACATGGTGGGTATCCAGGTGTGGTCGCCGACGCTCTGGTTGAGGATGATGTAGAACGGGTGGTCGAAGGGCCACTGTTGTCCCTTGCGTGCCTTCTTTGTATTGAGGCGCTTGTAGGTGCCTACCACCTTGCCGTCCACCGTCCAGGTGAGCTGTCGTTTGTTCCACTCCAGTCCATAGACGTGCCACTGGGTAGCATCGACCTTGGCGTGGAAGGAATGGCGCGGCGTCTCGGCCTGCTTGGGATCGGTAGTCCAAAAGGAGTGAGCCGTATGGTAGGAGTCCGGATTGAGACCGAAGAACTCCACGATATCGATCTCGCCGCTATAAGGATGAGGCGGAGCAGGCTGCTTCGGCAGCAACCATGCAGCAGGGAAATTGCCCGGCAGCATATTGGTGCGCATCCGCAGTTCTATCTTGCCATACTGGAAAGCAAAGCTACTGCGCGTATCGACCGCTCCAGTGAGCATCGTGGCGGTATCACCGCGCTCATTGGTATTGGGGATGGCACGGCAGACCAGTTTGCCGTCGCGGATAAAGACCACATCAGACGACTTACTGATCCAGCGGTTCCAGCGCGACGTACCGCGGACGCTCCGCTGCCACACCTTTGGATTGGGCTGGGCACCATCCTTCAAGTCAAACTCGTCACTGAACACCAACTGATAGCGTGACTTCGCATTTCCCCGCCTCGACTGGGAAAAGGAGCACATGACCATCAACAATACGGCGGAAATGGCCGCCACGACCCATATTTTTTTCATCATTCTGTTCTTGCTTTGAGTTGCAGCCTCGCTTCGACAAGTCGTCATAAACGGCCCACGAAGCAAAGCGATGCAAAAGTAATGGATTCTGCGCAACTATGCAAGCAATCGGCCTGAAAACCCGTCTCTTCAAGTCGATTTGTATTTTTAACGGAGAAATATTTGCACTATCAAGAATAATCCCTACCTTTGCAGCATGAAAGTAAAAAACGTAAGAAAACGTATCCATGCAGGGAGATTCTTTGCGGAGAGCACAATATTAGGGACGGAACTCCGTTATAGAAATGAAACTGAATGCTAATAATATGTTCATAAAGACAACGACACTAACCCCAACTATCCTGTTTGCGGAACAAGAAGCGGAGTACATTCCCGACGGAATGTCGAAGTCAGGACAGCTTTCCAAGCGTGTCTTCGATTTCATTGTATCGGCTTTCTGCCTCGTTGTTTTCTCGCCGCTGATGCTTCTATGCTATCTGCTGGTAAAGCGCGAAGACGGTGGTCCCGCCATCTTCAAGCAAGAGAGAATCGGCATGAATGGAGAACCGTTCTACATCTATAAGTTCAGAAGCATGAAGATGGATGCCGAGAAACATGGCCCGCAACTGACCAATCACGACGGCGATCACCGCATGACGAAGATCGGCCGCTTCCTCCGTGACCATCATCTCGATGAACTGCCCCAGCTTTGGAACGTGTTCAAAGGCGACATGGCTTTTATCGGTCCACGACCGGAACGCAAGTTCTACATCGACCAGATCATTGAGCACGACCCGCGCTACATCAATCTCTATCAGATTCGACCGGGCGTGACCTCTTACGCCACGCTCCACAACGGCTACACCGACACGATGGAGAAGATGCTGCGTCGTCTGGAGCTCGACCTCTACTATCTGGAGCACCGCTCATGGCTTTTCGACTGCAAGATCCTGGCAGAGACCTTCTTCAGCATTGCTTTCGGAAAGAAGTTCTAACTGCTACAAAGTTTTAGCAGAAAGAGAACTCGTACGAGTTTCGCACAACCAAATCGTCCCATTATAGAGAAGACGCAAAACAGGCGCAAGAGGAAAGCATCCTTCTTGCGCCTGTTTTGCGTCTGTCGCGATTCTTTAATATGTATCGTGGTGTAGGCTCATATACTCGTCAAAGAGCTGAAGACATTCCTCGCGATCCAGTTCCTCCATGTAGTCGCCGAGCTTCTCACGTCCCCCAAAGATGCCGTCAAACTGATCGTCGCGGAAGCCAATGCGCCCGTTGTCGGCGATGGTACAACCATAATAGATCTTACGGATATTGGCCCACATACAGGCGCAGAGGCACATGTGACAAGGCTCTCCCGTGGTGTAGAGTTCACAACCCGTGAGGTCGTAGGTGCCCAGATGGCGACCTGCGTCTCGGATGGCAGCCACCTCGCCATGGCAGGTGGCGTCATGGTCACGTAGCACACAGTTGTGACCACGCCCCACTATCTGCCCATCCTTCACGATGACGGTACCGAAAGGTCCGCCGTGACCCGCTCTTATTCCCTCGCGAGCCTCCTCAATGGCCCGCTTCATCAGTTCATGTTTTGTCATATCTCATTCTTTCTTTGTTCGTAGTCATTCATGCGGTTCTATCGCAAAGAGCCGCCTTTCCATCATTTCCACCACCCGTTACAATCCGAAGAGCATGGGTAGGAGGAAGGTCATCGCCACACCGATGATCACCTGGAGTGGCAGTCCGATGCGGACATAGTCCATGAATGTATAGTGACCCGCCTTCATGACAAGCGCATTGGGCGGTGTGGAGAACGGCGAGGCGAAGCACATACTCGCACCGAGCGTCACGGCCAGCAGGAAGGCATAGGGACTGACTCCCGTCTGCTGCGCTGCGGTGAAAGCGATAGGTGCCATAAGGACTGCGGTAGCCGTATTGCTGATAAACATAGTCAGCAGCGAGGTCGTGAAATAGATACCGGCCAGCAGTGCATAGGGCCCCGCCTCGCCAAGTACGCCTACGAGCTGAGCCGACACCATCGCCGAGACACCCGTCTTCTCCAGCGCCGTGGACATCGGCATCATCGCCGCTATGAGCACGAGACTCTCCCAATTGATGGTTTTATAGGCATCCTCCACTTTACGGAAGCAGCCCGTCAGCACCGTGAGCAGGGCTGCAACGATGACTGCCGTGACAGGCTCGGCCCACCCCATCACCATAACGACAACCATCAGAAGCATGATGAGGGCAGCCATCGGTGCCTTGTAGTCGAGCGTCACCTTGCTGATGCTCTTGTCAGGGCGTCCCATCACGACCCAGTTGTCAAGTTCATTGTCAAGAGCCAGCAAGTCTTCCCATTGCGCCTGCACCAGGAGCACGTCGCCACCATGGAGGTGTTTCTCGCCCAAGTCGTCATAGATATATTCCTCTCCGCGCCGGATACCCAAGACCGTCAGGCCATACTGCTCTCGTGGACGCGACTCACTGATGGTAGCCCCCACGAGTTTCGACGAGGGGAGCAGCACCAGTTCGGCTATACCGATGTCATAGAAGTCGATGGTAGCTCCCTTCATCCGTTCCAAGCCCCATTCGCGCTCCAGCTCCTCCATGCCTTCTTTGCGTCCCACCAGGTAGAGGATGTCGCCCTTGCCAATGACCGTGTCACCGGTGACGATGCTCTGACTGACGTTTCTCACCATACCAAGGGCGGTATTCTCCTCGTTGCGTATCTCCAGGATGGTCACGCCGTAGCGTGTCTTCACAGCCAGTTCCGACACCTTGCGCCCCACCATCCCACTGCCTGCCGGGACATAGTAGCGGCGCAGACTGTCCGCCAGTTGATACTCCTCCACCAAGTCGTTGAGCGACTTGTCGGCCTCGGTATTGCGTTTGGCCCGCTGCTTACGTACCAAGGTCTTGGAGAGTGGCAAAAGATAGACCACACCTATGGCGATCACGATCAAACCCACAGGCAGGAAAGAGAAAAACGAGAGTCCCTCGTAGCCGCCCTCGATCAGCGCCTCGTTGATGACAAGGTTCGGAGGCGTACCAATGAGCGTGAGCATACCGCCCAGACTGCCGGCGAAGGCGAGGGGCATGAGCATCCGCCCGCTACTGAATCCGGCCTGTGCCGCCATACTGACGATGATAGGCATCATCAGCGCCACCGTACCCGTGTTGCTTACAAAGGCGCCAATCACCGAGGTGGTGAGCATGACGAGCAGGAAGGCGCGCGTCTCATTGCCCTGTGCAAGACTCATCATCCGCTTACCCGTCTCCCGTGCCAGTCCGGTTTGAAAGATGGCGCCACCTACGACGAAGAGGCCCGCCATCATGATGACGACAGAGGAGGAGAAGCCCGCCAAGGCTTCGGTGGGACTGAGCACGCCCGAAACCATCAATACGGCGAGGGCGGAAAGCGCGACCACGTCGCTACGGATGCGTCCCCAGATGAAGAGGGCGACGGTCAGACCAAGAACTATCAGTGTGAGTGTCATATTTTTAGGTTTATATTATAGGATCCCTCGCTTAATACTTACCGACTGCGGACGCTGAGGGCTGCGAACGCACTTTTTTGCGCACCCCGTTTCCCATCTCAGAAAGGCTACGCAAAGGTGGTACAAATATACAAAAAAAATGCCTGTTTCTAACAGGGCACCTTCTTGTTTTAGGGAAATGTTTGAGAAATTAAGTAGTTTTCAGTAAAAACGCCATTTCGACATGGCAAACAAAAAAATCACAAGTGCACGATATGGAAAACAAAAAACCGCAAGGGCAGACAACCATCGTCATCCTCACCCTTGCGGACGTTTTCTCTGCTACTGATCAATCTTTTTGATTAGTCGAGCTTCAGGCTGGCCTTGATAGCCTCTATCTTCTGCTCGGCCCTTGCCTCGCAAGCGGCAAAGTCGGCAGCTTCTTTCAGCGTGTCCTTCACTTCGAGGTAGAATTTGATTTTCGGCTCCGTGCCCGACGGACGCACACTCACCTTCGTGCCATCCGTGCAGAACCACTGGAGCACGTTGCTCGTCTCGGGCATCACGAGCTGCGTCTTCGTGCCGTCGGCCTGTGTGGCCTCCAGCGTCTTGTAGTCCTTCCACAAGCAGACAGGCACACCTGCCAACTCCTTCGGCGGGTTGGCACGGAAGTCGGTCATCATCTGCTGGATCTCGTCAGCACCCGATTTGCCTGGACGCTCCACATTGATGGTGAACTCCTTGCTGTAGCCATATTCCTTGTAGATGTCCATGAGGATATCGTAGAGGGTCTTGCCGTGATCCTTGGCGTAAGCACAGATCTCGGCGAGCAGGGAGCAAGCACTCACGGCGTCCTTGTCGCGCACGAAGTCCTCGGCCAGGAAGCCATAGCTCTCTTCGCCACCACCGATATACTGCTGCTTGCCCTCCGAGAGCTTGATCTCGCGGGCTATCCACTTGAAGCCCGTGTAGCAGTCGCGCATCTCGATATGGTTCTTCTCAGCTATCTCGCGAATCACCTCCGTGGTGACGATGGTCTTCACGATGAAGTCGGTCGGCTTCATCTTGCCCACCGCCTGACGATTGGTGATGATATACCAAAGGAAGATCAGACAGGTCTGGTTGCCATTGATGAGCACCCACTCTCCCTTGTCGTTCTTGCAAGCCATACCTACGCGGTCTGCGTCGGGATCGCTGGCCATGAGAATGTCGGCATCCAACTGCTTGGCGTCACGCAGTCCGAGGGTCAAAGCCTCGGCAAACTCGGGGTTGGGACGATCGACAGTGGGGAAATTGCCGTCCTTCACCATCTGCTCAGCCACACAATGGACATTGTCGAAGCCCCAGAACTTCAGCGACTGCGGGATCAACACGCGGCCAGCACCATGCAGCGGCGTATAGACGATTTTCAGGTCGTGCTGATGGCGGATCACCTCGGGGTCGATGCAGATGGTCTTGATCTGCTCCAGATAGGGAGCATCCACGTCAGCACCCACCATTTGGATGAGGTCGTTGTTGCCTTCAAACTTCACATCGGCGATCGTGACCTTGCCTACCTCGTCGATGATGCCCTTGTCATGGGGAGCAAGCACCTGTGCGCCATCCTCCCAATAGGCCTTGTAGCCATTATACTCGCGCGGATTGTGGCTTGCGGTGAGGTTCACACCTCCCTGCGCGCCAAAATGGCGGATAGCGAAGGAGCACTCGGGCGTGGGGCGCATCTCGTCGAAGAGATAGACCTTGATGCCGTTGGCAGAGAAGATATTGGCCACCGTGCGGGCGTAGAGATCGGAGTTGTTGCGGCAGTCGTAGCACACCACCGTGCTGATCTGCTCCCGATCCTTGAAGTTCTTCTTCAGATAATTGGCAAATCCCTGGGTTGCCATTCCGACGGTATAGATGTTCATACGGTTGGTGCCTGCGCCCATAATGCCGCGCAAACCGCCTGTACCAAATTCCAGATCACGATAGAAAGACTCCACCAACTCGGTTTTGTCTGCATTGTCAAGCATGGCCTGAACGGCCTTGCGAGTGGTTTCATCGAAGTCGGGGGTCAGCCATTGCTTGGCCTTGGCCTCACACTGTGCGATAAGCGCTACATTGTTATCCATAGAAGTAATGTCTTGTTTTAGTTGATACTCTACTCTATTTTTTTGCAAATATAACCAAAAAAAACGGAACGGGTGCAGCGATTAGGGATTTTTTTGTATTTTTGCAATTCAGAAGAACAGTGTCCTGTCCGTTGGAGAAGCTTTTCCCATCGCGATGGGCACATCACTCATTATTAAATAAAAAAAGAGGAAATCACAATGGATCTCAACTTCAATGGCCTTCTGCTGGCCGTCTGTACTTTTCTCATCATCGGCATCTGCCACCCCATCGTCATCAAAACGGAATATTATTTCGGCACACGTCCTTGGATCGTCTTCCTCCTCATCGGACTGGGTTGCCTCGTTGCTGCCCTGTTTATCGGGTCTCTGTTTTGGTCAGCAGTCTGTGGAGTGACGGGAGCAAGTTTTCTATGGGCCATCGGTGAACTCTTCGACCAAAAGAAGCGGGTGGAGAAGGGATGGTTTCCGATGAACCCGAAGCGGAAGGACGCATACCAGCGAGGGAAGGGGAAATAGAACGAACAGGCATGGGCAGGCGCACCCAACCCATCAGAATACGGGCGGGCGCGTCAATCCCATCAAATATCCTTGGTCTGCTTATCGACCGCCTCCTGCGCCTTGCGGTTGGCCTCGGTGGCACTGGCCTTGCGATGATACTGCATCACCTTCTTGCCAAAGAGCGCAGCCATGGAGTCGGTGGAGAGATAGACCATACGGCCGTCGTCGTGTCCCACGGAGTCGTTGGGGATGCGGTATCCGCGCTCATCGACGGTATCTTTGTAGATATAGAGCCAGCCGTTGTAGATATGCCAGCCCGTATAGACCGTGACGACAGGATACTCCACAGGACTTTCGTCCTCCAATGTGTTCTGCTTCTGTATGTAGCCGACGGGCGAGGCGAGGTTGTGGCTCATCAGCGTGAAGCCATACTCGCGGGGCACGAAGAGCGCCTCCTTCATCGAGTCGGTCATCTCTTCCATGATCTGCTCCTCGGTTTTTGTGGCACTGGGTTTCAACTTGGGCAACACCTGGAAGGTCCAGGTGCCTTTGAGCTGTTCCAGGTCTATGACCTCCAGCGCCTCATGCGGGTTGCGAGGATTGACCACGATGGCCAATTCGTCGCCGATGGCGATGTCTCCGAAGACCTGACGCTGCTTCATCGCCCTGACGATATTGTAGCGCACGGGGTCTCCTCCCTCGTTGCGGAGCACTACGATGACGGAGTCGGAACAACCGTCGCAAGCCAGTCCATAGACCGTATGGTCACCCTTCAGCCGTACTTCGTCAGAGATGGCGCCTTGGTCGCCATTGGTCGCCACGTCGGTGCAGGCTGCCAGGAAAGCTATCACAATGAAAAACAATGGATAGAGTATTCGCTTCATATTTTCAAGTACTTTTACGACACAAAGTTAGCCAAAAACTGCTAAAAAAGACAAGTGTCGGGCGTTTTTTTGAGATATTTTACCTAATTTTGCAGCCCGTATGGTTACGCCGTAACCTACTTTTTGTTGTAGAAGAAGAAATTGAATTTCGTTTATATGAAAAAAAAGATTCAGTTCAGTCTCGTCTATCGGGACATGTGGCAAAGTTCAGGAAAATTCCAACCGCGTAAAGATCAGTTGGAGCGTATAGCTCCCGTTATCATCGAGATGGGTTGCTTCTCCCGCGTGGAGACCAATGGTGGCGCCTTCGAGCAGGTCAGCCTTTTGGCTGGCGAAAACCCCAACGAAGCCGTCCGTGCCTTCTGCAAGCCCTTCAACGAGGTGGGTATCAAGACCCACATGCTCGACCGCGGCCTCAACGCACTGCGCATGTATCCCGTGCCCGACGATGTCCGCGCGATGATGTATCGCGTGAAGCACGCACAGGGTGTGGACATCCCCCGCATCTTCGACGGTCTGAACGACATCCGCAACATCGCTCCGTCCATCCGTTGGGCCAAGGAGGCCGGCATGACCCCGCAGGGCACGCTCTGCATCACCACCTCCCCCATCCACACGCTGGAATATTACAGCAATCTCGCCGACGAGGAGATTGCTGCTGGAGCGGAGGAGATCTGTCTCAAGGACATGGCCGGCATCGGCCAGCCCGCCTTCCTCGGCCAGCTCACGAAGATGATCAAGGAGAAGCATCCCGACATCATCATCCAGTATCACGGCCACTCGGGCCCTGGTCTCTCGATGGCCTCCATACTGGAAGTGTGCAAGAACGGTTGCGACATCATCGACACCGCCATTGAGCCGTTGTCATGGGGCAAGGTTCACCCAGACATCATCTCCGTCCTGAGCATGCTCCGCCATGCGGGATTCGACGTACCCGACATCAACATGGACGCCTACATGAAGGCCCGCGCGCTGACGCAGGAGTTCATCGACGAGTGGCTCGGCTACTTTATCAACCCGCAGAACAAGATCATGAGTTCGCTGCTCCTGACCTGTGGCCTGCCTGGTGGCATGATGGGATCGATGATGGCAGACCTCGGCGGCATCCAGACTTCCATCAACAACCTGCGCCGCAAGAAGGGCGAGAAAGAGCTCTCTACCGACGACCTGCTCGTGAAACTCTTCGACGAGGTGGCCTATGTGTGGCCGCGCGTGGGCTATCCTCCCTTGGTGACGCCGTTCTCACAATACACCAAGAACATCGCGCTGCTCAACCTCCTCACCCTGGAGCAGGGCAAGGGCCGCTTCGTGATGATGGACGACTCGATGTGGGGCATGATTCTCGGTCGTAGTGGCCGCGTACCGGGAGAGATCGATCCGGTGCTGAAGGAGATCGCTGCCCAGAAGGGCCTTGAGTTTACCGAGGCCGACCCGCACACGCTGCTCCCCAACGCCCTGGACGACTTCCGCAAGGAGATGGCCGACAACGGATGGGACTGCGGCCAGGACGAGGAAGAACTGTTTGAGCTGGCCATGCACCCCGAGCAGTATCGCAACTACAAGAGCGGACAGGCCAAGAAGAATTTCCTCGCCGATCTCCAGGCTGCCAAGGACAAGGAGCAGGGATCGACGATGAGCATCGAGGAGGCCACGGCCTTCAAGCATGCCAAGGCCGACGCCATCGTCTCGCCTGTCAAGGGACAGTTGTTCTGGGACTTCCAGGGCGACGGCGAGGCAGCTCCCGCCATCGAACCGTTCATCGGAAAGGAGTATAAGGAGGGCGACACCTTCTGCCACGTCATGGCCTCCTGGGGCGAACTGGTGGAAGTGCCCGCTTGCCTGGGTGGCAAACTGGTGGAGATCTGCGCCAAGCAGGGATCCAAGGTACGTAAGGGCGACGTGATAGCTTACATACAGCGAGAAGAGTAATGTACATGGTTTAGGACCACTCCTACCCATACGATGAACTATCAAAACATTATAGATCAATACTATTCAGAGGAGAATGCGCTACGGCGCATTCTCCTTGTGCATAGTCGGCAGGTGACGGAGCGAGCCTTACGCATCGCGGATGCCCATCCCGAACTGGCGATCGACCGCCCGTTTGTACAAGAGGCAGCCATGCTCCACGATATCGGCATCTTCCTCTGCGATGCGCCGGGGATAGCTTGCCACGGCAAGGAGCCCTACATCTGCCACGGACGGTTGGGAGCAGAACTGCTTCGCCAGGCTGGCTACCCACGCCACGCACGCGTCTGCGAGCGACACACGGGCGCAGGACTGACCAAGGCGGAGATCGTGGCACAACACCTGCCTATTCCCGCCCAGGATTTTCTGCCCGAGACGCTGGAAGAACGGCTGATCTGCTATGCCGACAAGTTCTACTCCAAGAGCCACCTCGACAGGGTGAAGACTCCGGAGCAGGCCGAGCGGAGCCTCTCCAAGTTTGGTCAGGAGGGCGTAGCACGCTTCCGCCAGTGGCGGCAACTCTTCGAACCTGACACCCTTTGACACCTACAACCTCCTCATGAAAATAGAAGAACTACGCACGCTCTACGCCTCGCTACCACAACTGGGGGCCCTGGCGAAGTTGTTGAAGGACGGGAAGACGCGCCATATCAGCCTCAACGGACTGGTCGCTTCTGCTCCCGCCTTGTTTTTTGCGGCCTTTGCCGAACGATGCCCCTACCCCATCCTCTTCATCCTCGAAGATGCCGACACGGCAGGCTACTTCCACAACGACCTCAAGGCGCTGGGTATAGAACCCTTCCTCCTCCCCTCGTCCTACAGAAGGGCGGTCAAATACGGCCAACGCGATGCGGGAAGTGAGATTCTGCGCACAGAGACGATGGCGGCGCTTTCGGCTGAAAAGACAGAGGGCAAACCGCTATATATCGTCACCGAACCGTCGGCGCTTGCCGAACGGGTGGTCTCCAAAGAGCGACTGAACGACCAAACCATCCGTCTGGAGACTGGACAGGAGGTGGAGGTGGTGGCACTGGAGAAGCAGCTGCGTGCGTTGGGATTCCAAGAGGTGGACTACGTCTATGAACCAGGACAGTTTGCCGTGCGCGGCAGCATCCTCGACGTCTATTCCTACAGTTCGGAATATCCCTTCCGCATCGACTTCTTCGGCGACGAGATCGACACGCTACGCACTTTTGAGGTCGAGACGCAACTCTCGCTCCAAAAGCGCAAACAGGTGGAGATTGTCCCCGAACTGGCTCAAGCGGACCATGAGCAACTGACGTCCTTCCTCCATCTGCTGCCCGAAGAGACGCTCATCGTGACCAAAGACCTCCACTATGTGGCCGACCGCATCGGAAAGATCTTCGACGAGGGCTTCTCCAAGAGTGCGCAGACAGAGCAGTTGGAGGGCAAGAGCGAGGTGGAGCAGGAAGCCATCCGCCAACAGATGCTGGCCGAGACGAAATTGATAGGGCGCGGGAAGTTTCTCACCGATGCGCTTGGCTTCCGTCGCATTGAGACGGCGACCAGTCCGACCCACACCGCCGAGGCGGTCGTCACCTGCGAGACCACGCCTCAACCTCTCTTCCACAAAAACTTTGACCTGCTGCTGCAGACGCTTCGCGATGACGCTGCAGGCGGCAAGCGGGTCTTCATCCTGGCTGATAGCCAAAAGCAGAACGACCGTCTGCGGGAGATCTTTGCCTCCAAAGTCTCTGAGAGCGGTGGCGCCCCTGTGGCATTCACGCCCGTGGGCCGCACGCTCCACGAGGGTTTCAACGATGAGACCCTGGGCGTGGCCCTCTATACCGACCACCAGATCTTCGATCGTTTCCATAAATACACGCTCCGATCGGACAAGGCGAAGCAGGGAAAGATGGCGCTGACGATGAAGGAACTACGCGAGATGGAGCCAGGCGACTTTGTCGTCCATGTCGATTTCGGCATCGGCAAGTTTGCCGGACTGGTACGCGTGCCGGCTGGCGAGAGCTACCAGGAGATGATCCGGCTGGTCTATCAGCATGGCGACATCGCCGACGTATCCATCCACTCGCTCTACAAGATCAGCAAATACCGACGAGCGGAGTCGGGGGAAGCGCCACGCCTCTCCATCCTCGGCTCGGGCGCTTGGAACAAACTCAAGGAAAAGACGAAGAAGCGCATCAAGGACATAGCGCGCGACCTCATCAAGCTCTATGCCCAGCGCCGTCACGAGCGTGGCTTCGCCTTCTCTGCCGACAATTATATGCAGCACGAGCTGGAGGCATCGTTCCTCTACGAGGATACACCCGACCAACTGAAATCGACCCAACAGGTGAAGCACGACATGGAAAGCCCGCGTCCGATGGACCGCCTGGTCTGTGGCGACGTGGGATTTGGCAAGACGGAGGTGGCTATACGCGCCGCCTTCAAAGCCGCTTGCGACAACAAGCAGGTAGCCGTGCTGGTGCCGACCACCGTACTGGCCTTTCAGCATTTCAAGACGTTCTCCAAACGACTGCAGGGCATGCCGGTACGCGTGGACTACCTGTCGCGTGCACGCACGACCAAACAGACGCGACAGGTGACGGAGGACTTGGCGGCAGGCAAGATCGACATTCTTGTCGGCACCCACAAGCTCATCGGCAAGTCGGTGAAATGGAAAGACCTCGGACTGCTGATCATCGACGAAGAACAGAAGTTTGGCGTGGCGACGAAAGAGAAGCTCCGCCAACTGAAGACCAATGTCGATACGCTCACCCTTTCGGCCACCCCCATCCCCAGGACACTACAGTTCTCGCTCATGGGGGCGAGGGACATGAGCATCATGCGCACACCTCCGCCCAACCGCTATCCCATACAAACGGAGATTGCCACCTTCTCCAGCGAGGTGATAGCGGATGCCATCAACTTCGAGATGAGCCGTGGCGGACAGGTGTTCTTCGTCAACGACCGTATCGCGGGACTGGCGCCAATAGCGGAAATGATCCACAAGTATGTGCCCGACTGCCGTGTGGGAATCGGCCACGGACAGATGTCACCCGAGGAGTTGGAGAAGATCGTGATGGGATTCATGAACTATGACTACGACGTGCTGCTCTCGACGACGATCGTGGAGAACGGTATCGACATCTCCAATGCCAATACCATCATCATCAACGACGCCCACCGCTTCGGCCTGTCCGACTTACACCAGATGCGTGGACGCGTGGGGCGGTCCAACCGCAAGGCGTTTTGCTACCTCCTTGCCCCGCCCCTGGCCAACCTCACGGCAGACGCTCGCCGCCGACTGGAGGCCCTTGAGACCTTCTCGGAACTGGGAAGCGGTTTTTCCATCGCCATGCAAGACCTCGACATACGCGGGGCGGGCAACCTCCTGGGAGCAGAGCAGAGCGGATTCATGGAGGACTTGGGCTACGAGACCTATCAGAAGATCCTCACCCAGGCCGTGACCGAACTGAAAAACGATGAGTTTCAAGATCTCTATGCGGAGCAGATCGCACAGGGCGAGGCCATCTCTGGCGACGACTTTGTGGACGACTGTGCCGTGGAGAGCGACCTGGAGATGTATTTCCCCGACAACTATGTGCCGGGCTCTTCGGAGCGAATGCTCCTCTACCGCGAACTGGACAATATCGAGCGCGACGAAGAACTGGAAGCCTACCGCCAGCGCCTCATCGACCGTTTTGGTCCTGTGCCCCGACAGGGTGAGGAACTGATGCTGGTCGTGCCGCTGCGAAGAGTAGGAAGACGCCTGGGCTGCGAAAAGATTATCCTTCGACAAGGCAGGATGCAGATGCAGTTTGTCTCCAACACACAGAGTGCTTTCTACCAAAGCGCAGCCTTCGGACGCGTCATCAACTACATCGGCTACCACCCACGCCGCTGCAACCTAAAAGAAAAAAACGGGAAGCGATCGATGGTCGTCTCGCAAGTGGCTTCGGTAAAAGAGGCCGTGGAGATCTTGAAGGACATCGACGAAGAGAAACAATAGAGGGGAGTCACCTGCCCATCTTGTGACCTCATTCTCCGGCGGTGCCTCCCTCTTCCTCCTCGCCAGGCAAGGGTTCCTCCACCCCCAGGGCCCAGGCGTATTTTTTCTCCCAGCGCCAGATCGTGGCGCGCGAGGCATGGGTGAGGCACTGTATCAGATTCTTGGACATGCCAAACCTTAATAGGTAGCATGCCTGCTTTTGCTGCTTTGTGACTTCGCCCGACTTGCCGAGCAGGGCCTCGGCAAACGAAGGATATGCCTGGTCCACGGCGTGGTAGAGCTGGTCCCAGTCGTCGCTGGTCAGCTCCTCCCCTCCCAATGCCGCCTTCCTGAACCTGAGGGCCACGTCCTCCGAGCTCTCCTCGAGCTTCGACTGGTGGAGCAGCTGCAGGAACATCTTTCCCTCCTTTATCTTCTCTGCCAGCATCTTTTCGGTCTCCTGCAGTGTGGCGGCGTGGACAGTCAGTTTGTCGTTGGCCTTGTCCAGCTCTGCCTGGGTGTTCACCAGATCTTTCTTCGTTAGCGCCAAGTCCTCCTTCGACTCGCGCAGTTCCACCTCCTTGCGCTCCATCTCCTTGCGCAGCTCCTGTTCGTTGTGGGCCATCTGCTCTATCCGCTCCGAGAGTTCCAGCATATTCCGCAGGTGTACGTTTCTCCGGTGTATGAAGACGATGGCGCCACCAGCCCCCAGGAGCGTGAAGACAAAGATCGAGACAAAGAGCGTCCTGGCATACATTTCCTTCTCGTCCCTCAGTTCCATTTCCTTCTTTTGGTCCATGTGGTACTTATAGGCGTTGGTGAGCGTGGCAGCTTGCTCCTGGCGCCTGCCAAAGTCGAGGGTGTCGCTCAGCTGCATGTATAGCACGGCGTAGCGGTGGGCGTTGACGACATCTCCCTGCTCCTCGTACAGTCGAAACAGCTGCTTGGCGGCATCGTACATGTTGTTCTGGTCCTTGCCGTTGTCGATGATGCGCTGGCTATAGATGATGGCGGAGTCCCTTTTCCCACACGCCATGTAGTAGTGGGCAAGGGCCTGGTCCTTCAGTACGGAAAAGTAGGGATTCAGCTCCTCCTTGATCAGGGGGCGGCAGCGCTGTGCCTTCTTGATCTCTCCCAGTCCCGAGTAGTCCATCAGCAGGCGTATATAGGACTCCTGGTACGCCGATTGGTCCTTGGTAGTGTCGGCGATATGAAACGCTTTGTCATACTCCTTGACGGCTTCCTTCGCGTTGCCTGTGGCCTTGTAGGCTGCTCCCACGTGCATGTGGTCCACAACGTCTTCCGTGCCGAGTTCCTTGGAGATTCTCAGCTCCTCCTTCGACATCGCCAAAGCCTCCTTGTAGTTTTGCACCCTATATTGCAGGAAGTTCAGGTTGGAGTAGGTGTTGCGGAGCATGATGGAGTCGCAGTCTGGGTGTCCTATGGCGAAGTCGGTTGATTTGTAGAAATACTCCAAGGCGCGCGGACAGTCTTGCAGGTCGCGATAGACGCTGCCTGCATAGTAATAGACCTCTTGCTTCTCCTGGTCGCTGCCCTTCTTCCCAAAATATTCCACCAGTTCTTTGATCTTGGCATCGGATTTGGGCAGGATGTTGGCCTTGTCGCTCAGACGGATGTGGAGCAGGTCGTATTTCTTTTGGGCATACACGCTTCCGCGTCTCGCCTCTTGCTCGAGGGAGTCGAGCATGGCGAGGGCTTGCTTGGGATGGTCATTGCCTACCATCTTGATGTGCTCCATCTTGTCCAACGGACCCTCCTTGGAACAGGAGGCGAACAGGATGGCAAGCAATGCGCAGAGGTATCGAAAAGCGGTCTTCCCCATAGTGTGAACAATTTGTTTTTATGCTGCAAAGTTACTACAAAAAAGTGAAATGCGGAAAGATATAGTGATAGAATTGAG
>OWHV01000263.1_pt1 | contig 29951 bp, 24 predicted proteins | sample 1732721 | NCBI WGS metagenome assembly OWHV01 (sample SAMN05065746, study PRJEB22554) | human gut metagenome | biome: ENVO:2100002; feature: ENVO:00000062; material: ENVO:00002003 | host: Homo sapiens | place: USA | reverse complement strand
ATACAGATTTATGAACTAAAGATAGCAAGCTAAGGAACTTGCGAAACTTGAATTAATAATAATTCGGTTGTCCATTCCTTATCGCAGAGAGCATACCTTCACTTTTTACAGGGGACCTGCCATTCTTTTAGCAGAGGTTTATTATGGTGGCAAGGTTTCCATAATAATATTTTGTACGCACGTGCCATATATAAATTGCCACCTCTGCTATATGCTCTCCGCCTTCGGCTGCTACAGGGCGCCGTTGCCCTCATAGTCCACCTCGTGGTCGAGCTGGTTGACAAACTGCTCATAGACCTCACGCTCCACGTCGCCCATGGCGTATTCCTTCTCGGCATCCTTTTTGATTTCGGCCACCCAGGCGCGACGCGCCTCCACGTAGTCGTTCTTGATGCGGCGGTCGTCCTGCTCCGAGATCTCCTTGATGCCGTAGTAGTCGAGGATGAGGCGGTAGGTCCAGGTCCATTGATAGACGCGGTAGTTGCGATGGATCTGCTCAAACCGCTCGATGACGTCGTGGATCGTGTCGAGCGTACCGTCCTTGATGTCCTCGATGAGGCGGTGCTCCTCCGTGGCGGGGAGCAGGAGTCCGCTGAGGTCGTTCCAGCGGCCCAGTCCCGTGTCGGTCTCGGGTTTACCGAAGAATCCCCATTTGTGGGCGCGCTTCAGGACCGCCCCCATATAGATACGCAGGGCGATGTCGTAGTATTTGATGCCCTTCTTGAGCGACGAGGCATTGATGACATACTCGTGATAGTTGTATGAGGTGACGTTGTCGCCGGAGGCCTGGCGGAGGTTTTCCAGGATGCGTTTGCCACGCAGAATTTCTCCCACGGAGAAGGGCGAGAGCCAGTCGAAGTTGACGATGCTCTTATGGCATTTGGGCGATCTGCGGTCGCGCTTCGGCCATTTGCGAATGTCGCGGTAGAGACCCACGGTCGTGATGTTGCGGCCTGGCGAGAGCGTCATCTTGTCGCCATAGGCGATGAGGTAGGAGAAGGGCAGCGCCTGGGTGTTGGGATGGTGCATCAGTTTGCCGAAGCAGACTGAGAACGATCCGATCGTGGCCGGCATGAGCAGGTAGGCGCCGCTGGCCGTCTTGGTGCCTCTCTCGAGCACGCCCCAGTGCATGGGACCCATCTTGTAGGCATGGTTGGAGAAGTTGGTGGCCGATCCCGCGTTGTAGAACGAGAACATCGATCCAATCAGCAGGCTGCTCTTGTGGTGGGAGGCCGAGAACGGGCCGCAGAAGGCCGCGCAGGCTTCGCCATTGCTCATGTAGCTATTGGCGAAGAAGACACTCTGGGAGGCCGTGAAACCGTTGGCCAACTGGCAGGCTTCGCCCACGAAGCAGTCTTGGATCTTCACGCTATTGATGATGGAGCTGCCGTCGGAGATGATGCTGTTCTCGGCAATGACGCCCGTGCCGATATAGACTGGGGCGTTGGCCGAGGAGAGGATCGTGCAGTCGCTCAGTCGTGAGGCGCCGCAGATCTCGCAGTCGTTGTCCACCACGGTATTGGTGATCTCCTTGGTGTTGACGATTTTCACTCCGTTGCCGATGGTGCCGCGGTCAGGGAGCGTGCGCTCTATCTCTTCGTTGACGAGTCGCCTGATGGCGTCCTTGAGTGCCTTGTCGCGGAAATGCTTCACCATGAAGGCGGCAAACTGGCTATTGAGTTCGTGGAAGAGGATGACGTTGCCGTCGCCCACCTCGTTGAGTACGGCGATGAGGTTGCCCTCACCAAAGGTGGCTCCCTCGGTCGTCTCCATCTGCGAGATGTTGGCGATATAGCAGTCGTTGCCGATGGTGTAGTTGTTGATGTAGTTGCCTGTCTTCTCGATGAGGCAATTGTCGCCGACGGAGACATTGCGGAGCGTGGCGTCGTTGATGCCCGAGTGTTTCTCGAAGCCGGCGCTTATCTCGATGTTCTTCTCCACCTTGCCCAGTCGGATGTCGCCATAGAACATCACGCGGTGGTAAAACTTAGGTGCCCAGCCTTCTACGGCTACCGTCACCCGTTGCCAGTCCTCGGCCCAGCAGCAGTTGGACTCCAGGACGGCAATCTCGTCTGTGGTCAATTTTCTATATTCCATCTTTCGTTTTTGGGATTAGTCCTCTGTGGGGTAGAGGAAATCATTGTATGGGTATTTCTGTACATGCAACTCGCGCACCCGCTTGTAGAGCACGTCGCGCATCTCGTCGATGTTCTCGCGCTCCTTGGCGCTGATGAAGAGGCAATTGTCGCCGAGTTTTGCCATCCACGTGCGTCGCAGCTCGTCGAGGGTGATGTTTTCGCGCGTGGCGGGGGTGAGGTCGTCCTCCTCCTTCTCCACCCAGCTATAGTTGTCGATCTTGTTGAAGATCATCATCATCGGCTTGTCGCTCGCCCCGAGTTCCTTGAGCGTGGTGTTGACCACCTCTATCTGCTCCTCGAAGTCGGGATGGGAGATATCCACGACATGGACCAGGAGGTCGGCCTCGCGCACCTCGTCGAGGGTCGATTTGAAGGAATCGACCAGGTCGGTAGGCAACTTGCGGATAAAGCCGACAGTATCGGCGAGGAGGAAGGGAAGGTTCTCGATAACCACCTTGCGCACGGTCGTGTCGAGGGTTGCGAAGAGTTTGTTCTCGGCAAAGACCTCGCTCTTGGCCAGAAGGTTCATGATGGTCGATTTGCCGACATTGGTATAGCCCACGAGGGCCACGCGGATCAGTCGGCCGCGGTTCTTGCGCTGGGTGGTCTTCTGTTTCTCGATTTCCACGAGGCGTTGCTTTAGGAGGGTGATGCGCTGGAGGATGATACGGCGGTCCATCTCCAGCTGCGTCTCGCCCGGTCCGCGCAGACCGACGCTACCCTTGCCGCCACCGCTTCCCGATCCACCGCCTTGGCGCTCCAGGTGGGTCCAGAGGCGCTGGAGGCGCGGCAGCATGTAGCGATACTGCGCCAACTCCACCTGCGTCTTGGCGTTGGCCGTCTGGGCGCGCATGGCAAAGATGTCTAGGATGAGGCTGGTGCGGTCGAGGATCTTCACGCCCAGTTCCTTCTCTATGTTGCGAATCTGGCGTGCCGACAGCTCATCGTCGAAAATGACCATGCCTACGGGCTCCTCCGCGTCTTCTCTTTCCTTGATATAGTTTCTGATCTCTTCGAGCTTGCCCTTGCCGACATAAGTCGTCTGGCTGGGGCCTCCTACGCGCTGGGTGTAGCGCTTCACGGTCACGGCGCCTGCCGTGTCGGCGAGAAATTCCAGCTCGTCAAGATATTCTTTGGTCTTGGCCTCGTCCTGGTCCTTGGTGATCAATCCGACCAAAATGGCGGATTCGGCCTTGGCCTCGGATATGACAAATTCTTTCATCCAGCTTAATTACTGTTTATAATACCGTGCAAAGTTACAAAAATCTTGAGACCTATCTCCCGTCGCGACGGCCTTTTTTAGTCCCCTTACTGTTAATTTTTATAAATTGTTGGGGGCTAAACATGTAGTTTGCACATTTTGTTGTACTTTTGCAGCGACAGAAACAGAGTCAATTTTACTTAGCTAAATCAGGAAAGTATGAGATTAATCATCGAAAGCGATTACAAGAAGTTGTCTGCATGGGCAGCTCGCCATGTGGTAGAGCGTATCAACGCCTTTGGACCTACCGAGGAGCGTCCCTTCGTGCTCGGACTTCCAACCGGCTCGTCGCCGGAGGGAATGTATGCTGAGCTGGTCAAGGCCAACCGCGAGGGACGTGTGTCTTTCCGCCACGTCATCACGTTCAACATGGATGAGTATGTCGGGCTCCCCGAGAATCATCCAGAGAGCTACCACTCGTTCATGCGCCGCAACCTCTTCGATCATATTGACATCCTGCCCGAGAATATCCATATCCTCAACGGTAATGCCGAGGACCTGGAGGCAGAGTGTGACCACTACGAGGAGATGATCAAGGCCGCAGGAGGCATCGACCTTTTCATCGGCGGCATTGGCCCCGACGGTCATATCGCCTTCAATGAGCCGGGATCGAGCCTCACCAGCCGCACGCGCCAGAAGACGTTGACCACCGATACGATTATCGCCAACTCCCGCTTCTTTGACAACGACGTGGAGAAGGTGCCTCACTATGCTCTGACGGTCGGTGTGGGTACGGTCATGGATGCCCGCGAGGTGATGATCCTCGTCAACGGACACCATAAGTCGCGTGCGCTTCAGGCTGCTGTCGAGGGACCAGTGACCCAATGGTGGACCATCTCCGCCCTGCAGATGCACCAGCACGGCATCATCGTGGCCGACGAAGCTGCCTGCGAGGAACTGAAGGTGGGCACCTACCGCTACTTCAAGGATATAGAGAAAAACAACCTGTAAGCCTGCGGGCCCATGAATTTTGTCCCATAGACTTTGTACTTTGTACTTTTCCTGTGGGCTCATGGACTCACGGACTTATCGACAACACTACTACGGCAACAGCAAAGCGGGCTCGCCCCTGACAGGGGACGATGGCTCGCCTTTGCCGTAGGAGACTGAGGGAGAAGAAGGTAAGTTGGAGGGGATCGGCCGCTTAGGTTGAATCCCCGACAGACAATATAGAGAAAGGAAAAAGAAAATGAGATTGAATCTTAGCTCACAGATTGCATTCAACAAAGTGCCGGAGGAATACTACCATCCGCGCTCTGCCGTGGAGCGCTCTGAGTTGACACGCCGTGAGAAGATCCCTACGGACATCTTCCCGAAGATGGAGGAGGGTGCTCAGGCTATCGTCGATGCGGTAGAGAAACTCATCAAGCAGAAGGACAGCGACGGAAGAATGTGTGTGCTCGGACTGGGAACGGGTACCTCGCTCACTCCTATCTACGAGGAAATGGTGAGACGCTACGAGGCGGGACAACTTAGCTTCCATAACGTCATCGTCTTCAACGCCTATGAATACTATCCGTTGAAGCCGGACGACAAGAACAGTTGTATCCGCCAGCTCCACGCACGGCTGCTCGACCGGGTGGATATCGCTCCGCAGAATATCTTCTCGCCCGACTCGACTATCAACCAAAACTATGTGCTCAACTACTGTCGCCAGTATGAGCAGCGCATCAACTCCTGTGGTGGCATCGACGTGATGCTGCTGGGAATCGGACGTATGGGCAACATCGCTACCAACGAGCCGGGATCTACCGTTACGTCCACCTCGCGCCTGATCCTGCTCGACCCCGTGGCGCGAGAGGAAATGTCGATGAGTTTTGCCTCGCAGGACTTGGTGCCGCCCTGTTGTATCACGATGGGTATTGCCACCATCCTCAAGGCGCGCAAGATCTATCTCACGGCTTGGGGAGAGAGTAAGGCCGACATTATCCAAAAGACGGTAGAGGAGCATGTGAGCGACTCCATACCGGCCTCGTTCCTCCAGACGCACAACGACACCCATTTCGTCATGGACCTGGCCGCGGCTTCGAAACTGACGCGTATCGTTCACCCGTGGCTCGTCACTTCGTGTGACTGGACCGACAAACTCGTACGATCGGCGCTCGTTTGGCTCTGTCAGAAGACGAACAAGCCTATCCTTAAACTCACCAACAAGGACTACAACGAGAACGGCCTCTCTGAGCTCTTGGCGCTCTATGGGTCGGCTTACAATGCCAATATCAAGATCTTCAACGATCTGCAGCATACCATCACGGGATGGCCTGGTGGCAAGCCGAATGCGGACGACAGCAACCGTCCGGAGCGTGCGTTGCCCTATCCGAAGCGAGTGGTGGTCTTCTCGCCACATCCCGACGACGACGTGATCTCCATGGGTGGCACGATTCGCCGACTGGTGCAGCAGAACCACGACGTCCATGTGGTCTATGAGACTTCGGGCAATATTGCCGTCGGTGACGAGGAGGTGACGCGCTTCATGCACTTCATCAACGGTTTCAACCAGTTGTTTGATCACAATAAGGACGAGGTCATCAAGGACAAGTATCAGGAGATCAAGCATTTCCTCGCCACCAAGAAGGATGGTGACATTGATACGCGTGACATTCTGACTATCAAGGGATTGATTCGTCGTGGCGAGGCGCGCACAGCGAGCACCTACAATCAGATACCTCTTGACCATGTCCACTTCCTCGACCTCCCGTTCTATGAGTCGGGCAGGGTAGAGAAATTCCCCATGACGGAGAAGGATGTGGAGATCGTCCGCGACCTACTACGCAAGGTGCAGCCTCATCAGATCTATGTGGCTGGCGACTTGGCGGATCCCCACGGCACCCATCGCAAGTGTACGGATGCAGTCTTGGCTGCCATCGACCTGGAGAAACAGGAGGGAGCTCCCTGGCTCGAAGAATGCCGCATTTGGATGTATCGTGGCGCCTGGGCGGAATGGGAGATCGAAAATATCGAGATGTGTGTCCCGATGAGTCCAGAGGAGCTTCGTGCCAAGCGCAACGCCATCCTCAAGCACCAAAGTCAGATGGAGAGCGCACCCTACCTGGGTAACGATGAGCGCCTCTTTTGGCAGCGAGCCGAGGACCGCAACCGGGCCACGGCAGAACTCTACGACCGTCTCGGACTAGCTTGCTATGAGGCTATGGAGGCTTTTGTGGAATATAAACCGCTCTGATATGAATCATTTTTCCACCCATCCTCTCCCGACTTGGGGGAGGCGGGGTGGATTGCTTTGTCCCGACCGTTTAGATCTAATAAGTGCTTAGAGATTTAATAACTGCTCAGAGTTTAATAAACGCTTTGGGAAAATAATCCTCAGGGTCTAAAAATCGTTAGGGTCTGTTAATACGGACGATGGGGACGGGGCGTTTTGACCTGCAATCTATGAAACTATTCGCTTTTATCAAAAACTGGACTTTGCCGTTGTCGATGCTTTCGGGAGCGGCGCTTTACTTGTTGTTTGCCTTCATTCCTGCTTTCGACGGGGTCTCGCCAGCCTTGGGTGCATTCTTCGACGCCATCTTGCCGCTCTTTATGTTTTTGGTGCTCTTTGTCACTTTCTGCAAAGTGGATTTCCGAAAACTCGTGCCTGTGAAGTGGAACTACTGTGTGAGTCTTTTTCAGGTGGCCTTCGTGTGGATCTTGGTTGGCGCCATTATCTTCTTCCGCCTGAAGGGCAACGAACTGACGTTTGTAGAGTCGGTCCTGACTTGCATTATCGCGCCTTGTGCCGCGGCAGCACCCGTAGTGACCGCCAAACTCGGCGGACGACTGGAGGAAATCACCACCTATGGCTTTCTCTCCAATTTCCTCTGTGCGATCCTCATCCCAGTTTGCTTCCCGCTCATCGAGCAGTCGTCGGCCCACGTCTCCTTTCTTGCCGCCTTCCTCCGCATCCTCTACCAGGTGTGTATCGTCTTGGTCTTGCCGATGGGATTGGCTTTCTTCGTGAAGCATTTCAAGCCACTCCACGGCTTCCACCAATGGGTGATCAATGTCAAGGACCTGAGTTTTTATCTCTGGGCTGTGCAGTTGATGATCGTCTCGGGAGCAACGGTCAAGAATATCGTCCATGCTCATACCACTTTGCCTTTTCTTCTCGCCATCGCTTTCTCGGGCCTCCTCGTCTGCGTCGTTCAATTTGCCGTGGGCCGTTCTGTGGGCCGTCTCTTTGACCGGTCCATTGAGGCTGGTCAGGCCTTGGGACAGAAGAACACGGGCTTTGCCATTTGGATCGCCTTCATGTACCTCACGCCCCTGGCCTCTGTAGGACCGGGTTGCTATATTCTTTGGCAGAACACCATCAATAGTATCGAGATTTGGAAAAAGCGCAAGACGGGTCAACTCAAAACCGTCTGAGCGCAAGAAATGATATACTTGGGGTCCGGATGCAAGTGGTTAAGAAACAAGGTAGGATAAGTATCTTTTGAGGTCTGAGCCTTGTTGTTATATAGGGGGAAAAATCCAAACGTTTTTGCACCCCAAGAGTCTAATTGAAATCCACGAGTCTAGTTGAAATTCAAGCGTCAGCAGAGCCCCAAATACTTGTCAAGTCCAAAAATCCCGTTGTCCTGTCTCCTCCATCCTGCCTCCACAACAGGGGCAGGTATGGCCGTCCCAGATACGGATGCGGTCTGATCCACACTGGAGGCACAGGCGTCCCACCTCGGAACGGAAAGACGGGGCTGCGTCGCCTATGACGCCCCCAACGACCAGTGGCTGGAGGCTGTGGCAGTCGGGGCAGGTCATCGTGGAGATATGTTGCCCCATGAAGCCGCGTCCCTCATAGACGTCGGCCTCGTAGCCACATTGCTTGCAACGAAATTGCTTTTTCCATGCCATCCTTACAGTCCCTTGTACAGTTGTTCATATTTTCTCGCTACCGTGACGAAGTCGTGGTGGCGGAGGACGTACGTCCAGCTGTCCTGTTTCAACAGGCCGATCAGTTCAGGACTAAATACCAACCATTCAAGCGCATCGTACACGCTATCATAGTAGGGCTCGACATTCATGATAGGTCGGTAAACCTCCTCGTTGATAATCTCGTAGTTTTCGGGTTCGCCACCTCCCACGCAGATCAAACCATGTGCCATCGCCTCCAGGGGATTCATGGATGGCGTGTAGCTATAGAGCTGGTCGAGGATCACATCGCACCCGTTCATCATCTTCACATACTCATCGAAGGGAACGCCCTCTGCCTTGCGAAGCACCACCTTGTCGGGAAATTTGCGGCAGATCTCCTCGGCAGCCCGTAGCATGATGTCCGTACCCTTGTATTCGCTTCTGCCCTTGCTGATGCCGATGAAGAGTTTGAGCGGCGGCGTAAAGTCAGAACTGGGCATTGACTCTCGGATGTGGATGGGGAAGGGAATGAACGTGGTCTTGTCAGGGAAGAGCGGCTGGTAGCAGGCCCAGTATTCGTAGAGACCCGCTACGATTGCGTCGCAGTCAGCCGCTATAAACTGGTTTAGCCGTCCCTTGGCCGTCCCTAGCCACTCGCGTCGCTCCTTGACGGCGTCGGCGTTGTTGCGCAGCATCTTTCCGATGTTGAAGTCGCTATATCGCAAGGGCATTTTGGTGGAGTTGACTTCCACCCAGTAGTAGTCCATGCCGAAAGCTCCGAGCACCACTCGCTTGTTGTGCTTTCGGAGATAGCGATAGAGGAAGAACAAGCGTTCGGCCTTCAGTTCAAAGAACATCGGGTTGATGAGTTGCACCACGTCGAAGCCCCTGAGTCGTGGCAGGAGACTGAGGATGCGGGCATAGAGGCGCACGCCAGCCAACCGTCCCGTGGGGCGCGCCACGTCGATGTCCCGTGGGTAGTTCTTCCAGAAGTCGCCATTGGAGCAAACCACCACATCGTGGCCCAGCGCATGGAGGCCTTCCGCCAGCGTAGCGTGGACATTGCTATATTCGCCTAGCAATAGAATCTTCATCTGACAACCAATGGAATTGAATAGAGTAGGACCTTGCGTCCTGCCTTGTTGTTCATCATCGTGGCGAAGAGGCGATACTTGTTGGTGTAGTGCTTCGTAGGAAGCGGGTAGAGACCCCGACGGCGCAGTCGCAGGAGTCCACGCTCCAGGTGGCGAGCACTCCGCGTGTAAGTGATGATGTTGACGAGATAGTCCATCGTCAGTTGATCTACCCTTCGTTGCAGAGCCGCACGGTCGTCAGCAGGCAGTCGATCGAGTCGCTCGGTGAGCGTGTCTAGGACCGTCAGCAGGTCGTCCAGCCTCCTTGCCTTAGCCCGGTTGTCATCGGCCTCCATCACGGAACCCACGCGCTTGCGATAGTAGTAGGCCACGGCATCCGTATCGACCAACTGTTCGGCACGAAGCATCAGTTGCGGCGTAAACTCCTCGTCCTCCCTTGTGATGCCTTCGTGGAAGCGAAGGTTGCCGAGCAGCGAGCGACGGAAGAGGTAACCCCAGACGCAGGATCGCAGGTTGTTGTGGCGTAGATAGTCGCTGCCACTCATGGGGCCCCGATCAGAGGTAGTCCCCATGCTCTCCTGTTCCTTCGCCGACGAACGGAAGACGACCATGTCCGCCTCTTGGAAGCGGATAGTGTCGAGACAGTGTTCGTAGCCACTGCGAACTAGACGGTCGTCGCCATCAACAAACTGGATGTATTGGCCCTTGGCGATGCCCAGTCCCGTGTTGCGTGCCGCAGCCGCTCCCTTGTTCGGTTGTCGTATATAGACGATTTGGTCTATCACGTCGGACAGTGCCGCCAGCGGCGAATTTATGGATCCGTCATCGACGACGATTATCTCCCGTTCCTCCTGTGTGAGCGAGAGGTCCATGATGCTGTCGAGCGATTCCCGAAGCATATCGACCGGCAAGTTATAGGTCGGGACGATGAAACTCACGAGCGGTTGCGCCCCATGAGCTGGTGTGTAAGATGGATGAGTTGGCATAAGCGTTTCATTCCTAATAGTTGCAACAATAATAGTTTGAGGCTGCCGAGGAAGCGGCGGCGCGGCAGTTGAGGCTCCTTTCCCGTCAGGTCATAGACCGACAGTTGAATGTTGAGCACGTGCGCATAATAGGCCGCATCGACCTCGTTGCCTTCTCCGATGTAGGCGAGATGTGCGTCGAGCAAGTCTTGCAGTTCGCGTCCCGTGGCCTTTCGAGTGATTCCGTCGGGGTTGTCCGTATAGTGGTAGAATCCCTCTGGGGTGGTGGCGATGACCTTGGCCGATTGCATCAAGGGTGGCAGCGTGTGGACATCCTCAAAGAGCCGTCCCACGGGAAAGCGTACCGTGTCGAACAGTCGGCGCCGGTAGATCTTGTTCCATGCGTATGTGTGGGCGTAGGCGCGTCCTTCAAGCCAGTAGCGGGTAGCGTTGTCGTAGCGTCGCTGGGGGAGGAGAAGTGGATGCTGTTCGCTGCCTCCCTCGCGCACTATCACCGAGTATTCGAGCAGGTCGATGTCGGGTTGCGTCTGTAGGATGGGCAACAGACGGGCATAGAGGCCCTCGTCGAGGTAGTCGTCCGAATCGACAAAGGTCAGGTAGTCGCCTTGCGCCAGTTCTATGCCCGCATTGCGAGCAGCAGAGAGTCCCGCGTTGCTTTGGTGGACGACACGTACATGAGTGTCACGTCGTCCCCATTCGTCGCACATCCGCGGGCAGTTGTCGTCGCCTCCGTCATCGACGAGAATGACCTCGAAGTCGTCCAAATCTTGCCGTAGAACCCCCTCCACACAGCGGTCGAGCGTGCGTTCCACATGATAGACGGGTATGATGATGCTTAATATCATAGATGAAATTACGCTGCAAAAATAATAAAAAGTTTTAATCTACGTTTACTTTATAGATGAAAAAATCGGGAAGATCTTCAAGTTACGGTAATATACTCAAAAACACGGGGCTTTTTGGGGGTGTTCAGGCACTGAATATCCTCGTAGGCGTCGTGCGCAATAAGCTTGTGGCCTTGATCCTTGGGCCTCAGGGTATGGGCCTGATGTCGCTCTTCAACTCTACGACGAAGCTTGTAGGCGACAGTACCAATTTCGGTATTGCCATGAGTGGTGTGCGCAATATCTCCGAGGCCTATGACGCGGGCGACGCCCAGCGCCTCAACGACACTGTCCTCATGGTGCGATCTTGGTGTATGATTACCGCCATCTTTGGCATGTTGCTCTGTGCGTTGCTCAGTCCTTGGTTGAGTCGCTTCACCTTTTCTTGGGATGGCCACACGCTCCATTTTATCTTCCTTTCGCCAGCCGTATTTCTTACAACTATTACTGGAGGAGAGCTCGCTATCTTAAAAGGTGCCAGGCGGTTGCGCGATTTGGCTAAAGTTTCAATTTGGAACGTTCTTCTCGCTCTTTTGCTTACCATTCCGCTCTATTATTTCTTCCAAGATGCGGCCATCGTCCCATCCATCGTGCTGATGGCCCTCACCCAGCTTCTGCTCACTATCGGCTACTCCTACCATCTCTATCCGCTTCGCCTCTCGCTCTCCCGTCGCGTCTTGGGGCGAGGTATGAGTATGGTGCGGCTCGGCGTGGCCTTCGTCCTGGCAGGCGTGCTCGGTTCGCTGGCCGACTTCCTCATCCGCAGTTACCTCAACAATGTGGCGCAGATCGACACCGTGGGCCTCTATAATGCGGGCTACATGATGACGATGACCTATATCGGCATGGTATTCTCGGCCATGGAGACCGACTATTTCCCCCGTCTCAGTGGCGTCTGCGAACGCAGTTTCACGTTTTCCCAGACAGTCAACCGCCAGGCCGAAGTGATGCTCTTGGTCGCTGCTCCCATCTTGATTGCCTTCTCTTTTTCTTTGCCCATCCTCCTTCCCTTGCTCTATTCCCACCAGTTTATGTCTGTCCTTGGAATGATGCAGGTGATGGTGATTGCCATGTATTTCCGAGCCATCAAACTCCCCGTGCAGTATATTCCCCTGGCCAAGGGCGACTCCCGGTCCTACCTTTTGCTGGAGGGTATCTATTCTGTGATGATCGTCTGTGCCGTCATCGGTTTCTTTAGTCTGTGGGGACTGACGGGAGCCGGTATCGGCATTTCGCTCGTCTCCTTCCTCGACCTGCTGGTCACTTTCGTCTATGCGCGCTACCGCTACCACTACCATCCCTCCGTCGGACTGCTGCGTTGCTCTGCCGTCCAGGTGCCTTTAGGACTGCTGGCCTTCGCTGTCACCTTCCTGTCCTACCATACCGTGGCCTACTGGCTTGCGGGCGCCGTCCTCTTCCTTGTCAGCATGGCCGTGTCGCTCCATTTCTTCCGTTCCAATACCGACCTGATGCAACACGTCAGTAGTCGTTTCTTGCGTCGTTTCCACCATGAGCAGCAAGATTAGCATCCTTATGGCCGTCTATAATGCGGCCCCTTATCTCCGCGAGAGTATCGAGTCGATACGTCGTCAGACATTGAAGGAGTGGGAACTCATCGCCATCGATGACGCCTCGACAGACGATTCGCGCGCGATTCTCTCCAACTATGCCGAGGCCGACCCGCGCATCCGTTTGATCTCCTTGCCCCACAATGGCGGACAAGGCAAGGCCCGCAACGAAGGACTACGCCAGGCCCAGGGCGACTACATCTGCTTTGTCGATAGCGACGACTGCCTTGCCCCCGACGCCCTGCAAAAGATTGTGGATCGCTTTGAGGCGCAGCCTGAGGCGGATAGTGTCCTTTTCCGCCTTGTCTTTTGGCATGCTGATGGCCGACGAGAGCCCTATCCTATGCAGGACACATACGACGAGGAGGGTAGAACTGCTTTCGCCGACAGTCTGACATGGAAGATCCATGGCGTCTATGCCGTCCGGGCTTCCATCCACCAGCGTTATCCCTATGACACGTCGAGCCACGCCTATAGCGACGACAACACCACGCGTCTCCATTTCCTGGCTTCCCGAAGGGTAGTGGCTACTGATGCCGACTATTATTATCGCCAGCACGATCAGTCCGTCACCCATCGCATTGACGGACATCGTTTCGACTACCTCCTGGCCAATGAGAGCATGAAACGCCAGCTCCTCTCGCTCCAGGTTGATGATGTGCTCGTCTCGCTCTACGAGAATGAACGATGGAAAAATCTCATTGACGTCAGCCTCTTCTACTATCTCCACCATCGCCAGCTCAGTGGCGAGGATCGCGCGCGTGGACGCCGCATCCTGCGATCCACATGGGAAAGTATAGAAGTCCAAAGGCTCAGTCCCGCCTTGTGTCGCAAGTTTGGTTATAGGCCCATCCGTTGTAGTTGGACCATCTTCTGTTGGCAACTGAAGGCCTACTTTTTCCTTCGTGGATTGTTGGGGAAGAATAAGGGGAAATAGAAGCGCAGAGAAACAGTCAGCCAAAGAAACCTTCGCTTATCGGCCCCACGCTTTTACGTTTTCACGCGACAACAACCGAAACAAATTGGGAGAGCATTTATTCTTCCTTTTGTGTTTTGTCTGACAGATTATTAGGGAGAGCATTTACTCTTCCTTTTGTGTTTTTGTTTGATAGATCAGTTGGGAGAGTTTCTATTCTTCCTTTTGTGTTTTTGACAGGTGGAAGGCCAGTCGTTCGTCTCCGTTCCAGCAATGGATCAGGCCACAGTAGGTGAAACCCTCTTTGGCGATAGCATGACGCATGGGCGCGTTGTCCTGGTGAGTGTCGATACGCAGGGTGTCGTAGCGAGTGAGTGCAAAGCGGATGATATGGTGAAAAATGCCGTGACGGTCCCCGCTGCTTGCGATACGGTGGATCGTGGCGTAGGGACGGTTGTCGGGCCACTGCCCGTCGTAGATGACAGTATAGGTAGGATCGACTCCGCTTCTAAGGACAAAGGTGGCTACGGTCCGTCCTTCCGAGAGACAGACGAAGCAGTCGCCATGCGCTATGTCCTCGCGAATCAATTCCTCGGCAGGATAGCCCTCCGTCCATTGGTTGGGATTGCCTTTGTCTGCCATAAACTGGCGGGCGTGGCGGAATATCTCCTGCATACGGGGAATGTCCTCCTCCGTAGCCAGTCTGATCTCCATGGGATGGTCTGTTGTTTCCATTCTCTACTTTTGTTTGCGTTTCTTTCTACTCGTATTTACGTCTCTCGCGCTTTTATACAGGAAGAATACAATGATTAGGACAATGACAAGGTCCTCAACAGTTGCAGGAAGCAGTCTTTTTTATCAGTTGAGTGATGGCAACCTTCTCCGTGCTTAGGACATCACGAGTGAGAGGACACCACTGATGGCGATATAAGCATAGGAGATTTTCTTCACGACATCGGTCGAGAGGCGGTGGAACACCTTGCTCCCCACCCATGTGCCAATGGCCACGGCAAAGATGCCATAGAGGAAGGCGTGGCCCACGGCTGGCGTGAGAAAGCCGTTGTGAATGCGGAACCCGAGCATCATGATATTGCCCAGCAGTAGATAGGTCATCGTCAGCACCACATACTCGTCCTTGTCCTTGGCGCAGGCCAGGAAGTAGAGTACTGCCGCAGGTCCGTGCATGGCGAAGAGTCCACCCATGACACCCGAGATGGTGCCCATGGTGATTTGTACCGGCAGCGTGGGCTTCACCTTGATATGCTTGCTGATGGCAAGAAACCAAAGGCTGGCGATGATGAGCATCACGCCGAGGATGCGTTTCAACAGGTGGTCGTCGGCGACAGAGACAAAATGGATGGAGGCACACGACGAGACGATGAAGGTGATGAGGATCGGCGTGAGCTTATACCAATCGATCTTCCTCCAGTTTTTGAAAGCCACGAGGATGGATCCTGCCATGGCCAGAATGCCCGATAGCGTTGTCGCCTCGCCGTAGGAGGGGAGGAGATAGGGCAGCCACGCCATCGTGAAGACGCCAAAGCCGAACCCGCAGACGCGCAGCACGAATGCGCCAGCGAGGCTCAGAAGAAAAATAAGTATCTCGTTCATCGTATGATTTTTGCAATTCGCATGCAAAAGTACGGTTTTTTGACGAGATAATGAACGTGAAATCAAAAAAATGAGGAGACGAGATAGGTCCGAATTCGTTTCTGACCCTCATCGTCTCCCCAAATGCCTTAAAGAAGTCCTATTATTCTTATTAGAAGCGGTAGCCAACCGTAAGAAGCAGTTGACTGCGGTTGTTTTTTACTTCGCTGACCGTTCCGATATTGTCCTCTGCCGTCGATTCACGATCGACATAGTCTGCAAACGGATGGAAGTCACCCTTCTGCGTACTGTACTGATACGCCAGGTCGATATTCCAGTTGTCAATATTGTAGCCCAAGCCGCAGGTGAAGCGGTTGGTTGCCTTCCAGTTGGTGTAGTCTCCGCTGCTGGTATAGTAGATACCCGGCGAGTGGACGAGGTTGCCGTTGTCGTAAACCCCCTTTACGCCCTGATCATCATAGTGAGCACTCTCGTAGTTGTAGCCCACACGGAGCGCGAGATTGCTGATCGGCTTATATTCAGCACCCAGTTTGAGCAGGCTCACGCCCTTGAGCGTCTGGCTGGTGTGCTCGTTCATATCGGCATCGTTATGAGAGTAGGTGATGACATCATCATAATACCAGTCGATGCGCTGTCCGTCGATGATGCGCGTCTTGGTCGTGGAGTAGTCAGCATACTCATAGGTAGCACCGAGCGCCAGTTGCTTGCCGATGGTGTGTCCGAGCGAAAATCCAAATTTCCACGGCGTGAAGATCTTGTAGTCGTATGACTCCACGTTGCCGCCCTCGACGAGCGAACCCGTGATAGAGTTGCTGTAGCTCATGGTGAGATCGTACCATGTCGGCGTCTGTACATAAGCACCGAAGCGGAAAGGCGAGGTCTCGATCGGGCGCACGATGATACCCAGTTTGAGGTCGATACCATCACCATCCACCGATCTGATGTCACCATAATAGACCGGATAGTTGCGTCCTTCGCCCACCAAGTTCTCTGTATAAACCCCTCTGTGTCGGTAGTTCACATCCTTGTAGCCCACGGTCAATCCGAGATAGACAGCATCGCTGAGGTTGGCGCTGAGGTTGAAGTCATAATCACCGATGTAACCATAGTGCTCACGGTTGATTTGGTAGTCGGCAGCTGGGTAGTTATAGACCTCGCTGCCATCCATTTTGAATCCCTTCACGTTGAGGTGGTCGAAGCCCGAATACGCTCCGTCGTCGCCGTCAAAGGCACCGTTGCGCAACTTCTGATACGTCAGTTTGTTGGCCGAAGCATTGTTCAGTCGGTTGGCCGCCCCCAGCAGGAAGTTGAAGTTCTTGCTCTTGTGGTAGTTGAAGCCCATGTTGACAAACGTGCGTTCACCGGCTCGCATGGCATAGACGAAGCCCACCTGGTCGAAACTGGCGTTGGTCTTGTCACCTTTGACATACGCTGGCGCATTGCCCTGCATCACCAGTCCTCCCGATATTGTCACTTGACTGCGGCGGAAGAGGCCGATACCTGCTGGGTTCGACTGCATGGTACTGATGTCTGCGCCCAGCGCCTCCATCGCTCCACCCATACCGACGTAGCGTGCCGTACCGTTGAGGTCGCTTCCTGTCAGCTTCTCGTTCTCGTAAGTCTCCTGCGCAAAGCCAGGAAGCGTTGTCAGCGCTGAGGCTATCAATAGATATTTTGCTTTCATTACTCTGATTTTTCTTGTCCGAAGATCCGTTGTTGGTCGTTGTTGCACCTTATTGGTTGTTGATGCGCTTGTACCACTCATGTCAATCATTCTGCAAGGCCCCTTTATCGGCGACCGCCAAAGCTGCCGTGGCTACCGCCACCTCCGCGGCTTCCGCCACCAAACGACCCTCCGCTACGGCTTCCGCCACCGAAGGAAGACCGGCTACCTCCGAAGGAAGAGCGGCTACCTCCGAAGGAAGAACCGCGTGGCGAGGCTTGCTGCGGCGTATAGGACCGCGTGCCCGTGGTCTGCTGACTGGGATTGTAGCGGCGTGATCCGCCGAAGTTGCGTTCCCTCTGTGTGCCGTTGTTCTCGCGATTCATGCCCGACGGGCGCGTTGCGCTTCCCGGCCGTCTTTGGTTGCCAAACGATCCCTGTTGCGCAGCCCCCATGCCGAAGTGGCGGTCAGGCCGCGAGAAGGAGTGGTTGCGGGTGCCCGTATGGCCCACCCAAACCGTGGATGGATAGCCCCATCCCCAGCCGTAGCCCCAGTAGCGCGGATAGTGCCAGGCCCAGTAGCTGTCGCCCCAGCCGTAGTGCCAGGACCAGGATGCATAGTAAGGCCAGCCCCACAGACTGTCATAGTACCACGGTGATCGCCATCCCCAGGCCCAGCTATTCGCATACCAAGGGTCGTACCAGTAGTTGGAGAAATAGGGGTCATACCAGCCGTAGAAGTTGTCAAAACGTCCCATGCGGCGACTGTAGGCGAAGTCATCATCATCGTCAAACGCATAGGGGCTGCTGAAAGGATAGACCGTGTCGGTGGAGAGCGTTCCGTCGGCGCCATAGAAGCCGACGATGTCGTTGCCCAGCGAGTCCGTGCCTATCTTTTGGTAATAACTTCCAAGGGTGTGACGGCGGTTATACTCGTCGTCGCTCATATCGAGTCCACCGTAGTAGGGTGCGCCGTCGCAGTCCGTCACTGTCGATTTGACCTCGTCCTTGTCCACTGCCGGATTGAAGTAGAGGTCATCCTGTGCCATCATCCCCAGCGGGATGGCAGCGAGGAGTACTGATAGTAATCTTACGCGTTTCATATTTATGTCCCTTTCTTGATGTTCTTGGTGAATCGTATGCTCTGTCGAAAGCCTGCGTCCCTCCTTGCCTTTTCGGATCCTTTCTGGCCGAAAAAGACCGTTTGGGAGCTTCCTTGTGCAAAAATACCACCTATTTGCGATGCAAATGTACGGATTTTCCCTAATCTATGGTAGGTTTTTCCCTAAATTTTATAATTTTGCACGTATCTTTTAACAGAGACACGACCGATATAAGAAAATAGCAATGAAATATACAGAGATTACCTTTACGATTACGCCTGATAGTGAGACGGCCCGCGACCTCGTTTCTGCTCTTTCAGGCGACTGCGGCGTCGATTCCCTTGAGGAGCGCGACGACCACCTCATCGGCTATGTTGCCACCGACTGTTTCGACCCCGTTGGGCTGCAGTCCGTTCTCGACGACTTCCCCATGCCCGATGTGAAGGTGACCTTTTCCGCCCAGCAACTGGAGGACCACAACTGGAACGAGGTTTGGGAGGCCAACGGCTTCGACCCCATCGACGTGGATGGCCGTTGTATTATCTACGACGCCAAGCGCGGTCTCCCAGGCCATGATCCGTCTGTTTCCACCGATGCGGCTTCCCCTGATGCGGCTTCCCGCGATGCGGCTCCCCTCTATGTAGGTATTGAGGCCGTCCAGGCCTTTGGCAGCGGCACCCACGAGACCACCCAGATGATCGTCTCCTCGCTCCTTGACATGCCGTTGAAGGGCAAGCGCGTGCTCGATTGCGGCTGCGGCACAGGCATCCTCTGCATCGTTGCTGCCAAGTTGGGCGCCCGCGAGGTTGTCGGCTACGACATTGACGACTGGAGCGTGCGAAACGCCCAGCACAACGGCGAGATCAACGGTGTGGAGATGGAGATTTTTGAGGGCGACAAGCAGGTTCTGAGCCATGTGAGCGGCCTTTTCGACCTGATCCTCGCCAATATCAACCGCAACGTCCTCCTGGCCGATATGGACAGTTTTGTCGAGGTGCTCGCCCACGACGGTAGCCTCATTCTCAGTGGTTTCTACGAGATGGACATTCCTTTGCTCGAAGAAACCGCTACTCGTCAAGGCTTGGTAGTGAGTCGGGTGTCTGCTCGCGGCGACTGGCGCTGTCTCTTATTACAACGACCTTCCGCTCAGGGATAGTCAGCTGCTTCAGGTCATAGTAGCTCCCGTTGTAGATATTGAGATCGACGTAGGTACCAATGCCCGGCATTCGCCCTGCGTCGGTATGCTGCCAAAACTTCCACGGCCCGCGATAGCCCATCTTGCTCACATAGTAATGGGCTATCCAGTACGGGTAGCCATCGAAGCGCGAGTCGTTGAGATACTTCTGTTTGAAATTATAATACGTATAGATGATTGGCTTCACCTGGTAATAGTCCTCCACGATGTGAAGCCATGTGAGGATGTTTCGCTGAAACTCCTCCGTGCTGAGATCTGCCGGTTTCGTCTCCACGTCGAGCACGGGCGGCAGGTCTCCCGGTTCCAGCCGCACCATCGCCGTGAAGTAGTACGCCTGTCTGCGCGGCGACGACTGGTTGCTCCAGAAGTGGTACGCACCCCGGATGAATCCTGCCTCCTTGGCATTGTCGAAATTCTCCCTAAACCGTGTGTCGGTATGGCTGTCGCCCTCCGTGGCCTTGACGAAGACAAAGCGTAGCGGATCGTGGGCCACCAGCGCGTTGCGCAGTCTGTGCCAGTTGATGTGGCCCTGGTGGTGACTGATGTCAATGCCGTGGATGGAGTACCCCTTCGGATAGTCCGGGTCGCCATAGATTGCGCGCCATCTGAATCCCGTAGGAGCGACGAAAGCCGCGTAGAACACCCAACTGTAGGCGATCATCACGAGTACGCCCACAGTCCACCTTGCCCTGCCAGGGAGCTGGCAGAAGGATTGGATCAAACGGTTGAGGAGACGAACGGCTTTCATGACTCTGTTGTGGATGTTCAGGTACTTTGGTTGTTGATACGGTTGTTATTGATTCGTTTGTTTCTGATTCGTTTGCTATTGATTCGTTTGTTGCAGCTATGGCAGTTGCAGCTACGGCGGTTGTAGCGGTCGCTTTTTCCTTTATTTTCCCATCGACCTCATCCCCTCCCGCCTTCCTGCTGAGCAATCGGGCAGGGGAGGGTGATAGTCTTATGGAATCGTATTACTACTACTTATTACTGCTGCTTGTTATTAGTACTTATTGTTACTACTTTATTGTGACTTATTACTACTTCTTCTGTTGCTCTCTGTCTTCGTTGTCCAGTCTCAGCGTCAGCGTCGTTTGGTCGCAGACGTCGGAAGGTCCCCAGTACTGCACCGGTCCTGGATAGAGGTAGCAAGTCTTGCGCGCCCACTCCTCACGCCTTGCGGCGAAAGTCTGGAACGGACGTCCGTTGAGATTGACGAGCGCTTTGCGGATGACCGGGTTCAGTTTTCCGTTTCTGCGCTCCATGTTCATCATCATCGTCAGAGGCACGCCTCCCGGCACCCAGTCCTCTGACTTCTCCGTGAGATGCTTCACGAGCGCCATGTAGCCCGTCTTGTCGCAGGCGATGAGCATCGCCGCACTTGTGCCGAGCGCATAGCAGTAGTCGGCGTCGAAATTGGAAGGCGCCGCACAGCGTCCCTCGTAGCCGAAGAAATGGTGCTGCGCCGCATACTTGCCTACGAAGAGCCCCTCCTTCTTCCATTCCGCCAGTTTCACTCCCACCATGTCCGAGAGCAGTTTCTCCGTCTCGATGAGCGAGACCGGCACATTGCCGTGCGGGTCGCGGTCGAGGGAGAGCTGGAGCGCTACCTCCTTCGGCAGCGTGGCGAAGGTGGCGCGGTTCTTGCCCTTCAGATGGTCGAGGATATAAGTCCATTGCGCCTCCTCGTCCAGGTCTCGGTATTCGTCGCCGTTGGTCGCCAGCAAGTCGTTGAGGTCCTGGATCAGACGGCCGATGGCCGGGATAAACTCGATCAGTCCCTCCGGCACCAATACCACGCCGAAGTTGTTGCCCTGAGCTGCACGATGCGCCACGATTGTGGCGATATACTCCACGATATCGTTGAGCGAAAGGTCTTTCTGCTGGATCTCTTCCGAGATCAGACAGATGTTAGGATGCGTCTGGAGCGCACATTCCAGTGCGATATGCGAGGCCGACCGGCCCATGAGTTTGATGAAGTGCCAGTATTTGCGCGCCGAGTTGCAGTCGCGCGAGATGTTGCCGATCAGTTCCGAGTACGTCTTGGCCGCGGTGTCAAATCCGAAGGACGTCTCCACCTGGTCGTTCTTCATGTCGCCGTCGATCGTCTTCGGGCATCCGATCACCTGCACGCCGTATTTTTTTGCCGCGTAGTATTCCGCCAGCATGCAGGCGTTGGTGTTGGAGTCGTCGCCACCGATGATGACGAGCGCCTGGATATCGAGTTTTCGTATGATCTCCATGCCCTTCTCAAACTGATCCACCTCTTCCAGTTTGGTGCGTCCCGATCCGATCATGTCGAAGCCACCCGTGTTGCGGAATTGCTCGACGAAGTCTGCCGTGATCTCCTTGTAGTTGTGGTCCACCAGTCCGCTCGGTCCCATGAGGAAACCATAGAGGCGGTTTTCGGGATCCAGTTGTTTCAGTCTGTCGAAGAGACCGCTGATGACGTTGTGTCCGCCCGGCGCCTGTCCGCCCGAGAGGATGACACCCACGTTGACCCGTTTTCTCAGCATTGTCTCACCCGGCTCAAAACTGATGAGCGGCAGGCCGTATGTGTTGGGAAACAATTTCTTGATCTCATCCTGATTGTCCACGCTGTGAGTGGGCTTACCTTCTTTTACCTTGACGGCGCCACGGAGAGCCATTGGTAGTTTGGGTAGGTAGGCGGCTCTCTCTTTCTGTAATGCGCTTATTTCCATAGAATGTATCTATTTGTGTTGACTAATCCTGCTTCTTGTAGAGAAGCTATATTATTTTGCAAAGTTATGGAATTTTCGTCAGAAAACGGCAAAAACCCCATTAAAAAAGAATTTCAAGAAGTTTTTTCCCCGATTCGTTTGCCGTTCCCCATTTTTTTCCTATCTTTGAACCATCAAAAGCAATTATTATCGTCTAATCGTATAAAAAAATTGAATCATGGCAAAAAGAAGAGAACTCAAACGCTCGATCAACTACATTTGTAGTGACCTGTTCGCAGAGTGCATGGCAGCATCATTATATAATGGTACGCCCAATCCCGAGGACGTGAAAAACCTCCTCACCTCCATCCTCACCATGCACAGCAGCTATATCTGCCGCGTCTCCCATGTCGAGCCCGGCATGAAGGCGAGCGTTTACTTCCAGGATCTCAAGACCCATTTCAACAAGGACGTCAACGACGTGATCGACCAAATCAACGGTCTTCACTAATATTATATATAAAGGTAAAACACTCGGGAGGGAACCCCGGTCCCAATCTTTGGCGGCTGGGTCCTTTATGCTATTGTGAGGATGTGTCGAGGCCCTGGCTTTGACATAGCCTCCTGCGGCGTATAGCCACGGCTGATCGGCTTGGAAACCGAATCTGCGCGCCCGTGTGTGGTCTGCCGCCGAGTGTTCATGTCTCACCAATGTTTGGCAAAATGCTACGAAATCTTTGTCAGTTTTTGCTCTATCGCCTGATGGGGTGGAGAAAAGAGGTCACGACCGATCTCCCCACGAAAGGCATCATCTGTCTCGCCCCCCATACCAGCAACTGGGACTTCATCATCGGCCTGCTCTATTCGCGCGCCGAAGGCATCTGGAGCAACTTCCTTATGAAGCGTGAGTGGTTCTTCTGGCCCCTGGGTCCTCTCTTCCGCCACCTGGGCGGCATTCCCGTTTGGCGCGACCGCCGTTCCTCCCTCACCGACCGCCTCGCCGAGTCCGCTCGCCAGGCCGACCGGTTTATGATCTGCGTCACCCCTGAGGGCACCCGTTCGCTCAATCCCGACTGGAAGAAAGGTTTTTACTTTATTGCCCAGAAAGCCAGCCTCCCCATCATCCTCTACGCCATCGACTACGAGAAGAAACTGATCGTCTCGACCAAGACCCTCCATCCCACGGGCGACGTAGAGAAGGACATGCGCGAGATCAAACTCTATTTCAAGGATTTCAAAGGAAAAATCCCCGAGAAGTTCACCATCGGCGCGGTGTAGGAAGTTCATCCTCGGTGAGGGGGAAACCTCGTCGTGGAGAAAAAACGCCATTGGGAGGTGTAGCCCCTGCGAGGGGAAAAGAGTTGTAGAAAGAAGTATAATAAAAGAGGTGTAAAAAAGACTCATCATGTGTAGAAAACTGTTGGCAACGTTGCTTGCCGCCACTTTGTTCACCCCCTGTCTGGCTCAGTCCACGACGTGGGGGAAAATTCAATACAAGGGTCGCCCTTGGGTTGAGAACGTCTCGCGTCCCAACACCATCAGCCACGGCCTCCAGGGTCGCCACCTCTCCCTATGGGCCAGCCATGGCCGCTACTACGACATCGGCAAGGGCGAGTGGCGCTGGCAGCGCCCCTTCCTTTTCTGTACTACCGAGGACCTATACACCCAGACCCTCGTCGTTCCCTATCTCATCCCGATGCTGGAAAATGCCGGAGCCAACGTCTTCACGCCCCGCGAGCGCGACTGGCAGCGCAACGAGGTGATTGTCGATAACGACCAGCGATCCAGCGGCTATCTCGAGCTCACCTCCAAGGAGCCGTGGAAACTCACGGGCAAGCCTGGCTTCGCCCTCCACGGTGGCCCCTATGCCGACCTGGAGAATCCCTTCCAGGCTGGATCCGCCCGCCAGGTGAAGGCCCGCAAGCGCCGTAAGCGCCTTTCCGAAGCCTCCTATCAGCCCTATTTTCCCGAGCCAGGCCGCTACGCCGTCTATGTGAGCTATCAGACCCTGCCCAAGAGCGTCGATGACGCCGAATACACCGTCTATCACAAAGGCCAGGCCACGACCTTCCATGTCAACCAGCAGATGGGCGGCGGCACCTGGGTCTATCTCGGCACCTTCGACTTCGACCGCGGCAGCAATGCCTACAACCGCGTCGTCCTCTCCAACTACAGTCGCAGCAAGGGCGTGGTGACCACCGACGCCGTCCGCTTCGGAGGCGGCATGGGCAATATTACGCGAGGCGGCACGACCAGCGGTTTGCCCCGATCCCTGGAGGCCGCCCGCTACTACGCCCAGTGGGCTGGCGCTCCCAGCAGCGTCGTGAGCCGCTTCAATCAGACCAACGACTACAACGACGACCTCAACGCCCGTTCCGGCATGATCAACTGGTTGGCAGGCGGATCCCCCTACGTCCCCAAGGAAGTGGGCAAGGGCGTGCCCATCGAACTCCAGTTGGCCGTCCATAGCGACGCGGGCTACAAGCAGGACGGATCCTTCGTCGGTACCTTGGGCATCTGCACCACCGTGGCCGACGGTCAGACCACCTACGCCTCGGGCCTTCCCCGCGAAGCCTCCCGCAGTTTTGCCGCCCAGCTCGTGGAGAATGCCCGCCGCGACCTTGAGTCCCGTTTCGGCATCCGTTGGTCCACCCGTTCCGTCTGGGACAAGAACTACAACGAGACGCGCCGTCCCGAAGTGCCCTCCGCCATCGTCGAGACCCTTTCCCATCAGAACTTCTCCGATATGCGCTATGGCCTCGACCCCAACTTCCGCTTCACGATGGCGCGGTCCTTCTACAAGACGATCCTGCGCTATACCGCGCGGATGCACCATACCTCCTACGTCGTCTCGCCCCTGGCGCCCGCCCTCTTCCGCGTCACCATGACCCGTGGCGGCAAGGCCCGCCTCGCCTGGGCCCCCACCGACGACAAGAGCGAACCCTCGGCGCGCCCCACCTCCTACAACGTCTATACCGCCATCGGTTCCGGCGGCTTCGACAATGGCGTCAACGTCCGTGGCACGAGCCACGAGGTGGAGATGGAGCCCGGCGTGACCTACCACTTCCGGGTGACGGCCTGCAACGACGGCGGCGAGAGTTTCCCCACCGAGGTCCTCTCCGCCTACTTTGCCCCCCGCGCCAAGTACACCGTGCTGGTGGTCAACGGATTTCGCCGTCTCTCTTCCCCCGCCGTTGTCCAGAACGACTCCCTCCAGGGTTTCGATCTCGAGTCCGACCCCGGCGTCACCTACGGCCTGATGGCAGGGTGGGCTGGTCGGCAGCTCTGCTTCGACCGTAGCCAGGGCGGCAAGGACGGTCCCGGCGCTTTGGGCTATTCCGGTAGCGAACTCCAGGGCCGCTTCGTCGCCGGCAACGACTTCTGCTATGTGCGCACCCACGCCGACGCCATCGCCCAGTCCAAAGACTACCACGTCGTCAGTTGTTCCGTTGGCGCCGTCGAGCAAGGTCTTGTCCGCCTCTCCGACTACGACTGCGTCGATCTCCTCCTCGGACTGGAGAAGGACGACGGCCATAGCCTCCTCTACTACAAGGCCCTCTCGGCCCAGTTGCGCCGCCGCCTCTCGGCCTATCTCTCTTCCGGCCACGGGTCGCTCCTCGCCAGCGGCGCCTATATCGCCTCCGACGCCCGCGCGCAGGAGGAGCAGCAGTGGCTCTCCACCTATCTCAAGACGGCCTACGACGGCACCAACCTCCGTCAGGACGAAGAGCAGATGACGGGCCTTGGCAGCCAGTTTGCCATCTACCGCCAGCTCAACGACCGCCACTACGCCGCCTGGCACCCCGACGTCTTCCGTCCCACGGGCGCGGCCTTCGGCGCCATGCAGTACGCCAGTGGCCAGCTCGCTGCCGTCGCCTACAAAGGGTCCGACTTCCGCACCTTCACCATGGCCTTCCCCTTCGAGTGTATCAAGGACGCCCAGAAGCGCCAGGCCCTCATGCGCGGCATCCTCCACTTCCTCGTCACAGACAAGAAAACATCCAAAAAATAAACGATTATGACATACAAAATTCAAGCCAACGCCTCCGGCACCCGCAGCATCGAGGTGACGGACGCCCATCTGGCCACGCTCCGCAAGTATCATCTGCTCCACCATCTGGTCGATTCCAATGGCATCGTCGATGAGAGCGTGGTCAACAAACTCAAGCTCAACGTCCGGTCCCTGCTGGAGTCGGAGCACGGCCAGGACAAGGCCCTCCTCGACCTCTGCCTCGACGTGGTCTATCATCAGAACATGAAGGCCATCGCCCTCACCCACCTCCTCCAGCTCTACAAGGACCATCCCCAGCCAGCCGAGGAGACTGAGGAGACCGAGGAGGCCGGCGCCTGACACCTAACGCAGGGCGCGCCCCGCTTCCCCCTGGTGGCGTCTTCTCCGCGACGGGAGACGACGCCCCGATCTATTCTTATCGCCAACCCATCATCATGTCAGCACAGCAAAACTACGACGACACACCCCAGTTTCAGCTCACCGACTTCCTTCCCACGACAAAGAAGGAGTGTGAGTTGCGCGGCTGGGACCAACTCGACGTCATCCTCTTTTCGGGCGACGCCTATATCGATCATCCATCCTTTGGCGTAGCCGTCATTGGCCGCACGCTGGAGGCCGCCGGCTACCGCGTGGCCATCGTCACGCAGCCCGACTGGCACGGCGACTACCGCGACTTCAAGAAATTGGGTCGTCCGCGCCTCTTCTTCGGCATCTCGCCGGGCGCCATGGACTCCATGGTCAACAAATACACCGCCAACCGCCGTCTCCGTTCCCGCGACGAGTATTCGCCCGACGGTCGCCACGACAAGCGCCCGGAGTATCCCACGATCGTCTATACGCGCATCCTGAAGGAGATCTACCCCGACGTGCCCGTGGTGCTGGGAGGTATCGAGGCGAGCATGCGCCGCCTCACCCACTATGACTATTGGAAGGACCGCCTGATGAAGTGCATCCTCTGCGATAGCGGAGCCGACCTGCTAATCTATGGCATGGGCGAAAAGTCGATCGTTGCCATTGCGCGCGAGCTGGAGGAGGGATGTCAGATCCGCGACGTGCGCGACGTGCCGCAGACCGTCTTCCTCTCCCGCCGCGAGGACATTCCCGGAGGCATCCGCGAGGACGACATTGTCCTCCACACCCACGAGGAGTGCCTGCGCAACAAGAAGTTTCAGGCCGAAAACTTCCGCCATATCGAGGAGGAGTCCAACAAGCGCCACGCCAGCCGCATCCTCCAGGGCGTCGATGGGCGCTTCGCCGTGGTCAATCCGCCCTATCCGCCGATGACGACGGAGGAGCTCGACGCCTCCTTCGACCTGCCCTATACGCGCTATCCCCACCCGAAGTACAAGGGCAAGACCATCCCCGCCTTCGAGATGATCAAGTTTAGCGTCAACATCCATCGTGGCTGCTTCGGCGGCTGCGCCTTCTGCACCATCTCCGCCCACCAGGGCAAGTTTATCTCCTGCCGGTCCAAGGAGAACATCCTGCGCGAGGTGCGCAAGGTCATTCAGATGCCCGGGTTCAAAGGCTACCTCAGCGACCTCGGAGGTCCGTCGGCCAATATGTACGGCATGCATGGGCGCAATCTCAAGGCCTGCGAGCACTGCAAGCGCCCCTCCTGCATCCATCCCCAGATCTGTCCCAACCTCAACACCAGCCACCAGAAGTTGCTCGACATCTACCATGCCGTCGATGCGCTCCCCGGCATCAAGAAGAGTTTTATCGGATCGGGCGTGCGCTACGACCTGCTGCTCCATCGCGGCAAGGACGAGGAGGCCAACCGATCGACGGAGGAATACACGCGCGAGCTCATCACGCGCCATGTCAGCGGACGCCTGAAGGTGGCTCCTGAGCACACCTGCCCCCACGTCCTCTACCTGATGCGCAAGCCCTCATTCGACCTCTTCTACCGCTTCAAGGCCATCTTCGACCGCATCAACCGCGAGGAGGGACTCAACCAGCAGATCATCCCTTATTTCATCTCCTCCCACCCAGGCTGCCACGCCGAGGACATGGCCGAGCTTGCTGCCATCACCAAGGACCTCGACTTCCACCTGGAGCAGGTGCAGGACTTCACGCCCACGCCGATGACGGTCTCCACCGAGGCCTGGTACACGGGCTACGACCCCTACACCCTGGAGCCCGTCTTCTCTGCCAAGACGCCCTCCGAGAAGCTCGCCCAGCGCATGTTCTTCTTCTGGTACCAGCACGACCAGCGACCCGCCATCGAGCGCGAACTGCGCCGCCTGGGACGGACGGATATTCTGGATCGCCTCTACGGCGGCGCACCGAAGCAAGGATCGCAGCGAGGGGATCGGGAACCGCGCGGAGGCCACAATCGCCGAGGCGCGCAGGCTCGTGAGGACTATTCTCGTCGGGGAGGACAACCGCGTGAGGACTACAACCGCCGAGGCGACCGTCGGTCTGCTTCTTATGGTGAGAAGACCTCTTCTTACAAAGAGAGGCCTGCTTCTTACAAAGAGAAATTTGCTTCTTACAGAGAGCAATCTGCTTCTTATGGCGAGAAGTCGGCTTCCAATCGTGAGAAGTCCAACTCCTATGGAGAAAAGTCCTATCGCGACCAGCGACCCGGTAGTTCCCGTCGTGGTGATCAGCGTCGTGAGGACTACGACCGCCGAAGCGGCCGCGACAACTACCGTCCGAAGTCCAAGAACCGCCGCCGCTGACCCCCTTTTCCCCCTTTTCGGCTGCTGCCCCCATAAAAAATAAAGCGAGGGCAGCAGCCCATTATCCGTGTCCGAATCACCATAACCGAACCATGCTTATCCGAACCATCCGTATCCGAATCATGCGTACACTCACATTTTTTCTGACCCTCCTCATGGCCACCGCCCTCCAGGCACAGCCCCTCCTCGACGAAGCCTCCTCCACGCTCCAGCCCGCCCTCCAGCAGTTGGGACGCCGGTTGCTTCGCCATAAGACCGGATCCATCGTAGCCATTCAGCCCGCCACGGGCCGCATCCTCTGCCTTGTCACCCATTCCCCCGAGGGCGAAAAACCCGCGCTGGCCCTGGCCACACCCTATCCGCCCGGCTCCACGATGAAGACCGCCGAGGCGCTGATGCTCTACTCCGAGGGCATCATCGACGACGAGACCACCGTGGCCTGCCAGGGAGCCCTGCGCTCGGGCAACATCCGCGTCCGCTGCCATTCCCACGCCTCGCCGCTGCGCCTCACCAACGCCCTGGCCTATTCCTGCAACACGTGGTTTCTGAGCACGTTTCTCCGCATGATGGGCGACCGCGACCGCTACGAGACCAAGGACAGCGCCATCACCGTCTGGAACCGCTATATGCGCAGTATGGGCCTCGGCGGACCCACCGGCATTGATATGGAGGGCGAGAAGGGCGGTCTGCTGGCCAATGCCCACTATCTCAACCGCCGCTACGACGGCCGCTGGAACGCCCAGACCGTCATGTGGATCGCGATGGGGCAGGGCGACGTCACCGCCACGCCCCTCCAGCTCTGCGTCCTGGCTTCCTCCATCGCCAACCGTGGCTGGTGGTACCGTCCCCATCTCCACGACTACGCCCCCGACCATCCGCTCTCCGCGCGCTACGCCACGCCCCATTTCACCAAGGCCACCCCTGCCGCCTATGCCGCCGTCGTCCGGGGCATGCGCCAGGCCGTCCTCCACGGTACGCTGACGGGCGTGAAGACCTCCGCCTACACCCTCTGTGGCAAGACCGGCACGGCCGAGACCGCGGGCCGCGACCACTCCGCCTTCATCGGTTTCGCCCCCATGGACGATCCCGCCATCGCCGTCTGCGTCTATATCGAGCATGGCGGTTTTGGTGCCGACGCGGCAGCGCCCATCGCCTCCCTCCTCATCGAGCAGCACCTCACGGGCCATCTTTCCCCCGCCTCCCAGCGCAAAGCCAGCCTCCTGGAGGCCAAGTCCTATTGATTGAAACTTAACCCAAGTTTGATACTCAATATTTTTTTTCATCAATTTTTATGGCCTCTACAGTTG
>OWHV01000235.1_pt1 | contig 31704 bp, 18 predicted proteins | sample 1732721 | NCBI WGS metagenome assembly OWHV01 (sample SAMN05065746, study PRJEB22554) | human gut metagenome | biome: ENVO:2100002; feature: ENVO:00000062; material: ENVO:00002003 | host: Homo sapiens | place: USA | reverse complement strand
GAGCCTTATCGTCGGCAGCGTCAGATGTGTATAAGAGACAGGTATGACCGATTACGGTTTTGTCATAGACGGACGGATAACGCTCTTTGTTTCCAATAGTATGGCATACTTTAAGAAACGGATTCGTGAGTGGATTAAGTCGATACATACTTTTGAAGCGAAGAAAGATTGCTATCTCCGCTTGCTACGTGAACAAATTGAAAAGGACAACGACAAGGCAAAGGACGAAAAGTTAAATCCTGTCAGACTGATAGACATCGGTATCTTATCCCCCGAAAGCAATAGCCCGTTTGATTTTTTTGTCCCTTATGTGTTAGTCGAAATAAACGGCAGGCGGTTCAAGCATCAAACAGCGGAGTTAAGTTGCGCTATTATGGTGGATAGTTTGGCAGGATACCTTGAAGAATGCAACTGCAAGGATATATACACAGCAAGGGCAGTGCGTACACCTGACTACATTTTTTGCGGTGTGCGATTTGACTCCCGTGATAATATGTATAAGATTGGAAAGTAGAGATTAATGATGTCTGAAGAAGTTATCACTTACAACGATAACTCCAGTCGTTTTAAAGGACGGCATCAGCATTTGACCTACTAAATACATAAGTTCCCAATTTACGATTGGAGACTTATGTATTTTTCTGTATGGAAAACTAATCAAATAATCGCTGACTTATCATCCAGTCATTAAGCACGTCCGGATCTACACGATTTGTAAGATTCACATTTTTACTCAAACAACCGATTTTCTCACCTCTTAAATAAATAACTGGTGGGGTTAATGTATTCGGATTGTATGGACTTAACGATGAACTGGGACTTCCATATATGGAATACCGATTCTTGAAAGATATACTTGAAAAGTGACTACCGTATATATTCTCGTTGTTGGATATGGAATCAGGAGTAGATGTGTTCAACGACAATCTGCCTAAATACAAACCGTCATTTGCCAATAGAAACGATTCTTTCCTTGAAATTCTGGTATCTAAACCTATTCTATCCATGCCCTATGATTTAACGCCATTATTTAATAATGCCATAACGTCTTTTAGTTGCATTATCGAACACCTCTGTCTCTCTTAGAAACTGCATTACCCGTTCCCTGTCTTCGGAAATCAGGCAACCTTTCAGTTTACCGTTCTTTTCCGTGATTTTTAATTTTGAAAGTTCGAATATATCGGAACAATCCAGCCAACTGTCATAGTCCAGAATATCACGATAGTTCCGAACCATCAAAGGATATTGGCAGTCCAGTAGCTCTTCCGACCTCTTGGAAGAATCTATTTCCGAATTTATCAGTAAGGCACCGATAGCGACACCTTCCGGAGTAAAGCCGATAATAACAATATATTTATTGCGGTCTTTATATCCGTCTTTTAGTATCAGTCCGTCCTCTTCGTCCAAGGGGACATAAATAATGTCACCAATTTTGACTGATGACATATCTACTTGCTCAGCTTTGGCCATTATAGCTTTCAGCTTTTCCAATGCACCGGTTTTGTCGTCCATTTGATTTAAGATAAAGCGTTCTTGACAATCTGCTTTTCTCGGATATAATCTACCATGTCCTTGGTAGCCTTTCCTGCCCGGGCTATATCTATAATGGTAATGAAGTTTTTTTGAGGATCATCCTGAATGCGTGTCATCGCTTCTTCCCATGCCGAGTCATGCGACAAATCGGACAAGTCATAAGGGTCTGTATCCTTATATTTAGCGATAGCAGCGTCAAGACAACGTTTGTTGGCACCTGATATATAGTCCATATCGGGTACGGCAGAAGTATATACCTTCTTGTCACGAACCTCTATGTCTGAAAGGAACTCGTCAAAATTCCCATCCAAAGGTTTGCCTTCTGCAATTTGCAGTGCCTTGTAGGTATAGGCTGGCACCGGGCCATGCTTCAATGCTCTGAAAGAGTCTTCAACAATCACTTTGCCATATTTGACAAGATGGTCCTGTTGGGCAAAATAAAGTATTTTAAATAACTTTATATAGTCCACTCCTTGAGTGAAACTCTGCATGATGTAGAGTACCACTGCTCTTATTTTAGCAATCTGTATAGCTGTTTTCATTTCAAAAAAATCTATGCGATTACAAAGATACAACTAATTTGCTGAATAATACGCTCATGATACAAAAAAAATAGTCCGTTGCATTTTTTTACGACATTTAATATAGTCGTCATTCTGAGAGTAATAGACTGCAATTATCAAGAGATGGGCCAATCCACCCGATTCCACCTCCCTTTATAGTTCACTTTCCTCCGATTATAGTACGGGCAATCCGTTCCGATTGCCCGTTACCCTGTTTTAACACCCCTGTTTTACAGTTTTATTCATCCCTTTCTATTTGATTGTCATTTATTATCGTTTTGCTGCTGCCGTGCGACCTCTCGTGGACTTATTTTCCCGCAAAGGTAATAGGCTGCTCCAATCTTGCCAATGCCGGCGTTCCGCTGCGAGTGAGCCGCAAAAATCTTCCTCTCCGTCTGTCGAGCGTATTTTTCCGCATCAGCCTTGTCAGATTGTTTCCGCCACCTTTTGGAGGCAGAAAAATAAATCCCAAAGGTCGCAAACAGGCTGAAAAAAGGGAAAAAAAGAAAGGTTAAATTATGAGTTACAACAAATTGAAATCATTGGTAGCGAACGTGGAAGCCATAGAAACGGCAATGAAAATCCAAGTTCAAGGCAGGCAGGCCACTGCGGAAGAAAAAGAAATTTTATCCCGATATTCTGGTTTCGGGGGTATCAAAGAAGTGTTGAATATAGGTACGGACAAGCCCATAAGTGGTGATATGCAAGAACCGATACAAAGATTGCAGGAGTTAATCAATGCTTACCCTCATTTCACAGAACCCATGCGACACAATGTCATAGAGGGTATCAAAGCATCTGTACTGACAGCATTTTACACTCCTAAATTCCTTGTTGATGCAGTGGTGCGGCAGATACACGCCACGTTCAGCGAAAACGGCCTCAAAATGCGTTCATTTCTCGAACCGAGTGCAGGTATAGGCGGTTTTCTGCCCATAGCCATGTCCGGCACGTATGACTATGCCATTGAGAAAGATCTCATTTCGGGGATGATACTTTCCCTGCTCCATGAGAACACACTAACACGGACGGCTGCATTTGAAACCATTGGAGAACAAGGTTTTGAGCATACAACTTTCGATGTCATAGCCTCCAACATCCCGTTTGGCAATTTCCGGGTATTCGATGCGGAGCTGTGGAAGAAAGGCGGTATGTACGAACAGGCCACCAAGACCATACACAACTACTTTTTTGTCAAAGCGATGGAGTTGTTGAATGAGGGTGGATTATTGGCTTTCATCACATCGAGGGGCATAGCCGACACGCCCGGTAACAAGTTCGTACGTGAATATCTTGTAAATCATGCAGACCTGATAAGTGCAATCCGTCTGCCCGATATGCTTTTCATGCAGACAAGCGGTATAGAGGTAGGCAGTGACCTGCTGATATTCCAAAAGCACACGCACAAGACGGTACTCTCACAACGGGAACAACTGTTTTTACAAGTAGGCAGGGAAAAGGCGGACGCCATAGGCACAATGACCGAATACGCCAACAAATTGTTTACCATGCCGAAAACTACCCTTGCAACAGGTAGCCGCATTGTACAGAACCAATACGGAAAATATGTGCGCAAATACCAATGGCAGGGAAATGAAAATGCCATGTCGCAATATCTCGCTGCACTGCTGAAACTCGACTTTGGCCGATATTTCCGCAAAAGTCTTTTCACAGGGAACGGACAGGGCAGCGAACATATGCAAATGTCCCTTTTCGGGAATGTAGCGATGAAACAAGTAGTAAAAGGTAAACGAGCCTACACGGATGGGGTGGAAGCATGGATGAAAGATGGCGCAATGGTACTGTTTGAGGGCCAGGTGGGTACTATCCAATATCGAAAATCAAGTCTTTATCAAGAGGTAGCCATTGATTTTGTGCCGGTGGACGAGGGTAAGGTCAATACAGATAGGGCGAAAGATTATTTTCCTATACGCAAAGCATACTTTGAACTGTCAATCAAAGAAAGGGAAGAACAAAAAGAGGATAACGGATTGCGTAGAGAGCTGAACGCTCGATACGATGCCTTTGTTGCCAAATGGGGCTGTTTCCACGAGAACGACAACAAGGAGTTTATCATGCTTGACAGCCTCGGCGTGGAAGTCTTTACAATAGAAATGCAGCTTGGAAAGGATTTAGTCAAGTCCGACATCATGCGTGAACCTGTGGCGTTCAAGAAGATAGACCCGAACAAACGGCTGACACCGATTGAAGCGTTGGCAAGCTGCTTGAATTTCTACGGCAGGGTTAATATGGACTACCTGATGCAGTCCACGGATAGTGCCGAGGAAGAAATCATCGGCGACCTCAAAGGTGAAATATTTTACAATCCCGCTATCGGGGAGTGGGAGCACAAAGGCAAGTTCCTTTCAGGCAATGTCATAGCCAAATGCAAGGAGATAGGTTCTTACTTATCCGAACTCACGGACAGGGAAAAAGATTGGACGGAAACTGCTGTAAAGGCTTTGGCGGATGTGACACCCGAAGCGATACCCTACGAGGAACTCGACATTAACATGGGCGAGCGTTGGATTGACACTAAGTTATATGCCGATTTTGCAACTGAACTTTTCGAGACCGAGACAAGCGTAATGTATTTCGATGTGAACGACACCTACATGGTACGTCTGCAAAGTTACTCTCCGGTGGCTTACAACACCTATTTCGTTCGTAACTATAACGGTGAGGATTTGTTTGTTCATGCCCTGCATGATACTGTACCTGAAATCACGAAAGAGATATACCGCAATGGTGATAAGGTGCGTGTACCGGACGAGGAAGCCATACAGGAGGCAGCCACCAAGATACAGGAGATTAGAGACCGTTTCAACCGCTGGCTTGACAGGCAGCCGATAGAGGTTCGGGACGAGCTGGTGAGAGTGTATAATGAGCGTTTCAACTGCTATGTCAGGCCGCACTATGACGGTTCGGCACAAACCTTTCCGCAGCTCTCTTTCGAGCAATTTCCATACGATAGCCTCTATCCCTCACAGAAAGATGCTATCTGGATGATTAAGCAGAACGGAGGCGGTATTTGTTGGCACGAGGTAGGCACAGGTAAGACGATGATAATGTGTGTTGCCGCCTACGAAATGAAACGTCTCGGATTGGCACACAAGCCGCTTATTATCGGGCTGAAAGCCAATGTGCACGAAATCGCCGATACGTTCCGTAAGGCATACCCTACGGCCAAAGTTCTCTATCCGGGCAAGGACGATTTTACCCCTGCCAACAGGCAAGAGGTCTTTTCAAAAATCAAGAACAACAACTGGGACTGCATCATACTCACGCACGACCAGTTCGCCAAGATACCGCAGTCAGAAGAAACCATGATAGATATATTCACGGAAGAGCTTGTCGATGTGGAACGTAACCTTGAATTTTTGGAGCAGTCCACTATGCGTTACCGTAGCGGAAAGATGCAGGAGGGGTTAGAAAAGCGCAAACAGAACCTTGGGGCTAAATTACAAGAACTGCGTATGAAAATCAATAATCGGAAAGACGATGCTGTGGACTTCCACACAATGGGAATAGACCATATTTTTGTAGATGAGTGCCATATTTTCAAGAACTTAATGTTCCAGACACGCCATAACCGTGTGGCAGGTATCGGCAACACCAAAGGCTCTCAAAGGGCAATGAACCTCTTGTTCGCCATTCGTGACATCCAACTTCGTACAGGTCGTGACCTTGGGGCTACGTTTCTGTCGGGTACAGTGGTGGTAAATGCACTGACCGAACTATATGTGATGTTCAAGTATTTGCGTCCGCAGGAGCTTCAACGGCAACGGATTAGCTGTTTCGATGCGTGGGCAGCCATATTCACAAAGAAAACGGCAGATTATGAGTTGAACGTGACAGGCTCGGTGAAGCGCAAAGAGCGTTTTCGTACTTACATCAAAGTACCGGAACTGGCAATGTTCCTGCGTGAGATTACGGATTACCGTACAGCCGACATGATAAATCTTGATGTGCCTGAGAAGAACGTGCGTTTCCTCTCTTATCCCCCGACAATTGAGCAGGAGGAAATGATAGGACGCTTGGTTTCTTTTGCCGGTAGCGGCCAGTGGAAGGACTTGGGGCTTGACGTTCCGCAACCCGACAACCTCGACAAGGCTAAAATGTTGGTTGCGACCAATGTAGCCCGAAAAATGGCTCTTGATATGCGCTTGTTGGGTGACAAGTTCAAGGACGATACCGATAACAAGGCTTCTATCTGTGCGAGGACAATCTATGATTACTATATACGCTCGAATGGTAATCGGGGTACACAGTTCGTGTTCAGCGACCTTGGTACATACAAACCGAACGAATGGAACATATATACCGACATCAAAGAAAAGTTGGTACGGCTCGGTATTCCTGCTGATGAAATACAGTTTATCCAATGCGCCACTACCGAGAGGGCAAGAAAAAAGCTGTTTGAAGAAATGAACAACGGCAAGGTGCGAGTTCTTTTTGGAAGTACGACCATGTTAGGTACAGGAGTGAACGCCCAACAAAGGGCTGTGGCGGTGCATCACCTTGAAATACCTTGGCGACCTGCTGACATGGAGCAACGCAATGGCAGAGCAGTACGCAAAGGCAACACCGTAAAGCTGTGGGGTGGCAATGTGGTGGATATCGTAATTTATGGTACGGAAAAGACCCTCGACGCCTACAAGTTTAATCTGCTGAAAAACAAGCAGATGTTTATCAATCAAATTAACAACGGCACAATCGCCGTGCGCCGTATTGACGAGGGAGGCATGGATGAGGACAGCGGTATGAACTTCGCCGAGTTCGTGGCTATTCTGTCAGGCAATAACGACTTGCTGAACAAGACGAAGCTCGACAACAAGATTATGCAGCTTGAAAAGGAACAGGCTATTTTCAAGAAAGAACGCATCCGTGCCGAACGTAAAATAGCTGCCTGTCAGGAAGAAGTCGAAAAGGCAAAGCGTACTGAGGCCGATTTCAAGAGGGATTTGGAATACATCAACTCGTATAATGGGGCAAAGGCAACCCTGCTTTTAAACTTGCCGCAAGCCAGTACCGAGGAGGTTGGTCGGGAGTTGCACCGTATAGCCAGGACCTACCGCAACGGAGCGTATGGCACAGTTGGCACGTATGCAGGACTGAACTTGTTGGTGCATAGCGAGTATAATATGGACGGTACGTTTGACCGCAATACATTCTTTGTAGAGGGTATAAGTGGATTGAAATACCGATGCGGCCTAAGCGGTGTGCTGCCGCTTGGTTTTGTAGAGTCGGCGCAATATCCGCATGGAGCATTAAGCAAATTGCCCTCTCTTATCGAGAAGCAACAAAAGGCGGTAGAGCGGATAGAAAGCGAAATTCCTACATTGCAGAAAATCGTTTGTCGCCAGTGGAGCAAGACTGATGAGCTGTCAAGGCTCAAACAGGAATGTAAGGAACTTCAGCACAGGATTGATGAAAGTCTGAAAGAGGCCGAACAACCACAGGCTGCCAAACACGAAACTATTGCCGAAGCTGCTTGACATAATCATAATTCAACCGTTCCCTCTGCATGGTCGCGATGACCGGGCAGAGGGATTTTTTTCGCTCCGGTCTGCCGACGGCTCTACTCTTTTATGGCATCCTTTCTCCCTTTATAACCTCCCGATTCCCCGCCGCCACCCGTTTCCCTTTATAGCCCTCATATCCTCTATTTTAGCCCAATAGGGAGAATGGCCTTTCATCACATATCCGTTTTTTTGCGATACGTCATTTTTAGCTTCTATATTGGTGACAATGTGTCACTTTAGCCTTCACACCTCCTAATTGCTTCAATTAAGGCATCTTTTAACTTTGTGAAGGTAATTTTATCCACTCCTTTTGATATACTGATTTCATTACTGACCAAATCTTTCAACTTGAGTAAACAAGGAATATCTGCCTTATATCTGTTTCCTACATCTTGTAAGTCATAGTCAAATTTATAATGATAAGCAAGAAAATTCGTAAAAGTATTTTTACTTTTATTGCTTAGTTTGCAGATAGCATCAAAGAGAGCATTGGCATCTTCAGATGCAAATATAGCACGAAGTTCGTATGTACAACTTTTATCTGGATAAGGCAATCTGTCTATGATTATAAGTTGTTCTACTGTTCCTTCAGTCAAATTACGCAGTGCTTTTTGCATTTGATCTGGCAACTCATTTTTCTTTGATTCTATCTTCTGCAAGAAATAGTCCACAATATCATCCGTTATTGGAGTCTTGGAATCTGTGGTTACATAATTACATCCACTAATAAAAAGCCCTTTTAGCTGATAAAGTTCCTCTAAACTGGTTTGACTATTAATTATTTCTGCTATTCTCACTTTTATTAAAGAGACATAAGCCTGTATAAAATAGAAAATGCCAATAGCGTGAAAATATGATAGATACGCAATACTATAACCAAGTTGATAAGCGTCTTTTATCTCTCTATCCAATATGGACTTTATAGTGTCCTGACAAATACTTTCAAGTTTTTGCTGCTCCATATCGAAAAAGCCGGATAGCATTTCCCAAGGTTTCAATTCTTTTTGCTTATCCCTTATCTCCGTAACAATAAATTCTACAAGTGGAGCACCTGTAATAATATAGTGTATAATAGCCGTAACATACTCCGGATTTAAGACATCATAAATTAGCTCCTTGTTTAAAGAGTGATATTTTTCCCTTAGATGCTGTATCCTTTGCTTATCCTCATTATTATCTTGGAGTAGAGAAATCCGACAATCTCTACTCCAATTACAAATTACCTCTTTGTTCTCACTATTATTATACTCTGCATACACAGCAATAAATGACCCAAGAATATTCTTAAGAAAGATATTATCCTTTTCAACCAGTTCGGGAGGAAGTTTGTTTAAGTGGCTTTTAAAATCATATAAGCATTGTCTCAAAACTCGTAAGTTATCGGATTTTGTACACATAAAACAGGTAATAATGAAATCACGCATTTCTTTCAAATAATCGGATACCGGTACTTCGCCAAGGAAGTATTCGATGGCTTCTTCTATGTCAGGTTGTATTTCAAATTCCCTGCCTATGGTCTTTTCCTTAAACTCATCCCATACAGCCTTGGGAAGTTCTTCAAGGTGGTTCTCATCTCCAATTACGACAACATGACAATTACAATGCTCTACAAAATAGTTGATAAAGCCTAACAATTCCTTCATCTCTATCAGGCACCTTTCGATGTCATCGAATATCAGAAACTTTACACCTTTTATACTGTCGTCTTTCACTTGTAGTAACGACAACGAATCCAGTGTTGCTGAAAATGAACCATCCTCTTTAGAGTCTTCATTAAAATCCATACTTGTCTTGAAGACTACCTTACCGGCTAATTTCAAAATTCCCTTTATGAAACGCCCCGTTTTCGAATAGAAGAAAGGATTTAATTCCCTATCTATAGCTGTCTTGATGTCATTCACGCTATCCATTCCATAGGTCGAAATATAAATGGGCTTTAGCGTAATTTCCCCGTCGGTATCTGCGGTCCCATCAAACCTCTTCTTCCATTCTTTTATAAGATGAGTTTTGCCACATCCCCATTTTCCTTTCAGCATCACGGCATACTGAGGATTGGTATTATCAGCATAGCTGTTTAAAAAATCAAGAATCAAAGTATTCATACCTTTGTTATTAACATAATTCTATTTTAACTCCATTGAAAAACAAAAATGTAGCAATAAGAACATTAAATATTGAAATAGTAAACGACGCTGCAAATCCATTATCACCACATCCACAATGAACAAAGTTAGTGATATTTCTTAATACAATAATATCCAAACAACTAAATTTCATGTTTCTTCTTTGAAAGATCCAATAAAGGCTTGCAGGAATCGTCAGTCTTACCATTGATTGCTTAAATATGCGTCTCCTATCATAATAATATCCGCAGAAAATGTGATGGTGGAGTACATTTGGCGTTTCCTGTCAACATTGTAAACCTCTTTGTAATATACGATATACGCATATTTGAACTCCACGACACGAAAGATTGAATTATCCTTAGTGTTGTAATAAATCACCTTGCCGCTTATCGCTTTGAAAGGACTGTTTACCATTGCTTCAAGAATAGTAGTTTCTCTGGTAGATTCAACGGTTATGGTAATACGTCCGCCAATAACATTTGTCACTGGCCTTCCTTTATTATCTGTCTTGCGGTTAAATTCAATATGTGATGAAATCACTTCTATATCCTTCCCTTGCAAGCACACGGTTGCCTTTAATTCTGCCATGCTGATCTTATTATTTATTATAAAACCAAGACATTTCGCCTTGGTTAAAGCAGTCAGACCGCTTTCAAGACAAGAAGGAGGATATCATATTTCGCAAATATAGAATTTTCCTTTGAACATAACAAACAATCAATTAAATTTATTAACCAGTAAAATAGAAGAAACTCTATTTACAGGCTATCCTCCCTTCTAAGTATTATTTATACAAAGTAGAGAAATGCTTGCAAGTTCAAGATATACCACGAGATTAAGACTTGATGTAATTTTTTCAAGTTGAGAGCCGAGCTATCCGTGTAATAGCTCGGCTTGTTTTTTTTAAAATAAGGGAAAGGTTACTTAGGTAGATGATATTTGTCCTTTATATGCTCGGCCACGTGTTCGACTTCTGGGAACAACGTTGATTTGTCTATGCCGAGAGCTTCAAGCTGCTTCCTGATTTTCTGTTTCTGCGCTTTATTGATGATGTACACTTTGTAGCTGAAGTTGAGTGATGCTGGTTGGCTTTTATTGCCATTGATACCATAAAGGAAAAATGCCCCGGACTGCCGGATTATGCGAGGATTGTCAAACATAGGTTTCACGCAAAAGACTCTTTCAATATCCTTTGAGTCAATCACATTTTGGAAATGAGGTTTCTCGTACTTAATTTCATGCAGAAGATATTGGATTTCCTCTTCGGAGTTGAACTCATACCTATCCAGTTCTCTCAAATCTTCGATACTGAAATCTATTGGGCGTTTGGCGATATTAGAAACAACACTGACAGCATCACTGTCGAAATATTTAATATCTGATGTTTGAACTTCGAATCGGAACAGTTTACCATCAACGGCATCATTCTCGCACGCAAAATACAGAGCTACCAAAGGATTTGTAGTAATATCCAAGAGGCGTGTCGGCAAGGAGTAATGCTGCATCTTGACCAACTTCTCAAAGGTAGATGTACACCCTTTGAAATCAGCCGGACTTTGAGCGATAATATCTCTGAAAATTCTATTTTCATTTTGGATTAAGAATTTCTCTCGATAGATGGAGGGAATCAATCCAAAACTCTTATCTGACTGTCCTCGATAAAAGATATGGTAATCCATATCGTCCTCTAATTCATCTTCAAGTTTCTCGAATAGAGTCCGGATGCTACCAATACTTGATGAATCACTCTCCGGTGTATAATTATATGCCTCGTATGAAATCTCCCACGGACGTTTTCCAAGAGTCTTGACTATTTTTTCTGACAACTCATTATATGATGCAAAACTATCATAAGTGTAGCCCAGTTTTTTACTTCTTAGATACGATGAAGTGTTGGAGTCCAAAGGAACATATCTTTCTGGATTAGCGTAGAACAGAACAATACTGAGCTTTCCCTTTCCGACACTTTTAATGTTCAATGCCGTTTGAAAAAGCCGTTCATCTACTTTCCCTTCTTTTACCTGTCCGAACAATTCCCATAATACATTTATATCATTGTTGCCCCTGATTGTCTTCCATGGGAATAGATGCACTTTCATGGGATGTGTGGTCGGGATACCTGATACATCTGTTGGTTCTGGACACCTAAAATTTAGCCTGCGCCTTAAATCCTGTAAGATTTCGACCCTTTTTTCATCGGAGTGAAACTTGTTGAGATACGCCAAGAATGTGAATGGGTCTATTTCTTGCAGTGTGATCTCTTTACCTTTTTCTGTACCATCGCGAAAACCGGTAATACCTATATCTTTTAGTATAGATATAAGTTCCGGCTGGTTATTCTGTTTTCCAAGTAGCCAATCGGATAATTCTTTATAGAATGGTATCCATGTAAATTTTTTACTCATTTTTTATAGGTATAATAGACAATATATCAAATAAGGTTTTAGATGTATTAATTTCAATAACCCTGTTCCTTATTCTATATAAACTTTAATAAATGTAACGTATCATTCAATTCCAAAAATCGGTTGAACTTCTTTTGATATTCAATTCGTCAATCTTCTCATTTATCGTTAATTGTGCTACCATAGTGATATGACTGTCAGCGAGTAACATGATTCTGTTAATTATATTATCTTTTTAAATCTGTATTCTCTTTTTTGGGAATAACATACCTATCTTTTGACCCTGTACTTAAATGCTTCAGATCATTTAAGTCTGCGATATACAATAACTCATTAAATGTTTTTCCAACAGGTGGTATGCATGTTGACAAATCACAGTCTTCAAATCCAACGTAATCACCGAATATTGATTTGGAAAAATCAACATAATCTAAGGGCTTTATTTCTTTTTTAATTTTGTGATACATTCCATTGAATGTTACATCTTCTAATTTCCCAATAAATTTGCATTTTAAGAATGAAGCATCGTTAAAATTTATATTTTTCAATTTGCATTTTTCAAAAATACAATCTTCAAAAACAGGAAACCAAAAATGTTGACCTCTAAAATCACATCTAATAAACTGACATTTTTTTAATATACCACCATCTGCTCCGATAGGAACATTTCTTAAATCAATATCTTTAAATTCACAATTAATAAAATTGCAATTCCATAAGCCGATATGATTAGTATTACATTTATAGAACAAGCAATTTTTAAATGTTACTTTCTCAAATGAAGTATTTTCAAAGTTTGTTTCTGTAAAATTATAATACTCAAAGAGTACATTTTCATATTTAGTATACTCTGCCCATGAATAATTTATATATTTTGTATCCATAATTCTTTTTATGTAGTTGTTTTACCAAAATATTCCTGTACCATCACCATATTTACCATCATATTTAGTTTGATGTGTACCTCTATTCCAATCAGTCTCAGTTGTTAAATCCCAATATTCGTCTTTGCTATATACATCTGGACCAAATTTACCTCTGGGAGTTGTTCGAACACCAGCTTCCTTTAGCATTCTATCAGCTTCTACTTTTCTTTTAAATAAAGTATCCACTTGAGTTCCCATATACATTTTCTCCTTTTTTCCTGCCATCATTTCATGATAAGCTTTGATTTTAGGATTTGTACTTGCAGCAGCTCTATCTAAAGATCTTTGTATTGATGCTGTTTGTTTCTTGCTTAATTTTGCTTCTTTTATAGCTTCATTTGCTAATTCATTAAGCCTTTGCGTTATCTTACAATCCGATAGTCCCCAAAAGTCAATCCAGGCGTTTACGTCCTCGACATATCCATAGAGTGTCGGGTTATTTCCCGCCAATCCAATCGGGTCTGAAGAAATGTACATCCCCATATCTGGTGAGTAGTACCTGAACCTATTGTAATGCAATCCCATTTCTTCATCCTCATACTGTCCTTGATGCCTGAGTGGGCAGAAGTACTACAATAGCTCCAAACGTATGGTAGGTGTTCGGGGAATCACCGAACACCTACGCACTATGAATGTCTTACATATTTACCTATAGACGGAACTTCCTTGTTCTGAACGTGCATTTCATAACTTCAAAATTTATACAATACATTTAAATGCTATAAATAATTTTACTATATCCATTAGTGTAAGACTGCTCAATTGTGCTTAATTCCCCATCATTGTACTTAAATAGAAAGTCGCATTCAATAAATTGATTAGATGTGTGCTCTTTTGCTTTTCTATGTACATTGAGTATCTCATCTGAAGAGTTACAAAAATAAGTGTCAATTCTATAGCCATACTTCCCAAAATTATATAACGCATCAATAAGTTCGGTTTTAGATAGAACTACCATTGTAATATTTTGCAACAGAGGAATTCCTCCAACATACTTATATATAGTAATTTTAGAGTCGATATAACTGACAAAAGAATAGTTACATATTTCTGGCGTTATATGTTCTATTACTAAAATAATCCTTCCATCATTGTCAAAACCATATTCCATTATTTTGTTTATCTTAGCGGGTTTGTTTTTGAGGAGTCTTCCTTTACGGAAGCCGTCTATTTCGTTCTCAAATGGGTATATATTATAATACCAACCTTTAGAATATACTGTCCGTTTTACACGTTCAATGTATTCGTTAAATAGAAACCCAAAGGATTTCTCATAATCTTGAAAATCCTTTTCTAATTGTTGTATTTTTATGTTTTCTTTCATTAGAATCTTATACTTTTTAATTTTTGTCTAAATTCTTCTTCACTTTTAGTCGGACTTAAGATATCATAAATAGATTGTTTATATTGTTCTGTATGAACTCTACTATGAGCTATTTCATCAATGGCAAATTGCTCTTTAACGGAAGAACTTCGTGGCAAAAAGATACCATTATCAGCATCATTTATATCTATACCAAATGCTTCCATTTTACCTCTAAGACTAACCATCCTCCAATCATTTGAATTAGACAGAACTATATGGTGTGCTGCATTGGGATAAGGTGGCTCTACTTTTCCAGCGGCGATCATGTTAGCTCGTAATTTTTGTGCGTCCTTAGAGCAATCCAGTCCCCACGGATCCATCCACGTATTCACATCCTGCACATACCCATAGAGTGTCGGGTTGTTACCCGCCAGCCCAATGGGGTCAGAAGAAATATACATCCCCATATCCGGCGAGTAGTACCTGAACCTGTTGTAATACAGTCCCGTTTCTCCATCCTCGTACTGTCCTTGATAGCGGAACGGCACGAGCGTTCGGTCCCCATGACATTCCGCCACCCTGCCGTACACATCCAGCAGCATCTCCCAGACAAGCTCTCCCTTGCTGTCGTATGCCTGCGTCGGCGTACCGAGGTAGTCATGCACTATCGTGTAGCGTTCCCCGTCCGTGACCTTCGCCACAGGCGTGAACGATGTTCCGTCATACACCCATGTCACAAGGTTGTCCGGCTTTTCCATGCCGTCGTATTCCTCGCGCCCGGTCTCGTCCGTGACGAGCTTCGGCCTGTCGGCTTCCTCAATGTCCCATTCATGCAGCACCACGTTGCCGTCCCAGCCGAAACGGTGCACACTGTTGCCCGTCCTCTTTGACACCCGTCTGCCGAGGGCGTCATAGCCGAACGTGACCGTCCTTCCGTCGGGAGTCCTCACCCCGGCAAGCATACCGTTGGCCTGCCATTTGTAACAGGTGTCGCCTTGCTGCCAATCGGCGAACGGGTCAGTCTCACGGCTGTTGTCCTTGTTGTCGGCATCATCCGCAGAGAACAGCATACCGAGCCATCCCTTCTTTCCGGTATGCCCGTTGTTTTCCGGAACGGACACATCCCTGCGGCTCTTGTGTACGAGATTGCCCTCGCAGTCATAGCGGTAATGGTACTCTCCGTCCCACAGCAGACGTCCGCCACGGTCATACTCGCGTCCCTTGCATCCGTCCTCCCGGTACAGGTTGCCCACCTTGTCGGGGGCACGGAAGACGCTCTCGTGCATGGAGTAGTCGCCCCTGACGAGGTTGCACATCGAGTCGTAGTCGAAGATGACCGGCTCCGGTGACAGGTTGCCGCGCATCGACATCAGCCTCGCGCCCACGTCCCAGCGGTAGCTTCTCCAACCCGTGTGGCGGTTGCCCGAACGCACGTGGCGCGAGCGGACAAGCCCCATGTCGTTGTAGTCCGTGGTGATCCTTATCCCTCCTGTTGCGAAACGCTCCACCTCACGCCCGGCGTCGTCCCTGCCTATGGTGCTTTCCCATGGCCGGACGTCCCCTCCGGCATCGCCGTATGCGGACGCTTCATCCGCTTCCGGTTTCCCGACGGTGGCCTTTATCCTTTCGACAAGTCCGAGCCTGTCGTATGACAGCTCCGTGTCGGCTCCCAGTGAGCTTACCACACGGATGCGCTCGCCGTATGCGTTGTATTCCGACTCCACCGACATGACCTCCATGAACCTGTCACCTCCGGGAAGCCCCATCGTCTCCCTTGTCACACGCCCCATCGGGTCGCGTTCGAACACCATGCGCGCCTCACTGTTGTCGGCGGTGGCCATCAGCCCGTTCCTGTCGTAGCCGTATTCCTCTTTCGTGCCGTCGTGGTACTCGGCTGCGAGCACGCGTCCCATGGTGTCGTATGTGTAGGCGGTGCTGCGCCCTCCGGGACGAACTATGCGTGTCACACGTCCGCAACCGTCCCTGTGGTATATGCGCTCTATGCCGCCGTAGTCCTTTTCCGACGATATGTTGCCCGCAAGGTCGCGCCTGAAGACATACCCGGCACCGGCCTCGTTGACCACCTCGCGCAAGCGGTCCATCCCGTCGTAGCGGAAGCTCACCCTGTTCCCGCCTTCCTCGCGCCATGTCATGCTCCCCACGGAGTTGTAGCCCATGCGGACATGGCGTCGCGCGTCACGCGCCTCCGTGATGCTGTCGTAGCTGTCGTAGCCGAGGTGTATGACGTTACCGTCACGGGCGTCTATGCGCCGCAGGCGGTCCAGGGCGTCATACACGTAGAACTCCGTGCGGTTGCCGGGAGAGCTTCGCTCGATGAGCCTGCCCCTGGCATCATGCTTCCAGCCGCCGAGCAGCCTTCCGTCCTCGTGCCATGACACGAGGTTCAGCGAGCTGTCGTAGGACAGTTCAGAGCGGCGGTCTCCCTTGCCGACGCCCACGGGCTGGCCGTGGCTGTCGTAGGTGAACTCCGTGACGCCGCCGTCACGGTCTATGAAGCGGCTGACAAGGTGCGGACGCTCCGTGTCGTACAGGCGGACAGTCTTGTTGCCCTCACGGTCCACATGGATGCTCAGCCGTCCCTTGTCGTCGTATATGTACATCTCGCCGCCGCCGTCGGGGTACGTGACACCGGTGAGGTTGCCGTCATTGTCGTAACTGTAGCCCGTGACGCCGCCCTCTGGGTCGATGGTGCGGTAAGGCTCCATGAAGTCCGTGTAGCTGTGGCGCGTCTCGTTGCCGAGCGGGTCAATCTCGGAGGTCACAAGCTGGTCGGGTGTATATCGGTAGGTGGTCGTGCCGCCCGTGGAGTCGGTCACGAGGTTGTAGCCTTCGGACGGGTGGTACTCGATGCGCCCCTCCATCATGCCGTCCGTGCCGTAGGTATGGACGCACCGTCCCTTGCTGTCGTATTCCCAGCGGTAGGTGTCGCCGTTGCGGTCGGTCTTCTCCGTCATCAGGTGGCCGCTATACGACATCTCCGTGGTCTTGTCCATGGCGTCGGTGATGCCCGTCATGTTGCCGGATTCGTCGTAGGTGTACGACACCAGACGCTCTTCTCCCTTGCCGGTGACGAACGACAGGCTCGTGACGCGTCCCTTCGTGTCGGTGGCGGCGTGTACCGTGCGTCCGGCAGGGTCGCTCACTCCGGAGAACCTGCCGTTGCTGAAACGGAGCTGTATGTGAAGCCCGTCGGGGTTTTCTATGCGCGTCATGCGCCACGCGCCGCCGTCCCGCATGTCGAAGCGGTATGTGAGCAGGCTGTCATGGCTGTATGCCTCGTAGCCTTTTTCGGTGCGGCGCAGCGTCATGCGTTCCGTGCGCATGTAGAACTCGCCGCCCGGTGCTATCGGCGGGAAAGCGACGGCACGGCCGTCCTCCATGCGGAGCATCGTCACGCCCTCGTCCTCGAAACTTTCCACCGTGCGGTCATAGCAGCAGTGTACGCCATGGCCCAGCCAGCCCTCGTACTCCGAATCGGAGTACCATGCCCGGCTCCATTCCAATGGAAGCGGTGACGGGAAGCCGAAGTCCGTACCCTCGTAAACCACTGCGCCGTTGACAAGGTTCACCGGCTCAAAGCCTAATTTACACAAGAATCGACTTAGCTTGTTAGGCCCTTTGGTTATTTGTCTTTTCAGGTTGAATTTTCTTATCTTGTTCCGTGCGCATTTCATCAGGGAACTGAACCCTATGCTCGCCGCAAGTCCCGTCAGCATTCCGCCCCAGTCGGGGACATAGGGACCGCCTACCATGACGGGCTTGCCTGTGGGAACAGGAAGGGAAAAGGAGGTCGGGGCGAAAAGGCTCGGTATAAGTTTGGTCTTTTTCCCTTTTTTACTGAATGATGCAGACAGCGGTATGCCCACGTCGTTGCACGTCATCACCATGTGACCTTTCGGACTCATGCGGCTGCCGTCGCAGAACACGGTCTGCGAGGCGAAGAAGTTCATGCTCTCGTGCCCGATCATCGAAGCCATGGCGAAAGGTCCGGCAAGCGGGATGTGCATCAGGGGGATAATCATGCCGCCCGTGTCCGAGACGCCGCGCTTCAGCCCGTTCACGCTCACGTTCGTGCCGAGGAACGGTATGTAGTCGGCGGGGTCCATCACCATACCTATGTAAGGGTGGATGGGATTGAAGGGGGGAGCTGTCGTCACATGGACGTCAACCCCGACTACCATAGTGATATGACTGTCCGCAAGTAACATTTACTGTATTAAATTATAGCTATTGAATTAGTTCTATTCCAAAGTTTCCATTTTTTCTTTTTTGAAGAATTATGGCAAACAATATAACTGATTAAATTGGTTTTTACAAACTTTATCTATCCATTGTTAATGCAATCCCCAGCATTGTATTCCACCATAATATAAAATAAGATAGCCGAACCATACAGAGCAAAAAACTAAACATTTTCAGAAATAAAGCGACTCAAATCATTTTCAATAAATAAATTAAATGATTTATTTATAATATGTATTTGATTTTTCCCTATATCATGAAAATATACAGAAGGTTCATGAGGTTTGATATATAACTCATCTCCATCACTATTCAACCATAATTCACCAAATTTGACATACTCATCTCGCAATTCTAACATGTTAAAATCAATAAAAACACCTTCCATCTTTAATTGTGAAATACAATAAAAAAATGTAATAACATCACTATGTAATAATTTATAAAAGAATGATGAGGTTAGTTTCTCTTCGGTTAAATTATTTTCCACAACATCCTTTTGCAGTAAGTGTTTTTTTATTACGGCGAACAAGTTTGGGTAAATTTGCTTCAACTTGGTAAATTTCAAGTCAAAATCAATAATATCAACTTTGTCATAGTTCAAGGAGATATCATCTATTTGCTTTCTCCATCCTTCCACATAATTGATTTGTGAATTTTCGTTATAAGATTGATTTATAGATTTTAAGTATTCACGAGCCGCATTTTGAGATATTAGTGTGGCACCTATTAAACCTTGTGACATCTTAGGCTTTATCTTCAAATACCACCGTGATGACAAGAATTGTTTCGCAAACTTTTCATTTTGTTTCCACCAATCAATCCATCCTTCAGGCAGGAATAGTCCTTCTGACAGATGTTTTAGCCCATTTATTATATTATTCGCTTCCATTTCACCAAGAATTTGTTCCATTAATAATTCGTACTAAATTGAAATTATCTCCTAAATTTCTATAAGGATCCATACTCGCATGTCCCCAAGGTGTAACTTCTGTCAAATTCCATGCTTCATTAGCTTTAGAAGAACCTAACCTTTGAGGTAAACTTGTATGATGCAATTCAATAGGAACATCAACAATATTTTTATTTCCCAAAGCATCAGATACTTCAACTTTTATTTTAGGAGCATTTCCTCGTTTCATTAAAGCTAAATTGTTAGGAGAGTATTTTCCTGTTGGATTTAACATCTCATCAGCATATTTCGTTTTCCAATAATTTTTCTTAGCTGTTTTCCAACATTTCAATCCAAATATGTCCACCATATTATTGATATCGTAAACATATCCATAGAGTGTCGGATTATTTCCCTCCAGCCCAATGGGGTCAGAAGAAATATACATCCCCATTTCAGGCGAGTAGTACCTGAACCTGTTGTAATACAGTCCTGTTTCTTCATCCTCGTACTGCCCCTGATATCTGAACGGCACGAGCGTTCGGTCCCCGTGGCATTCCTTCACCTCTCCGTACACATCCAGCAGCATCTCCCAGACAAGTTCTCCCTTGCTGTCGTATGCCTGCGTCGGTGTACCGAGGTAGTCATGCACTATCGTGTAGCGTTCCCCGTCCGTGACCTTCGCCACAGGCGTGAACGATGTTCCGTCATACACCCATGTCACAAGGTTGTCCGGCTTTTCCATGCCGTCGTATTCCTCGCGCCCGGTCTCGTCCGTGACGAGCTTCGGCCTGTCGGCTTCCTCAATGTCCCATTCATGCAGCACCACGTTGCCGTCCCAGCCGAAACGGTGCACACTGTTGCCCGTCCTCTTTGACACCCGTCTGCCGAGGGCGTCATAGCCGAACGTGACCGTCCTTCCGTCGGGAGTCCTCACCCCGGCAAGCATACCGTTGGCCTGCCATTTGTAACAGGTGTCGCCTTGCTGCCAATCGGCGAACGGGTCAGTCTCACGGCTGTTGTCCTTGTTGTCGGCATCATCCGCAGAGAACAGCATACCGAGCCATCCCTTCTTTCCGGTATGCCCGTTGTTTTCCGGAACGGACACATCCCTGCGGCTCTTGTGTACGAGATTGCCCTCGCAGTCATAGCGGTAATGGTACTCTCCGTCCCACAGCAGACGTCCGCCACGGTCATACTCGCGTCCCTTGCATCCGTCCTCCCGGTACAGGTTGCCCACCTTGTCGGGGGCACGGAAGACGCTCTCGTGCATGGAGTAGTCGCCCCTGACGAGGTTGCACATCGAGTCGTAGTCGAAGATGACCGGCTCCGGTGACAGGTTGCCGCGCATCGACATCAGCCTCGCGCCCACGTCCCAGCGGTAGCTTCTCCAACCCGTGTGGCGGTTGCCCGAACGCACGTGGCGCGAGCGGACAAGCCCCATGTCGTTGTAGTCCGTGGTGATCCTTATCCCTCCTGTTGCGAAACGCTCCACCTCACGCCCGGCGTCGTCCCTGCCTATGGTGCTTTCCCATGGCCGGACGTCCCCTCCGGCATCGCCGTATGCGGACGCTTCATCCGCTTCCGGTTTCCCGACGGTGGCCTTTATCCTTTCGACAAGTCCGAGCCTGTCGTATGACAGCTCCGTGTCGGCTCCCAGTGAGCTTACCACACGGATGCGCTCGCCGTATGCGTTGTATTCCGACTCCACCGACATGACCTCCATGAACCTGTCACCTCCGGGAAGCCCCATCGTCTCCCTTGTCACACGCCCCATCGGGTCGCGTTCGAACACCATGCGCGCCTCACTGTTGTCGGCGGTGGCCATCAGCCCGTTCCTGTCGTAGCCGTATTCCTCTTTCGTGCCGTCGTGGTACTCGGCTGCGAGCACGCGTCCCATGGTGTCGTATGTGTAGGCGGTGCTGCGCCCTCCGGGACGAACTATGCGTGTCACACGTCCGCAACCGTCCCTGTGGTATATGCGCTCTATGCCGCCGTAGTCCTTTTCCGACGATATGTTGCCCGCAAGGTCGCGCCTGAAGACATACCCGGCACCGGCCTCGTTGACCACCTCGCGCAAGCGGTCCATCCCGTCGTAGCGGAAGCTCACCCTGTTCCCGCCTTCCTCGCGCCATGTCATGCTCCCCACGGAGTTGTAGCCCATGCGGACATGGCGTCGCGCGTCACGCGCCTCCGTGATGCTGTCGTAGCTGTCGTAGCCGAGGTGTATGACGTTACCGTCACGGGCGTCTATGCGCCGCAGGCGGTCCAGGGCGTCATACACGTAGAACTCCGTGCGGTTGCCGGGAGAGCTTCGCTCGATGAGCCTGCCCCTGGCATCATGCTTCCAGCCGCCGAGCAGCCTTCCGTCCTCGTGCCATGACACGAGGTTCAGCGAGCTGTCGTAGGACAGTTCAGAGCGGCGGTCTCCCTTGCCGACGCCCACGGGCTGGCCGTGGCTGTCGTAGGTGAACTCCGTGACGCCGCCGTCACGGTCTATGAAGCGGCTGACAAGGTGCGGACGCTCCGTGTCGTACAGGCGGACAGTCTTGTTGCCCTCACGGTCCACATGGATGCTCAGCCGTCCCTTGTCGTCGTATATGTACATCTCGCCGCCGCCGTCGGGGTACGTGACACCGGTGAGGTTGCCGTCATTGTCGTAACTGTAGCCCGTGACGCCGCCCTCTGGGTCGATGGTGCGGTAAGGCTCCATGAAGTCCGTGTAGCTGTGGCGCGTCTCGTTGCCGAGCGGGTCAATCTCGGAGGTCACAAGCTGGTCGGGTGTATATCGGTAGGTGGTCGTGCCGCCCGTGGAGTCGGTCACGAGGTTGTAGCCTTCGGACGGGTGGTACTCGATGCGCCCCTCCATCATGCCGTCCGTGCCGTAGGTATGGACGCACCGTCCCTTGCTGTCGTATTCCCAGCGGTAGGTGTCGCCGTTGCGGTCGGTCTTCTCCGTCATCAGGTGGCCGCTATACGACATCTCCGTGGTCTTGTCCATGGCGTCGGTGATGCCCGTCATGTTGCCGGATTCGTCGTAGGTGTACGACACCAGACGCTCTTCTCCCTTGCCGGTGACGAACGACAGGCTCGTGACGCGTCCCTTCGTGTCGGTGGCGGCGTGTACCGTGCGTCCGGCAGGGTCGCTCACTCCGGAGAACCTGCCGTTGCTGAAACGGAGCTGTATGTGAAGCCCGTCGGGGTTTTCTATGCGCGTCATGCGCCACGCGCCGCCGTCCCGCATGTCGAAGCGGTATGTGAGCAGGCTGTCATGGCTGTATGCCTCGTAGCCTTTTTCGGTGCGGCGCAGCGTCATGCGTTCCGTGCGCATGTAGAACTCGCCGCCCGGTGCTATCGGCGGGAAAGCGACGGCACGGCCGTCCTCCATGCGGAGCATCGTCACGCCCTCGTCCTCGAAACTTTCCACCGTGCGGTCATAGCAGCAGTGTACGCCATGGCCCAGCCAGCCCTCGTACTCCGAATCGGAGTACCATGCCCGGCTCCATTCCAATGGAAGCGGTGACGGGAAGCCGAAGTCCGTACCCTCGTAAACCACTGCGCCGTTGACAAGGTTCACCGGCTCAAAGCCTAATTTACACAAGAATCGACTTAGCTTGTTAGGCCCTTTGGTTATTTGTCTTTTCAGGTTGAATTTTCTTATCTTGTTCCGTGCGCATTTCATCAGGGAACTGAACCCTATGCTCGCCGCAAGTCCCGTCAGCATTCCGCCCCAGTCGGGGACATAGGGACCGCCTACCATGACGGGCTTGCCTGTGGGAACAGGAAGGGAAAAGGAGGTCGGGGCGAAAAGGCTCGGTATAAGTTTGGTCTTTTTCCCTTTTTTACTGAATGATGCAGACAGCGGTATGCCCACGTCGTTGCACGTCATCACCATGTGACCTTTCGGACTCATGCGGCTGCCGTCGCAGAACACGGTCTGCGAGGCGAAGAAGTTCATGCTCTCGTGCCCGATCATCGAAGCCATGGCGAAAGGTCCGGCAAGCGGGATGTGCATCAGGGGGATAATCATGCCGCCCGTGTCCGAGACGCCGCGCTTCAGCCCGTTCACGCTCACGTTCGTGCCGAGGAACGGTATGTAGTCGGCGGGGTCCATCACCATACCTATGTAAGGGTGGATGGGATTGAAGGGGGGAGCTGTCGTCACATGGACGTCAACTCCGACTACCATAGTGATATGACTGTCCGCAAGTAACATAATCAGACTATTTTTGGTTTCTCAGTGAGTATTCCGCATCGAGTTTGGCTGCCAGTTCCTTTGTGGAAAGCTGCCAGTCCTCGCCATATAAGTCAGACATACGTTTTGAGATTTCGTCTCTTTTTGACGAATCAAGGCTGTATGTTTTGTCAAGATAGGTAGAGGCAATAAATGAGAGATTGATGATCTTTAAGTCTTCGTCAGAAAATGAGTATCCATACTCAAACGCCTCATTTAAGATCGGTTCGTATGTAAGCCTGTCTTTTTTCAATGCCATAAGTAGTGCATAGTTGTATTCATTTACAACCTCGGTTTTCATATTGACCTCCTTGGCTATTTTGACGGCTGTCATAAATTGTTTGATGGCTTCTGTTATATCTTTATTGTAACTGTGTACAGTTCCTTTGTAATTATAGAGTTGTAACAGGATTTGTGCGCAATCCTGCTCATCATGGTATTTGGGAAGGACCAAAGCTATCCCTTTGTCAAACAAATCATGGCAGAACCCGGCTTCGCGATGAAACTTCACCATGAATCCCCCAAACATAAGGTAGGACGAAGCCATAAATGCCGTTCCGCCAATTTCACGGCTTAGCCTTATCAGTTCATGTCCCAGCTTCTTTGCTTCATCCTTGTTTCCTTTCGATGCCGCTTCTCCAAGTTCAAACAGGCATTTCCGATATTTTACGTTCGGATCTTGTGGATTACCTTGGGTCGCAATTTCTTTGTATGCACCGGTCATATTCTGATTTGGGATGTCTATTAGGCATATCTTGCCTTTCATTTCAGACAGCAGGATATCATAGACTTCTCTCTTTTTATAGTCAATTAGAATAAGTGCAACCCCTGCGGGCAGTCGCTCGGCAATGTCCTTTATTACTTCATTCAGAGCTTCCACATCGCCAATGCGGGATATGAAGAGGGTTATGCCGAGTAGATTGTCGTTTCCGACAAATGTCTTGAAACTTGTAACAAGACGAATATACAAGTCTCGTAGTTTATCTGCACTTAGAGAACTGACAGATGTCAACTCTGACTTGAATGAAGAAAAATCCGCCCAATCCCAATCGGGATTTTTCTCTACATCCATGGAAAACGAATCTATCCATGCTTTTATCAAGAACTTATAAAAGTCTGTTTTATCATCATAGTCAACTTTGAAACCAACAATTATATCCGACGTGCAGCCATGTTCGGAGGCTTCAAGCCGTATGAATCCTTCTACAATTTGATAATCGGTTGGTTCGCAAACGAGATAATAAATCTTTGCATCGGGAAATTTCTCCCGACTTTCAATCCATAAGTCCTGTACGTTGCTGATTCTTATGGCTATCGGATTATGTTCGTTGTTTATCATGGATTAAAATTAAGTAAACCGCCTTTTATATTTGTCATCGCAGAACCATCCACATCAACGGTTGCTCCCGTTGCTTTTAGTGTTGCAGATGCTTTTATGTCGATTGTAGCTGCCTCTTCCTTAATGGACGTATCACTTTTTATTTTTGCCTCGGACTTACCTTCAAAAGTGGATGTCTTACCAAGTACCTCAACCTCTGAATCGGCTTCAATTCTTATCTTTTCGTCAGCAAGTATCTCCAATTCTTTGGAATGGATGGTTATTTTGTCCTTTGCATCAATGGTGATGGTATTGTCACCGTTCAAGATGATTGTGCTTCCGGTCGGATCTGCAATGGTGACACTTCCTTTTTCATCATCAAGCGTTATGGTACAACCGCTGCGGGTGGTCAGGCTTTTTGTTTTGTTTGAACTGCCGCCACCGGTGCCTGACTTTCCATGGAATAAGCTGCCAAGTACAAACGGACGGTTCGGGTCATCATATCTGAATGCCACCATGACTTGGTCTCCCTTTTCGGGTATGAATACAAATCCTCTGTTTGTGGCCACTTTGTCGCTTGTACCTGCGTCAGGAGTGAGTACCCGTATCCACGAGGTTTGCATCGGGCCGGTCTGCCAGTTCATCTTGACTTGGACGCGGCCTAACTTTTTCGGGTCCTCGTTGCTGACAACCACGGCCTGCTGTGTATGAGCGACAGGCAGAGGTACATCCGGGCATGGAAGGGTGGGAATAGAGGACGGAAGTGCGGTGAAATAGTTCTGGTAACTGTCACCCATACCGGCTACGTGGGTTATTTCCGTAATGATATAGGTGCCGATGCTATTTTTTACGTGGATACCTATTCCTGTATGGATAGCGGTATGAACATCTATGATACTGCCCACCGTAAGGATGCGGCAATCGCTTTCCCCGGTGATGAAACTGGATGCGGCGCTGTCGCTTTGCTGCCTGCGTTGGAAATAGGCGTCAAGTTCACCCTTATTGGTTATGCGCGGTTCCGCCCGTTGGACAGCGGGAGCGGTAAACAAAGCCAATGACGAGTCAAAGGCCGCTTGTCCCAATGTGTTTTGTCCGGCTGCGGTATCGGGGGATTGACCGTTATAGGTCTGGTCGTTCACCGAATGGTAAGAACTTCCCTTTATTGGTCGGGCAAGTGTCTGCGAGCAGACATCGAGCACGGATAGTTCCTCGCCGTATGTCAGCTTGGTCGTCAAGCCGGCCTGTGGCTTCCCGAATACAAGGTTCTGTCCGTCGTAGTAGAGCCATTCCTGATATTGGCGGGCAAGCCGTTGTATGAATCTGAAGTTGGTTTCCTCGTACTGGCATTCGTATTCCAGCTTCGATTTCGTTTCCGGATTGACAAGAGCTTGTACTCCTGCCTTGTCTGTAAGTTCCTTAACGATGTCAGACAAGGATTTGTTGCACCATGAGGCACAAGTGTGGTCTGACTCCAGTAGGAATGTTGACGAATATCCCGTCACTTTTATATTTCCGTGTGTTCCACCGGAACGATGAAGTCCCACCATGGTGGCCACGCCGACAAAAATAGTGCCGCCGAAGTCCATGATTACTTTTTTCCCAACCCAGTCTTTTGACGCCTCCGGGATTTCCACACCATAGGCTTCTATGGCTTGGATATCCAGCGTTATCTCAAAGTAGTGATGCTCATTGATACTCTGTTTGAGCATCAACTGCACAAACGACGGCATGGGTATGCCGGCTATTTCCAATGTGACTTTTTTTTGTTCCAGCATGGCGGCATTATATTTGACGGTTTATATCCAAATTGCCAAAGCCGCCCGGCGGAAGTCCGTCGGACGGCCTGACAAATGTTTTGATTTAGGATTTACCTATGTACGCCGATTTATTTCTTCGGCCAACGGTTGTCAAGAGCTGCGCTGCCGACGATGATTTCTTCAGCGGAGAACGTAATGGTGATTGTCATAGGCACATCGTTGTTCGCGTCCAGAGTTTCCGAGTAGTGAACGATGTATGCGTTCTTGAACTGGATCTCCTTCATCTTGGCATCTTCCTCCGTTTTTTTGTAGATAATCTTTCCTTCTACAGGTTTGAAAGGACTGTTCAACATCGCTTCGATGACAGAAGTGTCTTCTGTTGATTCGATGGTTGCTTTTACTCTACCGCCCAATACGCTTGAAGAGGGCATACCTTTAGGGTCTGTGTTACGACTAAACTCATAGTTTGAATAAAGGACGTCAAATTCCTTGTTGTTAAGTTCCAATGATGCTCTAAATGCCATAATACTTGGATTTAATGGGTTAAACTTAATTATTTTACTTCGGTTTCTCCGTCCTTGCGCCCTAACCGGTATAGATGCAAAAAAGAGAAAACCTCAAAAACGATTTTTTGAAATTTCCTCTCAGCCTCCGGATGACTCAGTTTTATTGTGGGAAAAAGAGAAGAAAATAAAACATCATCTTTGATGTGAGCAAATATAAGTGCTTATATTCTTTTTTCCAAATTTTTTAGCGCGTTTTTTTGCTGTTATTTTCATTTTAACACGTTTTAAACTAATGTTCGTGTATAAAGCCACTGTCCTATATGATTAGAAACACGCCCCGTTGATGATGTGTCGCTATTAAATTGATTCCCGGTATTGTACAATAACACTTGTAGAAGAAGTTTCATCAGGAACGGACGAAACCGTCGGAAAGCAAACTGCTGCCGGAATGCAGAAAAACGGTATCCACCGCATGAAAGTGGCAGATACCGTTAGCAGATTGACTATGCAGTCTGAATGTTTGCGTATGTCCTAATTCTTACGCCCGTATCGGCAGATGAGCAATGAACTTAATACCAGGAGTGCAAGGGCAATCATCCATGTGTAGATCTTCCGTTCCTTTTCCAAATGTTCGATGTCTGCCGCTTGTTGTTTGGAGCAAGTTGTCAGTATATTAATCTGGGATTGTTGTGCCTTGTAGATATCCATAAGTTCAGAATTAATCCGTTGCTGTGTCTCCAGCGAATTTTGGATGTTCTTGAAGTTGCGGTTCGTCGTATATGCGTCACGGATATATCCGGGCGTGCTTACCTGTAACGAGGGAACTTGTATGCTGTCCGGAAGGTATGTCAGTTCTGCATTATTGCGCCGTTCCGTTGCGAAGCTGTTGAACAGGAGTATGCCAACAAGTGTGCCGCTGATCAGAAAGGCTATTAATGCTATGATGGCAAACATTGTGTTTGATGACTTCGCGACAGGTTGTTGGTACTCTCGTTCAAGCCATGGATGATGGTTCATCGTGTGAGGCGGAATGGATGTTCCATACTCTACAGTCCGGACTTCGGCATTTTCTTCGGTCTCTTTTTTCTCAAGAGCCTTACGTCTTGATATATCCATAAATTCGCGCTTGGCAATCTGGTATTTATCCGCTTGATAAATTACAAGGTCGTTTTTTACCAGCCAGTCAAGAACGTCCTTGACACTCCGTTCTGATACCTTGAGGTTGCTGATGCTCCAAAATATTTCTGCACAAGATACCCATATTGGCTTCTGGAGGCACTTCTGATATAGGATTTCAAGAATCTCTGCCTGTAGTTGTTCTCTTGTTGGTTCCATTTTATTTACAGTATTAATTGTTTCGGAATAAAATAATATTTCTTGCCGGCGATGAATACAGGTCTGAAAAGGTTGCGTTGATACATGTCTTCCAGTCTCTTCATCTTTGAAATCAGGGCTGTATAGCCACTATTAAAGTCCGTCAGTTCAACCTTTCTTTTCTTTAGTTTCTTCACCTTTGTTGAATTTAAAAGGCTGTCATTGGCCATGACTCCCGTCTTACAATAGAAGATTTGAGCCAAATATGGATTTCTGGGCAATACTTTTCGATAGAAACTTCTGTTTATGCTTTTCTTTTGCCGGTTAAATTGCTTGCGAAGCACTCTTAGCTCCTTTTTCCCTATGTTATCTGAGAACTCCGGGAGCAGTCCCCTGTAGCTTTGCAGCAGTTCCATCACTTCCTTGTCATCGAGTAGATATCCATATTCGTACCCGTCCATTATACTGTCCGCTACGGAGGCCTTTATATAGTAGGTGTCATTCACGCTGTTTCTATCTATATCGTCAAGGCTCATACTGTCAGGATTTTCCGTATGATGGAATATATGCGTCAGTTCGGATGTGGGACGGCTTCTTAGGACACCTATATTTCGCTCATAATCTTTAAGTGAGTGCAACAGTAGGCTGTCCGTCTCGAAAGATTGCCATAATACGGAATCCAAGGCTGTTTCCAAAGCGTTGCTTTCCAGCCTGTTTCTACCTTTAGGGAATAAGATTCCTCCTACCGTAAGGCTGTTGTATGGAGCATCGTACAGGTATAAGTTGGCATCCGTAGCTTCTATGTTCTTGAACAGCTCCGTCTTTACCAGTCTGCTGTCTGCGATATAATTGGATATATGGTCTATGTATTTCGTAGAATGGCTGTCCAGAATGGATTTGGCCTGCAATAGGAAGTCCTGATAAGAAGTGCCTGATGCTCTGTCTATCTGGGCAAACAGAAGCCTTGCCGGTTGGGTTGCCAGCCACGAGAGTTGTTGCTCGTGCAAGGATAAAGTTTGTTTTGACCCTAAAATGACAAATACATTGTTGCTGAAACGGCTTTCGTCATCATAACGGGAGATTTGTTTGATAGCCCCGCCAAAACCGTAAAACGATGATTGTTCCTCTTGCTCGTTTTTCTGTTTGGAAGAAATGGATTGTTTGATATAGTCGAGCCAGGCTGAAAAGTCCTTGGTTGGGGCCAAATGTCTGTTTTCTCCGTTGGAGGATATGCAAGTTGCTGAGAAAGTGTAGTCATATCCGGGCTTCATTTTCAGCTTTAGGTTCTGTAGCACATTGATATATGGGGATAGATAAGGCAGGTCGGCATCATTGAACAGTACATGTATGTTCACGTTTTTGTTTTCCGCTTCCATCTTTCGGACATCGGAAACCATGATGTCTCCGCCTTTGATATTGATGATTTTATTCCAGTTCTTGTCCCAGACGGACAAAGGATAGTTCAGCCGGATATTCCCATTCGTTATAGGCCCTGCCGGGTTTCCATCCAGGTTGAACAACATCGTACCCTGAATATTCGCATTATGTAATGCCAACGTATCGGGATACATTAGGTTGACAGCACACAACAAAGAATCACGGTATCGTGAATAATCAATATGATACACCTCATTTTGGCCGACTTCTGCAAGAAGGTCAGCGGGAACCCACCCTAAAAAGCGTTTGGTACTGTCTGATAATGCGGGAACATTGGAAATCAATGCGGATTTGCCGCTCTTGTCCAACTTGTATAGGTAAACAACCTCTCCGCTGACAACTACTGCATCCGTTGTTGTTTTCAAAAACGGCTCTCCGTATATTTTCAGGGTATCTCCATTGAAGAATTGATGGATATCGAACAGCTTGTTAATGCTGTTTATGCCTATACGGTACCTTATCGGCTGGTTGTTGCGGGGATTGATGCGGGCATGGTCGTACATCAGTACATTTTCTGATGGTATCCATCCGGCATAATTGACTTTACGGGGTTCCTTAAAGTGTCTCTTGCTGTTATACAGGAAACCTATTATCGACTTGGGCTTGCCTGTAATGTCTGGGTCAGCCTGAACGAGCTTGTAGGTTCCGTTCTTTTCACCTACTATGTAATAGGGTGTGCCAATCCCGTGTGAAGACCGCTTACGCTGGAAATACGGGTCTTCATAACTTTGATTTCCGGTCCTGTCCGAATAGACAATTCTGTTTGTCTTGCTTTTCTTTGTTTTGACAGGAGCGTCTGTTGATTCCGGATAATTGAATATATCCCTATCCATTATTTGTATTCTGTCGCGGATGGACACTTGGGCAGATACGTTGCACGCAAGAGTAATCATCACGGCCACAGAAAACAGATTTCGTATGAGATTCAGTTGTTTCATTTTTCAATATAACTTTGTGTCACATGGATGGACTTGACGCAATTCAAATCGTCAATTTTCACATCATCAATACTCACACGCTTTTTCCTGTTGCTTTCAAGAAAATGCAGTCCTTGGCAATAGCCGTTGAAGTCATTGTATTTTTCATCATTGATGACGACCACTACCTGGTCTGCATCAATGCAAAAATATTTGTTACGGATATAATTCGTATGTTCGTAATAGACCGACCTTTGTGAGACTTTGGCGTCAGCTATGGCTTGCAAGTGTTTTTTAATATCATTCTGTACCAGTACCAACGAATCCACCGTGACCAGTTCCTCTGCTTTTTCAAAGCGTGGGAGAATGGTTATACGGTGCTTCACCGGATATTTCGTCGTATTGGTTTGTAATGAGATGGTGTATTCTCCCGGAATATCATACGAATACACGACTTGCTGCTCGTATGCGTCCACAGTACCGCTTTCTCCAAATTCCCATAGCCATGTGTCCATACCATAGCCTTCTGCCGAAAAGACCAGCTCTTCGCCTTGATAACCCTCTGACACTCCATTTATACGGGGTATGGAATCAATGGCCTCATGCTCCAGCCCTGAGATAACTTTGATATACTTGTTTACCTGTCTCTTATACACATCTGACGCTGCCGACGATAAGGCTC
>OWHV01000173.1_pt1 | contig 37337 bp, 19 predicted proteins | sample 1732721 | NCBI WGS metagenome assembly OWHV01 (sample SAMN05065746, study PRJEB22554) | human gut metagenome | biome: ENVO:2100002; feature: ENVO:00000062; material: ENVO:00002003 | host: Homo sapiens | place: USA | reverse complement strand
CGAGATTAGCGAGTGTCTCGTGGGCTCGGAGATGTGTATAAGAGACAGATGTAGTGATACAAGGTACGGGTACGGGCACCATTACCGATGTAGAAGGAAACTTTAAACTCGCTTCAGTGACTAAGGGGGCGGTAATGGAGATAAGTTTCATTGGGTATATATCCAAGACATTGCAGGTGAAAGACGCATCATCGTTAAAGATTGTACTGAAAGAAGATAACCAGGCACTGGATGAGGTGGTAGTAGTAGGTTATGGTGTACAGCGCAAAAGTGATCTTACAGGTTCGGTTGCTTCAGTTAACTCGGATGTACTTGAAAGTCGCCCACAAGCTAATTTGATTCAATCTTTGCAAGGAGCAGTTCCAGGATTGAATATTAGTGTGACGGGTAGTAATGCTGAAGGTTCGTCTACTACTACACGTATTCGTGGTAACAACTCCATTACGGCCGATAATAAACCTCTTGTTATTCTTGATGGAATACCTTTTGATGGTCCATGGTCGGAAATCAATCCCAATGATGTAGAGAGTATAGAAGTATTGAAGGATGCCTCTTCAGCAGCCATTTATGGTGCTCGCGGTTCTAACGGTGTAATCCTTATTACTTCTAAGCGCGGTAAGAAAGACAGATTGACGGTATCATACGATACTTATGTTACTATTGACCAGCCTATCAATTTACCTCGTATGATGAATGGCAAAGAATTCTATAAGTATAAATCTGAAGCTTTCAAGGCTACCAATACTACTCCTCCTACAGAAGAGAATCCTGAACCTTGGTTAGATAACTTTACTCCTACTGAATTAGCTATGTATGCTGCCGGTCAGAGTACTGATTGGATGAAGTTGGCAACACAGACCGGTATAAAACAACAGCATAACCTTTCTTTCCGTGGTGGAGCTAACAAAACCAGCTATTTCATTTCATTGAACTATACGGATGTGAAAGGAACTGCGGTAGGCAATGAGTTCAAGCGTTATAATGTACGTTTCAATCTTGATCAGGAGTTTAATAGTTGGTTGAAATTTTCTACTACTACACAGTTAGGTCGCTACGATCGTAGTGGTAGCAGTGCTTCTTTTTGGCGGGCTATAAAACAAGTTCCGTTGGGACGTGCTTATAACGAGGATGGTTCACTTACACTTTCTGCTACTGAGGACTCCTCTTCAGCTTTCAGCATTAATCCGTTGGGATCTCTTAATAATAAGACAAAAGATATTCGTGCAAAGGTTATCACTAATAATGTGCTTGAGGTAAAGTTTCCCTTTATTAAAGGGCTGAGCTATAAATTGAATACAGGCTTCACTTACCAAAACAGCTCCTATAAGAATTATCAAGGTTTGGATACCTACGAAGGAGCTAGTGCTAATGGCGTATTGAATACTGATGACTGGCATTCAGAAGAATGGATTTTGGAGAATATTATTTCTTATCAACGTGAATTTGGCAAACATCGTATATTTTTCACAGGATTATATTCTGCTCAAAGCAAGGAATATGAACAGAATACAATGGAAGGTAAGAATTTTCCCAATGATGTGATGTATTATTACCAGATTTCTAAAGCTGCCACAATGTCTGGTAATTCCAATTATTATAAAGAAAATCATATTTCACAAATGGGGCGTTTGAATTATACTTATGATGATCGTTACTTGTTGACTCTTACTGCTCGTCGTGATGGTTACTCCGCTTTTGGTGAAAGTTCTAAATTCGGCGTTTTTCCTTCAGCCGCTATTGGATGGAATATTTCCAATGAATCTTTTTTTAAAGACAAGCCTATAAGTGAAACCATTAGCAATCTGAAATATCGCTTGTCATGGGGTAAAAATGGCAATGAGGCTATCAGTGCTTATAGTACACTACCTAATCTTTCAACTTACAATTATCTGAATGATGATCATACTGCACAGTTTGGTTTCTATCCGTCGAAGTTAGCTTCGCCCGGTTTAGGTTGGGAAACTACTACATCTATTAATACTGGCTTTGATATTGCACTTTGGAATGGACGTATTCAGAGTTCATTTGATATTTATTGGTCTAAAACCAAAGATTTGCTGCTTTCCCGTTCTATTCCTACCATTAATGGTACTGGCTCTATTACTGAGAATCGTGGACAGACCCGTAATCGTGGTTTTGAATTCCAGATAACTTCTAATAACATTACACATAAGAGTTTTAGCTGGAGCACCTCTTTCAACCTCTCACACTATCGTTCGGAGATTGTAGATGTTGGTTTGTATGATGCTAATGGAAAGCCGGTTGATGATGTGGCTTCCAAGTGGTTTATTGGTGAACCTATCAATGTGAACTATGATTATAAAATTATCGGTGTATGGCAGATTGCTGATCCGTCTAACCCGACAGGGCAGCAAGATCCTAACTATCGTAATTCGTATCCTGGATATGTGAAATACCTTGATGTAGATGGTAACGATATTACAACGGCTGATAAGACTATTATAGGGTCGGCTATTCCTAAAGTAAATATGAGTTTGATGAACACTTTTGAGTACAAAAACTTCACTCTGAGTGTGTTCTTAACGGCTCAGTTAGGACAAACCCATCTGAATGCCTTGTATGATACAAGCCATAATTCATATCGCCAGAACCGCTTTTTGGTGGATTTTTGGACTCCAGAGAATCCTACGAATAGCTATCCGAAAAATAGTTTGAATAGTGATGTGAATCCAGAGGGAGCCAGTTTCTATGAAAAGACAGATTTCTTACGTATTTCCGACGTTACATTGGGTTATAATTTCCCACAACAATGGTTGCGTCGTACTTTCATCAAACGGCTCAATCTTTACATGAACATTAAGAATTTGGCTACAATAACTGGCTGGACAGGTATGGATCCGGAATTTCTCAATGATCAATTGGCTGCTCCTCCAGTACGTTCGTTCACTTTTGGACTAAAGTTAGATATTTGATGAGAGTAATATATCATAAAAAGCTAAAATGAAATTGCACATATGAAAAAAATAACATATTTCAATGTCTTAGTGTTTACAGTATTATTGCTCACTATGGGCGGCTGTAATGAGGATAAGTTTCTTAAGGAAGATCCTCGTGATGCACTTTATCCTGAAAATTTACTTGTAGATTACAATGGATTTAAATCGATGATAACGCCTCTTTATGGTCTTATGCGTGCAGAGTATCGCCGTGCTGATGCAATGGGAGGAAGTATTGCGCTCTGTCTGCATTCTGCCTGGGGTGGAGGGGTAGATAATTCATGGGCCAATAATAGTCATGCGGAAATGAAGTTCCTCTACAATCCCAAAGAGATAACTTACACTGATCTTGCTATTTGGAATAATATTTTCCAGTGGGGATATCGTATCATCAACACTGCCAATATGGTTATCTCAAGAGCTGACAATGATGGCATTAACTGGGGAAGTGGTGCTGATGCTGAAAATCGTAAAAATGAGGTGTTGGCCGAAGCTCGCTTTTTCCGTGCTTGGGCTTACCGTCACCTTACCTATTCATTTGGTGCAGTGCCCCTTTCAACACAAGAAATTACAGGATTGAATTATCGTGATGATTGGGACCGTGCTTCCTTGAGTAGTATTCGCGAAGTGATGGCAGAAGATTTCCAGTTTGCAGTCGATAACCTTCCTTTGCGTACTTCTAATAATAGTAAAGTCTCTGGTGCTGTGGCACGTCACTATTTGGGTGAACTTTATTTGGCAGAAGGTAATGCTGAAAAAGCAGTTTCAGTACTGAAACCATTAGTGGGAAGTGGAGAATATTCCCTTATAAATCAACGCTTTGGTAGTAATGCTTCCAATGATGGATGTCCTTTTATTGACGTATTTTATACTCCTATGTATGCTGATGGAAATACGGAGGTGTTACTGGCTTTCATTAACACAGAAGAGGAGAATAGTGCCTATGGTACTGCAAATGTCTATATGACTACAACTTATAAGAACTATTATGCTAATGATGGCGATTGTAAAAAGACAAACCAGCATAATCCGGACTATATCAATAACGGTGGTGAAGGTTCATTTGCACAAGTCTTTTGGCAAGCTAATGGTGGTAAGGGAGCCGGACGTGTAGTTCCTTCCAGAGGAGCACTTCGTTTGTACAATTATAAAGGAATGGGAGAACAAGATGACCGTGTATCTGCCAATGCTATCGTATGGAGTATTAATGATGTAGATGCTGCCGGCAATGTAACCAAGGTATTTGATTTAGGTGGTACTGCACTTATTGATACTACGGTTAATGCAGCCATGCTAACTTCTACTTCCATTAAAAAATATGATTGGCCTACTACTCGTAAATGGGATTATACTCCACCTATTTTGGCTAATGCAGCTAATGATGGACACTATGCGGACATTGTTTATTTACGTTTGGCAGATACATATTTACTTTATGCAGAGGCTCTTTACAAGAGTAATCAAGTAGGCGAGGCCATTAAATGGATAAATAAAGTACGTAATCGTTCCAATGCTGTAAGTATTACTGAAGATGATCTTAGAATCGGTGGTATGGATTTCATTCTTGATGAACGCAGCCGTGAACTGCTTACGGAGGAAGAACGTCGTCATACATTGGTACGTGTTTGCCAAGAAAATGGTGGTGACGAACGTGATACCAATAACTATTTCAAACGTCGCATGCGTGAACTCAATGAGATAGCTGGTATTGCAGGACGTGGTATGGATGAATATGAAACTCCTGTCCTTTTCCCGCTGCCGCAATCATTCATTGATGCCAATACTGGTAATCCTTTGGAAAATAATCCGGGGTATTGATAGATAATAGTCAGATATAAATACCGCATATAAACGGCTTTGTATATATCGGTGTTTATATCTGATTTAGATTCATATATTCAAAAGAAAACAAAAACTTAATATCTTGAAACATCATGTCCGAATTGGCTTTCATTTTTAGTCTTCTTATGGTAGGGATTACAGCGGTAGGTCTTTATCGTAAGCTCAATCCTCAAGGTCTTTTGATGCTTTCCGGTTTATTAATGCTTACAGCTGCTTTTTTCATGCAAGTGCATTCGGTAGTACCTAGTAAAGCTACGGGAATGGTGGTGTTTGATTTGGTAAGGATGATAGAGGAAGTTTTTCTTTCTAATTTGGCGCGTGCAGGGTTTATGATAATGACAATTGGCGGTTATGTAGCTTTCATGAATAACATAAAGGCTACTAATGCATTGGTCTATATTTCCATGAAGCCATTAGGTCTTTTTCGACGTTATCCTTATTTGGCGGCTACTATAGTTATTCCTATTGGACAATTACTTTTTATTACTACTCCTTCAGCTGCCGGATTAGGATTGTTGCTTGTGGCTTCGGTTTATCCTGTTTTAATTAGTTTGGGAGTAAGCCAACTTACAGCATTGTCAGTCATTGCCGCTGCTACCCTATTTGATCAGGGACCGGGGTCGGCAAATACTGCTATGGCTGCCGAATTGATAGGACAATCCAATGTGGAATATTTCATCACTCATCAACTTCCTTTAGTAATTCCTACTTCCTTGGTTGTAATGGTACTCTTCTATTTCAATAACCGTTATTTTGATAAAAAAGATGCAAAGAAACAGCAGGATGGCATATTGCAGGTGTCAAATGTGACTGCAACCTCATTAGTAGAAAAACCGGATGTTCCATTGGCTTTTGCGCTACTCCCGGTATTACCTTTGGCTCTTCTCATTTTCTTTTCACCTTTTGTGGGACTGTTTCAGCCTACTGTAACATTGGGTACCACTACTGCTATGCTTTTTTCTCTGTTCTTATCATTGGTATTTGTGTTGTTTCATACTCGTAGTGTGCGTACTACTTTTAACGTTTTTGCAAGTTTTTGGAAAGGCATGGGAAATGTGTTTACTTCAGTTGTAACATTGATTGTAGCTTCAGAAGTTTTCTCTAAAGGACTGATTGGTTTGGGATTTATTGATTCATTGGTGGGTTATTCCTCTCATATCGGACTTTCGGGATTAGCTATTGCCGCAGTCTTTACTCTCATTATTTTTGGAGCTGCCATGCTGATGGGAAGTGGCAATGCAGCCTTTTTTTCATTTGGTCCTTTATTGCCGGGTATAGCCACTCAGCTTGGTTTGCCGGTTTTTTCATTGATACTTCCTTTGCAGTTGGCGGCAAGCATGGGACGTGCCGCATCTCCTATTGCCGGAGTCATTGTTGCCATTGCCGGGGTAGCCGGTGTGTCATCAGTGGAGTTGGCAAGGCGTAATACATTTCCTTTAATAGGAGGAATTGTTTTCTTGATACTTTATCATCTTATCACTTTCTAAAATTAATCGACAGCTATGTTTACATTGATAAAGAATGCAAATTTATATGCTCCTGCCTATCTTGGTAAAACAGACATTTTGCTATGCGGAGAAAAGATTGCGCATATTTCAAAGACAATTGAACTGAATGAATCATTTTGTCATACTATTGACGTGCAAGGTAAAATTGTTACTCCGGGATTTATAGATCAGCATGTACATATTACTGGTGGAGGAGGGCAACAAGGTTATGCCTCATTAGTCCCCGAGGTGACTATGAGCGAACTGGTGGCATGTGGTACTACTACTGTATTGGGTATGCTTGGTACTGATGGATTTGCCAAAGAACTTACTACGCTTTATGCCAAGGCCAAAGCTATTGACGATGACGGATTGTCGGCTTATATGCTGACAAGTTATTACGGATTGCCTACCAAAACATTGATGAATAGTGTGGCTGACGATCTTATCTTCATAGATAAAGTTATTGGCTGTAAGCTGGCGATGAGTGATGACCGTAGTCCGTTCCCGACAGAGCAAGAGATATTACGTATTATACATCAGGTACGTTTAGGGGGATTTACATCTGGTAAAGGAGGAATTCTCCACATTCATTTGGGAGCACTTCCGGAAGGTATTGAGCCCTTACTCAATATTGCTCGTCACTATCCTACACTGATATCTTATCTGTCTCCTACTCATCTGATACGTACTGAAGCTCTTTTTATGCAGGCTGTAGAATTTGGTAAATTAGGTGGAATGATTGATTTTTCGACTGGTGGCTCAAAGTTTGATACTCCCCATCGTTGTGTGATACGTGCATTGCGAGCTGGTGTCCCCCTTGATCGTATTACTTTTTCTAGTGATGGCCATGGTGGCGTACGCAGAGTGAATCCTGAAACTGGAGAAATAACTTATCGTCCTGCTCCTTTGAATTTAAATTTCAAGGAGGTAGTTGCATTAGTCAATGAGGAGGGGGTACCATTGGAACAGGCGATTACATTGATAACATCCAATCCGGCTCGTAATCTGAAATTACGAGCTAAAGGTATTGTGGCACAAGGAGCAGATGCAGACTTGTGTTTTTTGGCGGAAGATTTGCAGCTTACAGATGTCATTGCCCGTGGTAAATTTGTAATGCAAGATGGTACAATAGTAAAGAAGGGAAGGTACGAATTATGAAGAAGCTGATTATATTTTATATTGGATTCCTCTGTATTTGTTTATCTGCAATAGCGAAACAGACTTTGGAAAGGCCAAGAGGTGAACATTTCTTCACTTATAGTCAATACCCTCCTTTTGCCGATCGCCCGGTAGATGTACATTATTATATACCTTCCCAGGGGGATATTAAACAAATGCCTATTGTATTTGTCTTTGAAGGAGGAGACCGCGGCTATCGTTATCTTTTGGACGGTTGGAAAGAAGAAGCGGAGAGAAAGGGTTTTATGCTTTTTATACCTCACTTTGATTTGAAATCTTATCCTTTGGCAGACTATCAGGAGGTGGGGGTGATGAATGCTGCCCATACAGTAGCTAATGCTCCCGAAAAAATTACACCAGTGTTGGTTGATAAACTATTTGAATATGTGCGTCAATTTACGGGAAGCATGCGCAAAGGATATATGATTTATGGTCATTCTGCTGGTGGGCAATTCGTACAGCGTTTCATGCTTTTTCACGATAGTCCTTATGTGGAAAAAGCTATTATAAGTTCTCCCGGTTGGTATACTTTTCCTGATTTGGCCCAGACATATCCTTATGGTACGGCTGGTATCCCCTATATTTCATCTGAACAGATAAAAAAATACTTGTCAAAACCTATCATACTACAGCTGGCTTTGGGAGATACGATACGTGAGTCTTTTCTACGCAAGACTCCTGAAGCTGAACGACAAGGACGAAACCGTATGGAGCGTGGGCGTAGTTTCTGGCTTTATATTCACCAGTTGGCTGCATCCCGTGGTTGGGAATGCCATTGGCGCAAGATAGAAGAGTGCGGCATCGGGCATGAGGCTGTCCCTATGGGGAAACAAGCTGTGCCATTATTGACGACAGATTCTTTACGGGTACTTTTTATAGGTAACAGCTATACTTTTTTTAATCGTTTGCCATGGCAAGTCCAATCGTTAGCATCCTCATGTGGAAAAAAAATATCAGTGCGCCAGGTTGCTAACCCTGGTTGGTACTTGAGACAGCATGCAGCCAATACGCAAACATTAGAGGCGATTCGTGAAGGAGGATGGGATTATATGGTGATGCAGGAACAGAGCAAGGCACCTACTCGTGAAAAGGAATGGGTAAAGAAGAATGTATTCCATCCTGCGGCGCAGTTAGATAGTTTACGCCGTCTTTATGCCCCAAAAGGAAAAAGTGTCTGTTATATGACATGGGGGCGTAATAATGATACTTATGAAGGAATGCAGCAGCAACTTACGGAAAACTATTTGGAAATGGCTGATGTCCTTGATGCTTATTGTGCTCCTGTGGGTGAGGCATGGAGACGTGTACGTAGAGAGTGTCCAAGTTTGCAGTTGTATAATTCTGATGGCAGCCATCCTAGTCCTGCAGGCAGTTATTTGGCGGCTTGTGTCTTTTATGCAATTTTTTTTGGTGAGCCTTTTAGCAGCGATTATTATGCAGGTCTACCGTCTGAAACGGCTCTTTATTTACAGAGGATAGCACAAGAAGTGGTATTAGCTAATCTTGTGTTATGGAATAGAAATCAGTCGAAGCAACCTGCCGGAGTAACTGCAAGTTTCTATCCTGACCCCAAATTTGACCGTGAGACACCTACTCTAAGTAAACCTTACGGTAGCGGATTGGCATCGGTTGATGAGATAAAGGACTATTTACAACAATTGGTTGTACGTTCTCCGGGTTTGGCATATATGGAGAATATTGGTGTTACCAAACAAGGACGTACCATTCCGGTACTTTATTTGGGTACTCCCGACAAGAAGAAGGTAAGGGTATGGATTCAAGCGGCACTGCATGGTAACGAGCCGGCAGGTGCTGAGGCTGTATGCATGCTTGTCCGTTACTTACTTTGTGAAAAAGAAGGACGTGAATTGCTGAATCATATAGCTGTGGCTTTGGTTCCTATAGCCAATGTTGATGGTTATGCCATTCAGCAACGTCGTTCGGCCGATGGTTACGATTTGAATCGCGATCAGAGCAAATTAGAGGATGCTGTCACTTTGCTGTTGAAGCAGTCCTATCAGCAATGGAATCCGGACGTAGCTCTTGATATTCATGAATATACACCTTTACGTCGTGAGTTTAACTTATTACGTGGAGTGCCGACAGCAAATGCTGCTGATGTACTTTTTTTACCTACAGGACATCTTAATGCGCCTTTAGCTTTACGTACGCTGTCTGAAGAACTTTTTCGTCGTGAGGCAGAGGTCGTTTTAAATAGTGCCGGTTATGCTTCCGGTTTCTACTTTACTCCTCGTGTGGCAGATGGTTCCCTTGTTCTTGTAAAAGGTGCCAAAAGTCCGCAGTCCAGTTCTACTTTTCAAGCATTGACGGGAGCTGTATCGCTTTTTGTCGAAATAAGAGGTATTGGATTGGGACCGGAGTGTTTTGCACGTCGTAGTGAGTGCGGTTTCTTGGTGGCACGGCAAACGTTGGTTACTGCTGCGCAACATCGTGCTTCAATTAAACGTAAGATAGAACAAGCCAGGAAGCGCACCTTGAAAGCTACTGAACCGATATATGTTACTTTCACTTCGGATACTGTACGTCATGTAGTCTCTTTTATCGATTATAAGGCCAATGAACTGTTTAAGACTGAACTGCCAACCCTTGATGCCATGCAGGCAACACCTCAATTGATGCGTACTCGCCCTAAGGCTTATCTGCTCGATGCTCCCTGTACAGAAGCAGTATGTAAGCTTCGAGCGTTGGGTGTACACATTGAGCAAGTTACCCGTGTACAAAAAGCAAAAGTTGAGCGTTACAAAGTAACCCGTCTGTATCGTGCAGAGAAGGAATGGGAGGGGATTCATCCGGTAAATGTAGAAACGGATGTCTATGAAGATAATGTAGAACTTCCAATAGGTAGTTGGTTGGTACCTTTGGCACAACCTTTAGGAAATTTGGTTGCCACGTTGCTTGAACCGGAGTCTGTCTGTGGTTTCGTAAACTTCTGTGTTATTCCGGCTGAGGAAGGAAAGGGACTGTTTGTCAGTAGACTTATAAAATAAGAATTGGATATATAAAATTAAATTCGGTAATGACTATGAAACTAAAAAAAACGCTACAGATTATACTTGCTTTATGTTTAGGCCTATGGATGATTTCATGCCAGCAGGAACATATCAAGTTGACCTCTCCAAATGGAAAACTTTCTTTAGAGTTTACACTTGATGAAGAAGGTGCTCCCCGATATTGTTTAAGACATGCGGGGAAGAATATTTTACTTCCTTCACGTCTGGGATTGGTTTTGAAGGATGCGCCAGATCTTTTGACTGGTTTCGTTCTAAAAGAGGTTAAGCATGATTCGCATAATGATGTGTGGCAACCAGTATGGGGGGAAGAGGCTGAAATTGTAAATCATTATAATGAATTGAGGGTATGCCTCAAGGAAGAAACATCGTTGGAGCGGGAACTGAATATTATTTTTCGTCTTTTTGATGATGGGATGGGATTCCGGTATGAGTTCCCGCGCCAGCAACAGCTACAAGAGTTTCTTATTGATGACGAAGTGACTGAATTCGTTTTTCCTGCAGATTATGATGCTTGGAGTATTCCAGTGAAAGGAGTTCGTTTTTACGAGGCCTTATTTGAGAAAAAAACTCTTAGTAAGATGGGATGGGTAAGCACTCCGGTGACGATTGAGACAACAGATAGCCTTTATTTGGCTATTCATGAAGCAAATCTTACAGATTATGCTGCCATGAACTTGAAGCCGGTTGAACAACTTGAAGATAATAAAACGGTTACATTACGTGCGGCTCTTACACCTTGGAGTACAGGTGAGAAAGTACGTGTTACCGATACCCGTGTATCTCCTTGGCGTACAATGATAGTGGCTGAATCTGCCGGTGATTTGCTTCTTTCCCGTCTCATGTTAAATCTTAATGAACCTTGTCGTATAACCGATACTTCCTGGATACAACCTATGCGCTATATTGGAATTTGGTGGACTTATCACATGAAGCATAACACCTGGCATGCCGGTCCCCATCATGGGGCCACAACAGAGAATACAATGCGTCACATCGATTTTGCTGCTGCCAATAACCTGGGAGGTGTACTGGTGGAAGGGTGGAATGAAGACTGGGCTACTTGGAAGTTTAGTTTCACAAAACCTTATACCGATTTTGATATACAACGTATTACTGATTATGGGCGTAGCAAAGGAGTAGCTTTGATAGGACATCATGAAACTGGCGGTAATGTTTCCAATTATGAAAATCAGATGGAAGATGGTTTCAAGTTCTATGAGAAATATGGTGTGCATCAAGTAAAAACGGGTTATGTGGGCGATTTGCTTGATGGGAAAGAATATCATAGCAGTCAGTTTGGTGTACTTCATTATCGCAAGGTAATAGAGGCTGCTGCCCGTCACCGTATCTGTATTGATAATCATGAACCGGTGATTCCTACAGGTTTGCAGCGTACTTTTCCTAATCTGATGACACAAGAGGGAGTACGTGGACAAGAATGGGACGCTTGGGATGTAGATGGTGGAAATCCTCCCTCTCATACCGTAATATTGCCTTTCACTCGTGGGTTGGCAGGCCCGATGGACTTTACACCGGTGACGTTTCGGTTTGTTAACGATGTAATGCCACAGACACGTGTACATACCACACTGGCCAAACAATTGGCGCTGTTTGTGGTGCTCTATTCACCGTTACAAATGGCTTCGGATGAAATAGAGAATTACGAGGCTAATCCGGAACCTTTTAATTTTATAGTATCTTGTCCTACAGATTGGAGCAGAACAGTGGTGCCGGAAGCATGCATTGGCAGTTATGTTACTATTGCCCGTTGTGGTAAAGGAGAGGGATGCTGGTATATAGGCAGCATCACGGGAGATGAGGAACGAACGGCTAATATCAGTCTGTCTTTTCTCGATACAGATAAAAGATATCTGGCTACTATTTATCGTGATGCTCCTGAGGCCGATTATGAGACATGTCCTGCTGCTATACTTATAGAAGAGCGCGAAGTGACTTATAGTGATACCCTCACCATTCGGCAAGCACGTAGTGGAGGAACTGCCGTACGTCTGTGTCCTATAAAAGACAGTTGAGCCGGAGGTATATTGGGGCAGAGTTGTTTATATTTTCTCTCTCAAGTATTCGTAAAAGCTATATTGCGACCGTACCTTCTCCTTTTGCGGTCGCGACGACTTCCAGCGGTTTCGCAACCGGTCGTCCACAAAGCAGGCTTTCCGTTTGTCCGACAGTTGTATGGATAGCATATCGATGAGCTCTTGCTTCAAGTCCGGGTCCAGAATGGGGGTGACGGCTTCGATACGGCGGTACAAGTTACGCCGCATCCAGTCCGGCGAGCCGAGGAAGAGCTTGGGTGCGCCGCCGTTGCCGAAGTACCACACACGGGCATGTTCCAGAAAGGTATCCACGATGCGTGTCACGCGGATGTTGTGGCTGTACTCCTGCCCGGGGATGAGGCAGCAGATGCCGCGGACAATGAGGTCTATCTCTACACCGGCTTGCGAGGCTTCGTAGAGGCGGTCTATCATGGCGGGGTCTTGCAGGGCATTCATTTTTAGGATAATCCGTCCTTGCTTGCCTTGCCGGGTCAGTTCTATTTCGTGATTGATGAGGCGGTTCAGTTCAGGAATCAGGTTGAAGCGGGCCACAAGCAGGCGGTGGAACACTGGATTTTCCTTTCCCTGCAGAGTACGGAACAAGTTGTGCAGGTCGTTTACAATCACTGGGTTGCAGGTGAATAGTCCGCTGTCCGCATAGAGGGTGGCGGTCTTTTCGTTGAAGTTGCCGGTGCTGATGTAGGCGTAGCTTGTCAGTTTGCGCCCTTCCTTATCGCGGCGTAGCACGAGGGCTACTTTGGCATGTACCTTTAGTCCTGGTATGCTGAAAATGATGTTGATGCCGGCGGCTTTCATCATCTCGGCGGTGGCGAGGTTGTTTTCTTCGTCGAAGCGGGCTTTCAGTTCCACAAAGACGGTGACTTTCTTTCCGTTCTGTGCGGCGGCTATCAGGGTGTTGATGACGGTGGAGTTCTCTGCCACGCGATACTGGGTCACCATGATTTCGCGCACGGTGGGTTCGTGGACGGCTTCATATAGAAAATGGATGAAGTGGTCGAAGGAGTGGTAGGGATAATGCAGCAGCAGGTCCTTCTTCTCCACATAGCGGAAGATGGATTCGCGTTCGTCCAGGCAGGTCAGCTTCATGGGCTGGGGTTTCTTGATGGGACGTACGCTTTGGTTGGGATTGGGCAGATGCCGCAAATCCTCCATGTTGAGGTGCTTGTCTCCCGGCACCAGCTCCCGGCGGTCTATGCGGTAGGCATCTACCAGAAAGTCGAGGAAGTCCTGGGGCATGGCGCGGTCGTATACAAAACGGCACACGGCGCCTATCTTGCGTTTCTTTACCTTCTTCTTCACCTGCTCGATGATTTCGGAGGTATTGGCGGCATCGTCTATCAGAATATCCGCATCGCGTGAAATCTTGATGCAATAACTGCTGTCCACTTCATAACCGGGGAAGATGGTATCCAGATTGGCCTTGATGATGTCTTCAATGAACATCAGATAATAGTCTTTCCCCACCTTGGGCAGCTGGATGAAGCGCGGCACTTTGCTGTACGGCAGTTTCATCACGAAATACTGGATACGGTTTGGAGAACTGGCGGGAGCTCCTTTCAGATGAAGCCGTACGGCCAGATAGAGACGGTTGTCGCGCAGGAATGAAATCACCTTGTCCTTGCTTACGGGCACCGGGGCCAGATAAGGGAATATCTCTTCGCGGAAGAAGCTGCGCACAAAGTCGCGGTGAAACGGTTCTACGTTGCGGCTTTGATAAAATATGATGTGATGTTTCCGCAGGGCGGGCAGTATCTTCTGTTCGTAGATGCGGATACGTTCCTCCAGTTGGCGGTTGACTTCTTGGTTGATTTCATCTACCAGTTCGGCGGCAGACTGCATAGTCTCTTCATCGCTTTGCGAGGCTCCGGTGGCTATGGCCTTATGGTCGGCTACGCGTATCTTGTAGAATTCTTCCAGATTGGAGGAGTATATGGAAATGAAGTTGATGCGTTCGTATAGCGGCAGTGTATCGTCTTCGGCTTCCAGCAGCACGCGGTAGTTGAAAGACAGCCAGCTGATATCACGTTTGAAATATCTGTTTTCCATAGTTTAATGTGCTAAAGTGATTAATGTGCCAATGTGCTAATGAAGAGAAATTCGCGGATGGTGCGCAGCCAATTAGCATATTGGCACATTATCACATTAGCATATTGATTTCTTTCCCAAATATAATTACCTTTGTCTTAATAAACAAAGGAAAGATGACAAAAGTTGGTTTATTATCGGATACGCATGGCTACTGGGATGAAAAGTACCTGCAATATTTTGAGGGCTGTGACGAAATATGGCATGCCGGTGACATCGGTTCGCTGGAAGTGGCACAGAAGCTGGCGGCTTTCCGTCCCTTCCGTGCCGTGTATGGCAATATTGACGGGCAGGAGATACGGCAGCTCTATCCGCAGATTCTCCGTTTCACGGTGGATGGGGCGGAGGTGCTGATGAAGCATATCGGCGGTTATCCCGGCAACTACGACCCTTCCATCAAGGGCAGCATTCTGGTGCGTCCCCCAAAGCTGTTCATCAGCGGGCACTCGCATATACTGAAGGTGAAGTATGACAAGACGTTGGATGTACTCCACATCAATCCGGGCGCTGCGGGCATTCAAGGTTTCCATAAGGTGCGTACGATGGTACGCTTTGCGGTTGATGGGGGAACGTTTAAAGATTTGGAGGTGATAGAACTTGCTGACCGATGATGTAGTTTGTTTATTTTCAATGGATTGTATTTACCGATTGTTTACGCTGTAGTGTAAAAGCCGTTACATGCTAATGTAAAGGTCGTTACGCTATTGGGTAAAGGCCGTTACACTATTTGGTAAAGGTCGTTACACGCTGAGGTGAAGACCGTTTCATCAAGGGGTGACGGCCGTTACGCACTGAAGTAAGCAAAACAATGTACCGGAGTAAGCAAAGCAATGAAGTAAAAAGATGAAACCAAGCCTTCACTTAATCGAATTTTTCCATTATCTTTGTACCCGAATAGCAAGTAGAGCCGTGGGGCATCGTCCTCCTTCTTATTTTATTCTCCATTTTGAAGTATCACCGAAAAAGAACTGAAATATGAAAGGAATTATTCTTGCAGGTGGCAGTGCCACTCGTCTCTATCCGTTGTCCAAGGCTATCTCCAAGCAGATAATGCCCGTCTACGACAAGCCGATGATATATTACCCGCTCTCTACACTGATGTTGGCGGGAATTCGCGAAGTGCTTATTATCTCTACTCCACGTGACTTACCCATGTTCCGCGAGCTGCTGGGAACCGGCGAAGAACTCGGTATGTCCTTTTCCTATAAGATACAAGAGAATCCCAACGGACTGGCACAAGCCTTTGTGCTGGGTGCAGAGTTCTTGGACGGCGGACCGGGCTGCCTTATTCTGGGCGACAACATGTTCTACGGTCAAGGCTTCTCCGCCATGCTGAAGCGTGCCGCTTCCATAGACAAGGGTGCCTGCATCTTTGGTTATTACGTCAAGGACCCCCGTGCCTACGGTGTAGTGGAGTTTGATGCCAACGGCAAAGCCGTCTCGCTGGAAGAAAAGCCTGCCAATCCTAAAAGCAACTATGCCGTCCCCGGACTGTACTTCTACGACTCCACCGTGACAGAGAAAGCCGCCTCCTTGAAGCCCTCTGCTCGCGGCGAATACGAAATTACCGACCTCAACCGTCTCTATCTGGACGAGGGCACGCTGAAAGTGGAGCTCTTCGGCCGTGGCTTTGCCTGGCTCGACACCGGCAATTGCGACAGCCTGCTGGAAGCCAGCAATTTTGTCGCCACCATCCAGAACCGTCAAGGCTTCCGCGTGAGCTGTATCGAAGAGATTGCCTGGCGCAAGGGCTGGATAGATGTAGACCAGCTGTATCGCTTGGGTGAACAGCTTGGCAAGACCGAATATGGCAAATACCTGATGGAACTGGCTGAATCGAAGCGATGAACTCTTTGTTCCCCAAAAAGAGAAGGAGAATAGTTCTCCTATAAAGGCCCGCTGACTTTAATTTTTAATTTATAATTTTTAATTCTCATGAAGACTTATCTCGTAACCGGTGCCGCCGGTTTTATCGGCGCCAACTATATTAAATACATCCTGGCAAAACATAATGATATTAAAGTGGTGATACTGGATGCCTTGACCTACGCAGGCAATTTGGGCACCATTGCCAATGACATTGACGATGAACGTTGCTTTTTTGTAAAAGGTGACATCTGCGACCGCGTGCTTGCCGACGAACTGTTTGCCAAGTATAAATTCGATTACGTAGTGAATTTTGCTGCCGAGAGCCACGTAGACCGTAGCATAGAGAATCCCCAGCTTTTCCTGATGACCAACATCCTGGGTACACAAAACTTGCTCGATGCCGCCCGCCGTGCCTGGGTCACGGGTAAGGACGAGTCCGGTTATCCCACTTGGCGCAAAGGCGTTCGTTACCATCAAGTGTCTACCGACGAAGTTTACGGCTCACTTGGTGCCGAAGGCTACTTCACAGAGCAAACCCCGCTCTGCCCGCACAGCCCTTACAGCGCCAGCAAGACGAGTGCCGATATGGTAGTGATGGCCTATCACGACACCTATAAGATGCCCGTCACTATCACCCGCTGTTCCAACAACTACGGTCCTTATCACTTCCCCGAAAAGCTGATTCCGCTTATCATCAAGAATATTCTCGAAGGCAAGAACCTCCCCGTCTATGGCGACGGCAGTAACGTGCGTGACTGGCTCTACGTGGAAGACCACTGCAAAGCTATCGACCTGGTTGTCCGCGAGGGTGTGGAAGGCGAAGTCTACAACGTAGGCGGTCACAACGAAAAGACCAATCTTGAAATCGTGAAGCTGACTATTGCCACCGTCCGCCGCTTGATGGAGGAAGAACCCCGTTACCGTGCAGTGCTGAAGAAACAAGTAAAAGCCGCCGACGGCACGATTGACATCAGCTGGATAAACGAAGACCTTATCACCTTCGTCAAAGACCGCCTAGGTCACGACCAGCGTTATGCCATCGACCCCACAAAGATTACCAATGCCCTGGGCTGGTATCCGGAGACGAAGTTCGAGGTCGGTATCGTCAAGACCATTGAATGGTACCTGAACAACCAGCCGTGGGTGGAAGAAGTGACCAGCGGTGACTATCAGAAGTATTACGAACAGATGTATGGAGGTAGGGGTTAAGGTTTAGGGATTAGGGTCTAACCGCTAATCCTTAACCCCTAACCTCTCAATTCAGCGCCACCGCTAACAGTAATCCTAAGAACAGCATATTGCGCGACGTCTCGCCCAGTATGCTGTTCAGCTTTTTACCGCTACCTATCTGTATCATTTTGCGCCACGTCAGTGCGTGCATATAGAGATAGACGCAGGGAGCCCAGATAAATTCCAGCGGAGTCAGCTTGCCCGTGTAGACAAACCAGAAGCAGAGCAGCACGGCGGCGATGCCCAGTGCCAGATACATATTCTCACCGAACTTCTTGCCGTAGCGTACCACCAGCGTACACTTGCCGCTCACGGCATCCTGCTCGCGGTCGCGATAGTTGTTCACCATCAGCAAGGTGTCTATGGCGAGGCCACTGACGAGCGACAGCACCACCACATCCATATTCAGCGTATAGGCCTGCACGTAGTAGGTGCCGCATACGGGCACGAAGCCGAAGAACACCAGCACCAGTACGTCGCCCCAGCCCCGATAGGAGAGCAGCGTGGTATAGAGGAAAGCAAACAGTATGCACACCACGCCCAGCACCACCAGTTCCCAGCCTCCGTGGGGCAGCTGCCCCCAGACGGTGAACAGCACTGCCAGCCCTGCCAGGCACGACAGTGTCAGTGCGATGCCGATGCCGGTTTTCATGGCTGCCGGCGTAATCCAACCTTCGGCGCAGGCGCGCTGCGGCCCCAGCCGGTCTTCCCGACGGTCGGTCCCTTTCTGGAAGTCGAAGAGGTCGTTGATAAAGTTGGCGGCAATCTGCATGCCGCAGGCAAAGAGGGCGCACAGCAGGGCGGGTGCGGTCTTGAACTGTCCGTCGCTGAAGGCAAGGGCACTGCCCAGCAATACCGGGATGATGGCTCCCGTCAACGTCTTGGGGCGGGCGGCGAGAAACCATGCGTAGGGTGAATTCTGTTTAATCTCGTTCATCGTAGTTCCAATTTAGTTCGGCATCTGCCAGCAAAAATACTGAAAATCCCTATATTTGTACCCACTTATGATGAAGAAGTTAGTCTACATATCCATTCTTTCTCTGCTGCTCTTGTCTTCCTGCCGTTCCAAGCGGATGATTACCGTGTCGTTGCCGCAGCCAGTCATGCAGGCAGACAGCACGCAGCTTGGCGATACTATCGGGTTGCCCGCCCGCCTTTCGCCGATGTTCACCTTTGACCAGTCTGATTTGCGTAATGTCCGCCGCCAGCCGGCGAAGGGCGAGGTAAAGAAACAGCAGATAAAGAAAACGGCACCGGTACAAAAGGTAATTGTGCAGCGAGGTACAAGAATCACATCGAAAACCACCCACGTAGGCTCGGCCTATAAGGGCGTCAGCCGCATTAAGACGTACGACTTCACGCATCGCGACGTGCCTGCCGCCTTCGAGGGCTTCCGCATCGCCTTTGTCTCCGACCTGCACTACAAAAGCCTGCTGAAGGAGGAGGGATTGAAGGACCTGGTCCGCCTGCTCATAGACCAGAAGGCCGACGTGCTGCTGATTGGCGGCGACTTTCACGAAGGCTGCCAGTACGTGCCGCCCGTCATGGCTGCCCTGGCGCAAGTGAAGACGCCGTTGGGCACCTATGCCGTGCTTGGCAACAATGACTACGAGGCTTGCTATGACGACATCGTGCGCGAAATGAGGCATTATGGCATGCATCTGCTGGAGCATAAGGTGGACACCCTGCGGCGTGGCGGCGAGCGGATTCTTGTGGCGGGCGTGCGCAATCCTTTCGACTTGGGCAAGAACGGCACATCGCCCACACTCGGCCTTTCGCCCGACGATTTCGTAATCCTGCTGACGCATACGCCAGACTATGCCGAGGACGTCCCGGTGACAAACTCCGATCTCATCCTGGCCGGACACACGCATGGCGGGCAGGTGACGCTGTTCGGGCTTTATGCACCGATAGTCCCCTCGCACTACGGGCAGCGGTTCCTCTCCGGGCTGAAGTACAACTCAAAGAACATCCCGATGATTGTCACCAACGGCATCGGCACTTCGCAGAAAGCCATCCGCATGTTTGCTCCCGCAGAGGTGGTGATGATTGTGCTGCACCGGCTGACGGACTGATTTATTCTTCGGGCATCAGCACCACTCCCAGTTTCTTCTTGCCATCCATCTTTACCACCATTGGCTGGTGGAAATGTACATGCCGCAGGTACTTCGTCTCGTGTACGGCAGGCTGTGCATTCAGGAATTCCTGGTTGTATACGCCGTCATTCATAAAGGCGTTGATGGTAAAGTATCCCACTCCAAAGGAGGTCAGGTTCTGGAAGAAGTGGGTTCCCTGGCTGGGGTCTACCCGGTAGTTGGTCAGTCCGGCTTCCACTATCACGCGGGCAGCGCTGATGTGCGGCCACTTCACGGGGATGCCGAGCCAGGTGTCACTGCTACCCCAGCGTCCGGGACCTACAAGGACATAGTTGCGGCCTTCGTCCAGGAACTGCTGGTTCAGCTTCTCTATCTCCCAGGCAATCTCCTGGTTGTGGGAGGCACTATAGTCGTCTGTCTTCACATAGATAATGTCATGTATCTCGTTCATGATGCCATGTCCCAATGAGTTGTTGGAACGGAGCAGTACCTGGTCGTCCGGAATGGCGGTAAGGTCTTCATCCAGCATCTCCTTGGTGTCGACTATCGGGCGGATTTGCAGCAGGTAGAAGGTGCCGGTTTTGTCCTTCTCGCGGCTCATGGTGGCGGCAAACTCTATCTCTACGGGACGGCGCATCTCCTGCTCTCCGTATTTCAAAGCCAGTTGCAGGATGCGTGGCAGGGGGAATACGTCGTGTTGCAGGATGTTGGCAAAGGTGATGACTTTGCGTCCGCCGGGATAAAGCCCGTCGCGGATAATCTGGTCGTAAGGGTCGTAGGTGGAGGCTATGTAGTTCAGTGCTCCGTCCTTTTCCGCTTCTTTGACGTGCAGTTTCAGCAGGTTGAAGCCGTCGTCGATGGAGAAGTCGTGACCGGCATTGCGCAGGTCGAGGGCATAGAAGCGGGTCTGAGTCTCTTTGAGGGCAATCTCCATTTCGCTGGTTTGCAGCACCTGGTTGGGGTGATAGGGCGAGAAGCGGAGCGTCATGCCACCGTCCACGATGTATTTACCTAAACCGAGCGCCAGATTGACGATACCTTCTTCTGCCTTCTCGTCGCCGATGGGGTAGTAGTTGAGCGAACGTGCCACACCGGACATGCTGGGGTAGTAGCGGTCACCATACTGGTTGCCCACTACCTCTTGCAGGATGACAGCCATCTTTTCCTGGTCGATAACGTTGCTCGTTGCCTGCATGTATGCCTTCGAGTCGCGGAAGTAGACCGAAGCATATACTCCCTTGATGGCATCGCTCAGCATGCGCAGCATCTCGTACTTGTCGTCCAGATAGGGAATCATGTAGGTGTTGTAGATGCCGGCGAAGGGTTGGTAGTGCGAGTCTTCCAACAACGAGGACGAACGGATGGCAAGCGGCGACTTCACCACGTCGAAGAAGGTGAAGAAGTCCTCCACCAGGCGGTCGGGCAGCTTTGCTTTGAGGAAGTAGCGCAGGATGACGTCATCGTCGGCATCGGACAAGGCTATCTGATACAGATTGTTGGTATCCATAAACTCGTCGAACACATCGGTACAGAGCACGATGGTCTTGGGGATGGCGACACGGGCATTCTCAAACTCTTCGAACTCGGGGTGATGCTTCACCAGGTTGTCGATGAAAGCCAGTCCGCGCCCCTTGCCTCCCAGCGAACCGTCGCCAATACGGGCAAAGTTGGAGTATCGGTCAAAGCGGTCGCGCCTGAAGACTGCCACTACTCCCTGGTTTTTCATCTTGCGGTATTTCACGATAGCCTCGAAGATAATTTTACGGTGGGCATCCACGTCTTGCAAGCTATTCCAGGTGATGGGCCGCAGGAACTCTGCCACGGGAAACATGGCACGTGAGTAGAGCCAGCGGCTGACGTGGTTGCGGCTGATGTGGTAAAGGAATGATTCTGCCGGAACAGCAAAAAGAATGTTCTGCAGCTCTTTGAGATTCTTTACGCGGGCAATCTCTTCCAGCGTGTCCGGGTTGCGGAAGATAAAGTCGCCGAAGCCGAAATTGTCTGATACAATACGGCGCAGGTCCACATCCATCTTTTTGGAATTCTTGTCGATGAAGGCGGCATCGTATTTGGCTGCATACGCTACGTTGTCCGATTCGCTGGACTGTATGATAAGGGGTACAAACGGGTCTTCCTTGCGGATGGCGGCACAGAGCTTGATACCGGCCAGTCCGTCCTTCTCGCCCCGTTCTACGCGGGGGAAGCGTACGTCGGTGATGACACCTAATATATTATTCTTATATTTTTGGTAGATGCCAAAGGCTTCTTCATAGGTACGTGCCAGTACAATTTTGGGACGTCCCCTCATGCGCAGTGTGCGCTGGTGGGCATTCAGTGCTTCAGTAGAGAATTCCTGGCTCTGCTTCAATACGAATTTATACAGATTGGGCAGGATGGAGGAGTAAAAGCGGATGCCGTCTTCCACCAGCAGGATGAGCTGCACACCCACTTCGTTGACGTCGTGCTCCAGGTTCATCTTGTCCTCTATCAGCTTGATGATGGAAACCAGCAAGTCGGTGTTTCCCAGCCAGCAGAACACATACTCAAAGGGACTGAGGTCTTCATTGGCAATACGCTTGGTGATGCCGTGGCTGAAAGGGGTAAGTATCACCATCGGAATCTGTTCATACAGGTTTTTGATGTATCGTGCCACGTCGAAGCTGTCGTTGTCTCCCGTGCCCGGCATGCAGATGATGAGGTCGAAAGAGATGGAGGACAGCTGTGTCAGCGCCTCCTCGCAAGTGGAAACCTGCGTGAAACGGGGAGGGTAGCGCAAGGAGAGCGAAGTGTATTCATTGAATATCTTTTCGTCGATGCGGCCGTCATCTTCCAGCATGAAAGCATCGTAAGGATTGGCTATCAGAAGGACGTTGAAAATGCGCCGTGTCATGAGGTTGGCAAACTGTGTGTCCTTGAAATAGAGCTGGTTTAATTTGAACTTACTGAGCATGGCTTCTCATGATTTGTTGGTTTCGGAAGGCAAAAGTAATAGAAATCGAACCTATTCGGATAGTTTTTCGACCGTTTTTTTTATATTTATGCGTAATATTGCATCCGAAAAACAATATATGACCTATGTCTGCTCCATATCCGTTTCCATATAAATCCGTTGCATGTACATTTCTGCTGTTATGGGTGTTCGTTTTTTTGTCCGCTGACTTGTTTGCCGGTTCATTCCGCACCTTGGGTATCAAGGAGGGATTGGGTAGTCGGCAAGTATTCCAGATAAACAAGGATTCAGCCGGATTTGTCTGGGTGTATACTCATGTCGGGATAGATCGTTATGACGGGAATGAAATCAAGCATTACAAGTTGGACGGAATGGTTGATTCCAGGGACAATATCCAGTCTTCCACTACCATGATGTGTGATAAGGAGGGTATTGTCTGGGTTGCATTGAAGAATGGAAAAATCTATGCATACAACAAACTGACGGACTCTTTCCAATTGCGTGTGGACTTGGCCGATTACCTGCCTTCTCCGGTATTGTATAATATGCTGTTTGATGACGAAAACCGTTTGTGGTTGTGTATGTCGAAGGGGCTTTATTCTTGGGAAGAAAGTGCAGGGCTGTCTTTTGCCGGATTGAAGGGGCAATCTGTCCGTTGCATGGTCCAAATGGAAGATGAAGTGTTTTTTGCAGGCACCGACAAGGGTGTCTTCCGGCTGACGAGGGTAGGAACGGCAGGTTCTTCGTCTTTTGAGACGAGGCCGGTTGGCCTGCATACAGAGATGCATGTGGAATCGCTCTATGTCTTCGGAGCGAAGCTGTTCATCGGTACCTTTTCAAACGGCGTATTTGTGCTTGACGGTCCCGAAGGGCAAATACATTCCTTGAATGACCGGATTCCTCATGTACCTATCCGTTCGTTTGCAAGGACAAAGGATAATTTGCTGCTGGTGGGAGCCGACGGTGCAGGTGTTTTTTGCATGGATGTCGCTACCGGAGAACTTTTGAACCATTATATGAATAACGGGGATGATGACAAAAGCTTGAGTGGTAATACGGTATCCGATATTTGTGTGGATGAATCCGGAGTTGTATGGATTGGCACTTCTACGAATGGCATCAGCTATCTGGATCCGGAGATGCCGGATGTCTATAGAATCAGGCACGAACGCAATAATGATAATTCCCTGAAGTCGGACCATGTAAATGTGATGTTTCAGGACTCGGAGGGAGATTATTGGTATGGTACAAACAACGGCGTCAGCCTCTATCAACCTCGGTCACGCAAATGGACCCACTATCTGGACGGTACGGAATATAGTGGCAAAGTGGTATTGGCGCTTGCCGAAGACTCCGGGGGAAACATCTGGGTAGGTGGCTATGGTATCGGTGTCTATTGTATTGATAAACAGACCGGACGGGTACAGAAGAAAGAGAAAAGAAATGCACATCCGGAGAAGGGAATGGCCACCGACTATGTTTATGCCATTTATGCGGAAGGGGATTATGTCTGGTTCGGTGGTATTGAAGGAGAGTTTACCCGTTACGATATACGGACGGATACTTATACATATTACCCGATTGATTGCATAGGTGACATAAAGCCGGGTAAGGGGGGCTCATTACTGATTGCCGGTTGCAGCGGGTTGGCCGTCTTTGATAAGAAGTCGGGAGACACGCAGTGGCATCAGACGTTTGGAGACATCTCTCTGCATTATCCTGTCCGTTGCCTGATGCAGTCCTCATCCGGCGATACCTGGCTGGCTACAGACGGGGAAGGCCTTATACGTGTTGGGCCGGATGGGAAAGAGGCGCATGCCTATACCGTAGATGACAATCTGGTTTCCAATTCCATCAACAGCCTGCTGGAGGATAACGAAGGGCGTATCTGGTTCAGTACGGAGAAGGAATTGTATTGCTTGGACTGCTCCCGGGATATTATCATCAGTGCCAATGATTTTTTGGATGTCAGCTGGGGATATTACAATCCGAATGCTGCCCTTAAGTTGAAGAATGGATGTCTTGCTTTCGGCACCGCAGAAGGGGTTCTTTCCTTTCTCCCGTCTTTGGACTTGGGGACTCATGCACCCGTTGAGCTGATTCTGACAGACTTTAAACTGCTTTATGAATCGGTCAAAGCGGGAATGAAAGGCTCTCTTTTGCAAACGAATATCAATGATACCCGGAAAATAGATTTGAAGTATAATCAAAACTCCTTCTCTATTTCCTTCTCTGCCATCAACTTTGCAGTCCCGCATCGTATTAGGTATGAGTATAGGCTCGAAAATCACAATGAAGAGTGGGAACACTCCAATTCAGTGCGGAACGTGAGCTATATGAATCTCTCGTCCGGTAAGTATGTATTCCGCTTGCGGGCATTTGATAAATACACCGGGCAGCAGGTGGGAGAAAGAAGTCTGGATATTGTCATTCATAACCCTTACTGGGTTTCGTGGTGGGCGCTGTTCATCTATTTCATTTTGTTGTCTGTCTTTGTCTACATGTTTGTGCAGTATAGGAGGCATAAGGTGAACGAGGGGCGTATAAGGGACAAGATACGTTCCTTTATCAGTATAGCCCATGATATCCGTACACCGGTTACTTTAATAAAGGCTCCGCTGAGCGAGCTCGAAGCGCAGGAGGGACTTCCGGAGCAGGGTAAGAAAACCGTTGCGGTGGCTATGAAGAATGTGGAAAAACTGATGGGAATGATTACTCAACTGCTTGAGTTGCAGAAAACGGAACTGCATGCCGAGGAGTGTCTGAAGGTTTCTCCATACGACATTAAGGCTTATCTGGAGGAAAAGATGGCGGAGTTTCATTTAGCCGCCATGCAGAAGAGCGTCGGGATAGAGTTGGAGGTGGAGCCGGATATGCCCAAGGTTTGGATTGACCGGGAGAAGATGGATCATATCATAGACAATCTGCTCTCCAATGCCTTGAAGTATACAGAGAAGGGAGTCATTCACATACTGGTGAAGACTGCAAGAAAGAAGTGGACTATTGAAGTGAAGGATACGGGTATCGGCATTCCAAAAGAGGAGCAGGGCAATATTTTTCACGAATATTATAGAGCCCAGAATGCCATGAACTTTGAGGAAACCGGTTCGGGCATCGGTCTGATGATTACGCGCCGCATTGTGAAACAGCATCACGGCACCATCTCTTTCAGTAGCGTGGAGGGACAGGGAACTACGTTTACGGTAACTTTCCCGCAGAGGATAAAGGCGAGCGTGGCGGTGGAAGCGAAGGCTGACGGCCGGGAAGAAGCTCAGGCCGCTACCGGGGCTGTGCATGAAGAAACGGAACGTGCCGGGAAGAATGTCCTTCTTCTGGCGGAGGACGATGCGGATATGAGGGAGTATCTGGTGGACAGCTTGTCTTCCGAATATAAGGTAGTTGCCGTGCCCGACGGCGGAAAGGCATTGGAGACGGCAAGGGAAATCAATCCTGATATCATTATCTCGGACATTGTGATGCCGGTACTGGAAGGTGATGAATTGTGCCGGATTCTGAAATCATCGGTAGATACAAGCCATATACCTATTATATTACTGACCGCACTGAGTGAGAGGGAAAATATCATCTTCGGACTGGAGGCCGGTGCCAATGACTACATCATCAAGCCTTTCGACTTGTCTGTGCTGAAAGTGCGTATCAGGAATATTCTTCAGAATAGGCAGCATTTGCGCGAAACCGTGTTGGCGATGGATGCGCAGCCCGAAGAGACAGACTATACCAGCCAGTTGGACAAGGAGTTCCTGGACAAGGTTATGAAAGTGATTGAGGAGGAGTTGTCCGATTCGGAATTCTCCATCAATGACTTCTGCCGGATGCTGGGCATGAGCCGCACTTCTGTCTACAATAAGATAAAGACGCTGACCGGGCAGGGACCGAATGACTTCATCCGCATTGTCCGTTTGAACAAGGCAAAAGAGCTGCTGGTTTCCCGGAAATATTCGATAGGGGAAGTGGCGAATATGGTCGGATTTTCTGACCCGAAATATTTTAGTACATGCTTCAAAAAGCAGTTTGGCACCAGTCCCAGCAAAATTTAGAGCCATGAAGACTGCTTTTGAACCACCGCTGACAAGTATTAAACCTTTTTTGTCAGAGAATAAACCCTTGTCTCCCTGATAGTGCGTAATATTGTGGACAGTAAACAATATTAAAAAACGCATATAAAAAATGGAAACGTATTTAGGTCTTGATTTAGGAGGCACGAAGTTGCTGATTGGCGAAATGGATAGCCGTGGCAACATTTTGAGGTATAAGAAATATGACTCCGGTTACTTTAATCAGCAGGCTGCGCTGGAAATCATCAAGTCGTCGCTCGATGATTATATCCGTACCGTGGGCTGGTATGACCAGAAACCGGTAGCGATGGGTGTTGGGCTGATAGGGCGTGTAGATCCCAACGAAGGTGTCTGGCTGCAGATTGACCCGAGCAGGACACAGCGGATTGAGTTGGCAAAGGAACTGTCGGACATATATGGCATGCCTTGCCATATAGACAATGATGTGAAGAGCGCTACAAGAGCCGAACGCGTCTGGGGATTCGGACAAATTTCCAAAAACTTCATATACGTAAATGTAGGTACAGGCATTGCCGTGGGTACGGTGATAAATGGGAGACAAATCCGTGGCAGCCATTTCAATGCCGGCGAAGTGGGACACGTGCGTGTAGGTGTGAACATAGGCATTAAATGCGGTTGTGGACGGATGGACTGTGTGGAGGCGATTGCTGCCGGCATAGGTTTTGACAATTGTGCCCGTCTGCTCCGCAACCAGTATGAGACCGGCCTGCATATTCCGGCTGAAAAAGGGGAACGGGTGATTGTGAGTGAGGTGTTTGCACTTAGTCAGAAAGGTGACCCTCTCTGTACGGTGCTGGTGGAGAATGCAGCTGAGGCGCTTGCCAATCTTATCATGAATCTGGTACGTGTGATTGACCCGGACACGGTGGTGTTGGGTGGAGGCATTGTGGCCGACGGGTATATGCACGAGAAGATTCTGGAGAAACTTCATCCTACGACCATGCGTTTTGTCAGCAACGGGGTTGTCATTACGAAACTGAATCCCGGATTTATCGGGCTTCTGGGGGCCGGCGCGGTGGCGATGAATATGTGATTAGGAATTAATGATTAAGAATATGAAAATAACAATAACAAAGAATGAAAAGGAGTTTGACTGCACGGCTGCATGGCGCATCATCGGGCAGATGTTGAATGAACCGGAGAGTGTGATAGGACTTTCGACGGGACGTACTACCGGCAATCTTCATCGGTTGGTGGGAGAAATCTATACTAAATATCCGTTTAAGGTGGATACCGTTACTTTCTTCGGATTGGATGAGGTAACGAATGTGCCGCGCGAATATGCCGGAGCATGCTACACGATGCTGAAAACGGAGTTGATGGATACATTGGGCATCAAGGAAGAGAATTTTTTGATGCTGCCTACCATTTCTGGTGATTTTGAACAGTCATGCAGGGATTTCCAGCAGGAAATTGCGAACCGTGGCGGCATTGATTTGCTGATTTTAGGGTTGGGTGAGAACGGACATCTGGGATTCAACCAGCCGGAATCTCCCTTTGGCGGTGAAGCATGGGTGACCCGGATGAATGTGGAACTGGAAGAACGCATCCGTAGAGAAACGGGTACTCCTCCCGATAAAGAGTTGGGAGGGGCTACTTTGGGAATAAAGAACATTATGCAGGCACGCCGGATTGTACTGGTTGCCAAAGGGACTAATAAAGCGGATATTGTCAAGCGGATGCTTGAAGGGCCTGTGACAACAGATGTTCCTGCTTCCATCCTTCAGCTTCATCCCAACTGTGAATTTCTGCTGGATGAGGCGGCGGCAAGCATGCTTAACTGCTAAGTCGCCTTGCAGGCGGCTGATAACTAATTATTTGAATTAATAATCAAAATACTATGACACAACAAGAAAAACAAATAAACTATATGGGGCCATTCATCACGATGGTGTTCTTGTTCTTTATTGTAGGTTTCCTTACGACTGCCAATACTCAGTTTCAGGGTCCTCTGAAAGAAACTTTTCTTTCGGAAGTGGGCGGGTTGAAAAATACTTTTGCTACTTTGATTACTTTCTCCTGGTTCCTTGCTTATCCGGTTTGTGGAGGGGTAGGCTCGTCGTGGATTAGCAAATACGGATATAAAGGAACATTGATGCGTGGATTGCTGGTGATGATTGTGGGACTTGGTTTGTTCTTTGCCTCTTCCTATTTCACAGTACACTTTCCTGAAGCGAATTGGCATGCAGGAAATAATGTTATCCCTGGAGGGTTCTTGATTTTCTTACTGGGTTCTTTCGTGGTAGGGGCTTCGGCCACCATTCTGCAAGTGGTTATAAATCCTTATCTGACGGCTTGCCATGTCAAGGGTACCCAGTCCATTCAGCGTTTGGCTATAGGCGGTTCCGCCAATTCTGTGGGAACTACGCTTGCTCCTTATTTCGTGACCGGTGTCGTGTTCGGCGGTCTGTCTATGGAGGACATTCAGATTGACCAGCTGATGGTTCCGTTCCTGGCATTGATGGCTGTTATTTCTTTGATTGTATTGTTGTTGATGAAATTGTCTTTGCCCGATATCCAAGGAACCAGGGTAGAGAAGGGAGAAAAGCTGGAAAAAAGTGTATGGTCCTTCCGTCATCTGACATTGGGCGTGGTGGCTATCTTCTTTTATGTAGGAGTGGAAGTCTGTATCGGGGCCAATATCAATCTGTATGCCATCGAGATGGATTATGCTTCTCCGGCACTGATGGCTACGCTCTATTGGGGTGGTATGCTTGTGGGCCGCCTGGTGGGGAGCAGCCTGAGCAGGATTTCTCCCCGCGTGCAGTTGACGGTTACTACGGTATCGGCAGGACTACTCGCCCTACTGGCCATTCTTCTGAATAATCCGTGGCTGCTCACGGCAGTAGGTCTGTTCCATTCCATCATGTGGGGAGCTATCTTTACTTTGTCCGTTGCCCATTTGGGAAAATACACTTCGGTGGCTTCGGGTGTGTTCATGATTGGAGTGGTAGGCGGTGCCATATTGCCCTTGTTGCAAGGAGTGCTTGCCGATGTTCTTGGAGGCTGGAGATGGTCATGGCTCATCGTTCTTTTTGGAGAAGCGTTTATGCTGTATTATGCATTGATAGGTTCACGGGTCCGTCAGACCTGCGATAATTTGTAATTAAAGATAGTACTTATGAAAAAAATTAGAATGATGATGGCTGCCGCTTTGGGCGTATTGGTTTCATGCGGTAGCGTTAAGTCGGGAGAAGAGGTCGTTGCGGCTTCCCGCGATTCAAAGGTTGTGGTTGCTTATGTCACTTCGTGGAGTGAGGTGATGCCCGACCCGCAGTACATGACGCATATCAACTATGCGTTCGGTCATGTAAACGAGAGCTTTAACGGTGTCAAGATTGATAATGAGGAACGTTTGAGACAGATTGTTGATTTGAGGAAACAGAAGCCGGAGCTGAAAGTGCTGCTTTCCATCGGCGGCTGGGGAAGCGGACGTTTCAGTGAGATGGCTGCCAATGATGAATATCGCCGTGCTTTTGCCGCGGACTGTGACCGTGTGGTGAAGGAGTTCGCTTTGGATGGCATTGACATCGATTGGGAATATCCCACCAGCTCTATGGCAAATATATCCTCGTCACCGGACGATACGGAGAATTTTACACTTCTGATGCAGGATATCAGAGCTGCCATCGGCAATGAAAAGGAACTGACACTTGCCACCGTAGCTTCTGCCCGTTACATTGACTTCAAGGCTATCTTGCCTTCCGTCGATTTTGTGAATATCATGGCTTATGACATGGCTTCTGCTCCCAAGCACCATTCGGCGCTTTATCCGTCAGGACATAGCGGTGACATTACTTCGGACGGTGCCGTTACTGCACACTTGAAAGCGGGCGTACCGCCTTCCAAGCTGGTGATGGGTATGCCCTTCTATGGTCGTGGAGGTGACGGTTATCCCAGCTTCCAAGACTATAATAAGGTAGGGAATACGGATACCCAATATACTGAAAAGTGGGATGAGGTGGCTCAAGTGCCTTATCTGGCCGATAAGAATGATACGTTGGTATTTGGTTTTGAGAATCCCCGTTCACTTGCCATCAAGTGTCAGTATATTCTGGATAAAGATTTGCTGGGAGGCATGTATTGGGATTATAGCGGAGACAATGAACAGGGTGATTTGCGCCGTACGGTAGCAGAAAACCTATTGGGCAAGCCGCACAAGGCGAAGGTACTGGTGTTGACGGAACGTGGCGGACAGCACGGAGGATTTACGGATGCCGGTTTGAGGTGGTTGGCGGCCGAAGGTGTAAAGGGGAATTTCAGTATTACCGAGATAAACAATGCCAGGAACATAACGGAGGCTTACTTGTCGCAGTTCAGCCTGGTTATTCAATTGGATTTCCCGCCTTATACTTGGCCGAAGGAAGCGGAAGATGCGTTCGTCAAGTATATAGAAGAAGGCCGTGGCGGCTGGATAGGTTTCCATCATGCTACTTTGCTGGGCGAGTTTGACGGTTATCCCATGTGGCAATGGTTCTCTGATTTCATGGGTGGTGTACGTTTCAAGAACTACATAGCTCCGCTGGCCGACGGTACGCTGATTGTGGAAGATAAACAGCATCCGGTAATGAAGGATGTTCCGGCCTCTTTCGTGGTGCCCGATGACGAGTGGTATACTTATGACAAGAGTCCGCGCCCTAATGTACATGTATTAGCCAATGTAGACGAATCGAGCTACACGCCTGCATCGGACATCAAGATGGGCGATCATCCGGTGGTTTGGGTCAATGAAAGCAAAAAGGCACGCAATGTTTATTTCCAGATAGGGCATAGTAGTAAGTTGTACGAAACGGAAGGGTTTACGACCATGTTCAGAAATGCCATTAACTGGACTTTAGAAAGGTAATACTTTTTATAATCAATGGATTTGGAAGAAAACGGGTACGTACAGAAACGTATCCGTTTTTTTATGGGTTTAAACTTTATCACTTTAAGTTTAAAATAAAACGTTTTTTATGGATGTGTTAGTAAATGAACTCCTTATGAGAAATATTCAACTTCCATTTCTTGTTTAGTACGTAATTTCGCTTATCGAAGTATTGGAATTTGTATCAATACAATATGAATAACTTTCTATTTTATAAACTAATACTATTATCATGAAAAGAAAAAGAGTCCTTTTGCTGCTTTGCATTCTCAGTTGCACTTTGCAGCTCTTCGCACAACAAATTAATGTGCAGGGTATCGTTTATGATCCTTCCGGAGAAACGGTTCCGGGTGCTAATGTCAGTATGAAAAGTAATCCGGCTGTGGGTACTGTGACGGATATTGATGGGAATTTCAGTCTGAAAACTTCTGTGGGTGATGTGTTGGTCTTCACCTTTATCGGTTATGAGCCTATTGAGTATAAACTGACTGCTGCAGATACAAATCTGAAAGTCCGTTTTACTGATTCTTCTGAGTTGCTGGACGAGGTAGTTGTAGTAGGCTATGGTGTACAAAAGAAGAGTGTACTTTCGTCTGCTGTGAGCCGTGTTACCAGTGAAGAGTTGGATAAAGGTAATCCTACAAATATTCAGAATGCTTTGAAAGGTAAAGTTTCCGGTGTACAGATTATCTCTAATTCAGGTCAGCCCGGTGCGGAATCAAAGATTCGTATTCGGGGTACCGGTACGGTCAACAACTCCGATCCGCTTTATATAGTAGACGGCATGCCGTCTGAAAGTGGTATCAGTCATTTGAATCCTTCTGATATTGAGTCTATTGAAGTGCTGAAAGACGCAGCTTCCGCCGCTATTTACGGAGCCCGTGGTGCTAACGGTGTTGTGCTGATAACTACGAAGAAGGGTACTAAAGGGAAGGCTACTTTGAACTATGAATTTACGTATGGTATTCAGAATCCTTCCAAGAAGGTGGATTTGCTGGGTAGTGCGGATTATCAGATGTTGATGAATGAAATGGCTGCCAATGCAGGTAAGGACCCTTATTTCCCGACTGTTTCCAGCGTCAATACCGACTGGCAAAAGGAACTACAGAACAAGAATGCTCCTATTATGAACCACAAGGTTTCGTTGAGTGGAGGTACGGACAACTCTACCTATTATGCTTCTTTCGGTTATGTAAAGCAAGAAGGTATTTATGCTAAAGGACATGCTGATTATGAACGCTACAATGTACGCTTGAATTACAATAATGTATTACTGGACACGAAATCACGAAATTGGTTGAATAAGATTAGTTTTGGTGCAATTGCAAGCTATTCCAAGTCAATCCAGACTGGTAATACTATTGGCAATAGTGAAGCAGCAGGCTTGATTACTTCCATGAATATGTTGCCTCCTACCGAGCCGGTTTATCAGACCGACCCTGCTATACTGGAGCAATATGCCGTAACTTATCCAAATCATGTCATTGCTCCCAACGGCCTGGCATACAATATCATCGAGATGCGTGAAATAACCAATCCGCTGGCAGCCATGCAGGTCAGTCATAACCAGAGGACTATGCCTCAGAATTTCGGTGCGAACTTTAACCTTGATGTCGACTTGTTGCCAGGCTTGAAGTTCAAGACTACCTATGGTGCGGAATGGGTGTTCAATTCCATTAAGAATGTAACTCCAGTCTACGAGCTAAATGCTACCAGTAAGAATGCCACTTCCAAGGTAGAGGATAAGAAAAGGGAGTCTTCCTATTGGCAGTGGGAAAATGTACTGTCGTATACAAAGTCTTTCGGCCGTCATAATATAGGTGCACTGTTCGGTACAAGTATGTCTTCCTACCATTACTCCAATTTGGAAGCGGAAGATTATAATCTGCTGGTGGTGGATATAGACAAGGGATATATAGACACGGCCACAGCGCCCGAAGAACAGTCCAAAGTATGGGGTGGGGCGGAAGATCACCGCATTGCATCCATATTCGGACGTATCAATTATAATTATGATGAAAAGTATTTGTTCGAAGCGGTAGTGAGACGGGACGGTTCGTCAAACTTCAGTCGCGAGCACCAATATGCTACATTCCCTTCGGTTTCTTTGGGTTGGGTGTTGACTCGTGAGAAGTTCATGGAAAACAGACCTTCCTGGTTGGATTTTGCCAAGATACGTCTAAGCTGGGGACAGAATGGTAACGAACGTATTGGCTCCTTTGCCTATACAAGTATGATGAGTCAGGGTAAGAATGCAGTCATAAATGGAAAGGTATATACGGGCATGCTGCCCAGTGGCTATGCCAATGCTGATTTGAAATGGGAGACCTCCGAACAGACCGACTTGGGTATTGACTTGCGTTTCTTCAACAGTGCATTGACATTCTCTGCCGACTATTTCGTGAAGAAGACGAAGGACATGCTGCTTTCCATGCCGATTCCTCTTTATACCAGTTATGGCAGTATGACGGTCAATTCGGGTACAGTGAAGAACGAAGGTATCGAGTTCGAAGCGTCCTATCGCTTTAAGGTGGGTGAAGTGAATCTGGGTATCAATGGAAATGCTTCTTATGTGAAGAATACCGTAACAGACCAGGGCCCCGACCGTGTCGGTCTCAATAATATCGGCGGTGGTATGGGCGGCCAGGTCAGTTGGAGAGAGAACGGGCGTCCGTACGGCTTCTTCTACGGTTACTTGCATGATGGTATTTTCCAGAATCAGCAGGAGATAGATAGCTATACCTACGTAGATTCTAACGGAAAGACTCAGCTGATACAGCCGAATGCCAAGCCTGGAGATATTCGTTTTAAAGATTTGGATGGTGAAAATGGGTTGAATGGTGATGACCGTACCATGATAGGCAAGCCGAACCCTGACTGGACATATGGATTCACTCTTTCTGCCGATTGGAAAGGAGTTGATTTCAGTGCATTCTTCCAGGGAAGTATCGGAAACGACATTTATAAACTGTACAGACGTTCCAATGTGACTTTTGGTAACTACGACAAATCTTGGCTGAACCGTTGGCATGGTGAAGGCACTTCCAATTGGGTGCCACGTGTGATAGATGGTGACAACAATAACTATCAGGTTTCAAACTTTTTTGTGGAAGATGGTTCGTATATGCGTTTGAAAGTGTTGCAGATTGGCTATAGTCTGCCCGGACAGATGTTGCAGCGTGTCGGCGTCAAGGGGCTGCGTTTCTTTGTGCAGGGCGAAAATCTGTTTACAATTACCAACTACAGCGGTTATGATCCTGAAGTGGGAACACGTGATGGATTTGACGGGGGAACATATCCGCAAGCACGTACTTATACTATCGGTGCGAATATTACATTTTGATTAACCTAAAAATTAGATACAATGAATAAGATATTAAAGGTATTGGCTTTGGGTGCGATGGCTTTGTCGACCACAGCTTGTTCAGATTTTCTGGAAGTGAATCCGAGAACTCAGGTGTCAGAAACCGAATTCTATAAGACGGAAGACGATATGATGAAGGGCTTGTATGCCGTGATGAATGAAATGCAGACCCGTATGCCGGAGGTTTGGTCTTACTCTTCTTTGCTGGGTGATGAGTCCGAAACCGGTGGTGGTATCGGTGAGGGGTCTTACAAGACGAAATGGGATACTTTTACCTATGACGCGACTTCTTGTTTCGGTGCATGGGGATATGGTTCTTGGTGGAATGAGTGGGATTTTGGCTTGTTCAATGGAGTCATTGCTGCCAATCTGTTGATTGACAAATTGGCCGGATGCAACCTCAGTGCAGACTTTGTCAATTCCATTTCTGCCGAAGCGCGCTTTTACCGTGCCATTTTCTATTACCATCTGTTTATGGGGTATGAGCAATTCCCGCTTATCAAACATTATCTGGCAGCCAGTGAAATGTATAGCGTTGCCAAAGGAACCCGTGAAGAAATTTATGAGTTTATGATGGGTGACTTGGATGACGAAGTGACTAAGTATCTGCCCCAGCGCAGTGCTACACAGCAGGGACGCGTTTGCCGGGATGCTGCCAAGCTGCTTCGTGCCAAAATTATTTTGTTCCATCGTGATGAGACTAAATATCAGGTGGCATTGAATGACATGAAAGAAATAATCACCAGTGGAAGATACCGGTTGAACCCTGATTATCAAAACTTATGGGTGAAAGACGGAGAATGGTGTGCGGAATCTATCTTTGAGGTATGTTATGCCGGCAATAACTCCGGTGAAGGGTTTGGTCTTGCACGTTCTTTGGGTGGTCGTAACATTGTTGACCCGAGAAGTGCCGAGCAGGGCGGCTTGGGCGAAGGTTATGGGCAGAATACCATGCCGAGTACTGTTTACAACATGTTTAAGGAAGGTGATACGCGCCGTGAGGGAACAGTCATTGTCTATGCGGACGAGGCTAAAAAAGTGGCAGAAATGGTGGCCAAAGGTGAACTACCGGCAGGAAGTGCTTTCCAAGTCAGTGACCAGCAGGAAAATTACGAGGGTCTGGGGCACTATAAGATTCATCCGAGAAAGGAGACGACGTCTACGGTGAATCCTACGGATAACTATTATAACTCTTGGCGTATTTACCGTTATGCCGATGTTTTGCTGCTGGCTGTGGAGCTTGATGTACGCATCAACGGAACTGCCAGTGCCGATGCGCAAGGCTGGTTCGACCAGGTCAGAGACCGCGCTTTCAAAGACAAAGAGCATCGTATCAACTTGGCCGGAAAGAGCAAGCAGGAGCTGTTGGATATTCTTTTTGAAGAGCGTGGGTATGAGTTTATGGATGAAATGCAGCGTTGGTTTGATATTCTGCGTTTCGATAAAGGAACAGAGATTTTAGGTAACAAAGGTTGGACGGAGAAGTTCAGATACTTTCCAATTGACCAGTCGGAAATGGATAGAGCTAAAGGTGGCTTGACACAGAACCCTGGCTGGTTATAAGTTTTGATTGTTTTTTTCTGAAGAGTCCCCGGTATTTCCTTGTGAATAATACCGGGGATTTTTTGTTCCTTCACAAAGTTTGTTTTGGCAAAATATCTGTCATGCTATCACGCAAATGGGTGTATTGTTTTGATTATAAATCAATTAAATCGTGATAGATACCCGTGACAGATAAAAAACGTTACAACCATCTATCACGCTTTCCAATCTTTCTAAAAGATGATGCCTCCTATTTATTGGGTGAATCGTAAAAGTGGCTATTATCTTAGTTCTCAGCATGAAACTTTTAGTTTTGAGGCTAAATACGAGAAGTTTTAATTGGGAAAATAATTGGTTTCATTAGGGGAAACCTTTAGTTTCCTTTCGTAAAACTAAAAGTTTCAGCAAGTGAAACTTTTGGTTTCAACGATATGAAACTGTCATTTCGGCCCGTTGGGAACCGGCAAGGGTATCTATATAAAACGACCGAAACAGATACTTTTCGAAAGAAAAGTATCTGTTTCGGCATAAAAACGTAGTGTTAACATAGGAAATAGGGGAATTATCCCCTATTTATTCTCTTGATTGCTGTTATGGAAACCGTTTTATTTGAGGAACGGGTCACCGTTCTTGTCTTTGCTCACTACCCAGCGGAAAGCATT
>OWHV01000167.1_pt1 | contig 38004 bp, 29 predicted proteins | sample 1732721 | NCBI WGS metagenome assembly OWHV01 (sample SAMN05065746, study PRJEB22554) | human gut metagenome | biome: ENVO:2100002; feature: ENVO:00000062; material: ENVO:00002003 | host: Homo sapiens | place: USA | reverse complement strand
GAGCCTTATCGTCGGCAGCGTCAGATGTGTATAAGAGACAGCTCCTTGTCTGGCTATTCTATTATGGAGGATAACTGCCTATGGCAAAAACCAAAACAGAAATTCATGTGACCACAGTATTTGACGGTGAACTGGACGCTGCCGATGTATTTGTGAGCCTGATCGCACAGAAATACGGGCAGGACACCGGGAAAAGAAATCTTGCGAAAAAGCAAGAAATGGAGTATAATAAAGATAAGGTTCAGAAGAACCGTGTTCCGTCTGGATTGTGCGGGTAAACGGTTATGATGAACGGATATGAATATACAGGCATGAATGCAATTCTGGCGGGCAGCTTCCGGGCGGCCATCTATTGCAGGCTTTCCAAGGACGATGATCTGGACGGGGAGAGCGCCAGCATTGCCAACCAGCGGGATATGCTGGAACACTACTGCGAAAAGCAGGGATGGGAGGTTGTGGAAGTTTATCAGGACGATGGCTACACGGGGCTGAACATGGAGCGCCCCGACCTGAAACGGATGATAAAGGCCATCGAACGCAGGCAGGTCAACCTTGTCATTACCAAAGACCTCTCCCGGCTGGGCCGGAACTACTTGCAGACAGGCTATCTCATTGAGGACTTCTTTCCCCGGAACGGTGTGCGCTACATCGCCATGAATGACGGGATCGACACCTTGCGGGAGAACAACGACATTGCGCCGTTCAAAAATATCCTGAATGAGATGTACAGCAAGGATATTTCCAAGAAGGTACATTCTTCCTATCTGCTGAAAGCACAGAAGGGCGAATTTACCGGCTGTGTGGCTCCCTTCGGCTATCGGAAAGACCCGGAGGACAAAAACCACCTGCTGGTGGACGAGGAAACGGCCCCCATTGTCCGGCAGATATTCCGGTGGGCGCTGGAGGGCCACGGCCCCAACTTCATCCGGCGCAGGCTGGAGGAGCAGAAAGTACCCTGCCCTACATGGTGGAACCGGGAGCGCGGTATCCGCAATGTCCGTACCAAGTGGGAGAAGCAAGACCCGGAAAAAGGGCGGTATATGTGGGACTTTTCAGTGATAAAGGACATTTTGATGAACCCGGTCTATGCCGGGGCCATCGCGTCACAGAAAAAGGACTACCGTTTCAAAATCGGCACCATCGGGGAGAAGAAGCCGCAGGACTGGATCGTGGTGGAACAGCGGCATGAGCCACTGATCGACCGTAAGAGTTTCGCCATTGTACAGGACAAATTGAAATCCCGCCAGCGCCCAAGGCAGAATGGGGAAACGAGCCTGTTTGCAGGGCTTATCAAATGCGGCGAGTGCGGCAAATCCCTGACCATCCGCACCACCCACGCCAAGCACCCCCAGCAGATTTACGCCTGCAAGACTTATGGGGCGTTCGGCAAGACCCACTGTTCCCAGCACCGGGTGGAATATGACACCCTTTACCGGCTTGTCCTGAACAAAATCCGGGAGTGCGCCAGCGCCGCCCTGATGGACGGGGAGGCCATCGCCGGAAAGCTGACTGACACCTGTGAAGCCGAGCAGAAGGGCCAGCGGGAGGCGTGGGAGCGTTCCCTTGCTAAAGACGAGGAACGGATCGAGGTTTTGGAAAAGATGGTGCTGCGGCTTTATGAGGACATGATGGCCGGACGGATCAGCGATACCAACTTCAACCTCATGCTGGGCAGGACACAGACGGAGCAGGCCGAACTGAAAGCGCGGGTAGAGGAAGCCCGGAAAAGGCTGTCCGATGAAGCGAAGATTGAAAGCGACGCCCGCCAGTGGATAGACGCCATTCAGGAATACGCCGACATTACTGAACTGGACGCCGCCACCCTGAACCGCCTGATAAAAGAGATCGTTGTCCATGAGCGTATCGACAGCGATAAGACACGACACATTTCCATTGAAATACACTTCAATCTCAAACCAATCCCGGAGGTGGAGCAGGTCATGGCCTGACCTGCCGCCCTGCCGGGTCACTTCTAAAAACTCCATATATTTCTTGACACGCCGCCGCCCGCCGTTGGCTGTTGTTACACCTAATTAGGCATGAACCCACTATTTCAAGAGGGACTGCACCCCCTTGAAAAATCAGGGGGAAATGAACTTGTTCCAACTAATTGGGGATAAAACAGCTCATGGCTGGCGGCGGTGTTGCCCTCATCGGCACCACCCTTGTACCTCTGCTCTCCGGACTGTTCGGTTAATCACAAAACAAGGAGGTAATCGCCTTTGGACAGCATACTCCAACAGATCACAGACTGGCTGAAAGAAATGCTCGTTTCAGCTATTATGGGAAATCTGTCGGGGATGTTTGAGTCCGTCAACAACCAGGTTGGCGAGATAGCAACCTCCGTTGGCATGACCCCGGCGAATTTTTCGCCGGGTGTCTTTGCCATGGTACGAAACATCTCCGAGTCAGTGATTATCCCAATCGCAGGCTTGATTCTGACCTTCATTGCCTGTTATGAGCTAATTCAGATGATTATTGACCACAACAATCTGGCAAATTTTGAAACCTGGATCTTCTTCAAATGGGTGTTCAAGACTTTTGTTGCGGTCATGTTAATCACAAACACATTCAATATCACGATGGCTGTGTTTGATGTGACACAGCACGTTATAAACGCAAGCGCCGGTATCATATCCGGAAATACTGCCATAGATGCTTCGGCATTGGAAACAATGGAAGAAACGCTGATGGCAATGGATTTGGGTCCTTTGCTCGGCTTGTTCCTGCAATCCTTTATCGTGCAGGTCACGATGTCCGCTTTGGCAATCATCATCTTTGTGATCGTCTACGGTCGAATGATTGAAATTTATCGCGCGTCCAGAAGCGTCGCTTGTCATCCACAGGCGGTGCGTGGGCATTTTGGGAATCCGGCTTTGGCAAGCCGGTAAAGAAAAGTATCAAAGACGCTGAAAAAGCGTCGCTTTAGCGTCAGCCGGTTTACCCCGGAGGGAAACCATAAGGGGGACAACAGCGTACCGGAAACGTCGCAAGTTGGGGAAACCATCTACCCACGACTGAGCGGCAAGACGCAACATTGTGAACGAGGAACAAGGCTAAACTGCTTTAAGGGCAGTCCGAGGCGGGATACTCGACCCGGCGGTGTAGGATGGTTGTATTCGCCGTATGTCATAGCGGAATGTGACAGGTATACACAGACCGCAGGATACTTATGACAGCCAGCCGCAGTTAGCGGAAAAGGACGAAAACCCACTCCGACATCACAATACGCTTTTCCCAAAGTGTCTAACTGGAGATTGCCTAAACCGGAGCGCCGGAACCGTCCGGCTATGCGTAATGCCACAAGGCGATAAATTTCAAGGGGTAAAAACCCAAGAAAGATGACGCTGAATATCCGGCATGGCAACGGAGCCTTCGTAGTAGTCCGAGGACGGGAAAGCCGTCTACATGGCGAAGGAAGGCAGGATGTCAACCAACTCATAAAAAGGAAAGGTGCGTGAGGCATTATGAGAAGTCCTGAGAATGTGTTGGAAAGCCTAAAATCCAAGGCGTGTAACCAGAGTTACAAGTACGAGCGGTTATACCGCAATCTGTACAATCCACAATTCTATCTGCTGGCATACCAGCGGATACAGGCGAAACCAGGCAATATGACAGCCGGAACAGACGGCAAGACGATTGACGGCATGGGCATGGCAAGGATAAACACCCTCATAGGAAAAATGCGGGATTTCAGCTATCAGCCCAACCCGGCGAGAAGAACGTATATTCCGAAATCCAATGGGAAAATGCGTCCTCTGGGAATACCGTCATTTGACGATAAACTGATACAGGAGGTGGTACGGCTCATCTTAGAGAGCATTTATGAGCCAACCTTTAGCGACTGCTCCCACGGTTTCCGCATAAACAAGAGCTGCCATACGGCACTCAAATATGTGCAGAAATATTTCACGGGAACAAAGTGGTTCGTTGAGGGGGATATAAAGGGCTGTTTTGACAATGTAGACCATCATGTACTGATTGCTATTCTGCGGAAGCGGATTGCAGACGAACATTTCATCGGTCTGCTCTGGAAATTCCTGAAAGCTGGATATATGGAGGACTGGAACTACCACAATACTTACTCCGGCACTCCGCAAGGCTCTATCATCAGCCCCATCCTTGCAAACATCTATATGAACGAACTGGACAGCTATATGGCAGAATACGCAGAGAAATTCAACTGCGGAAACCGCCGTAAAATCAATCCTGCGTTCAAGAAGAAGTTAGATGTCTGCCGGGGAAAAGAGCAAAGGCTTAAAAGAAATCTCTCTAAAATGAGCGAGGAAGAAAAAGAGGGCTTAATTGCAGAAATCCGGGAACTGCGGCGTAGTCTGAAATCTATACCGTATAGTGACCAGATGGACGACAGCTATAAAAGGATTTGCTATGTCCGATATGCGGATGATTTTCTAATAGGAGTTATCGGCAGTAAGGAGGACGCGGAACAAGTAAAACAAGAGGTAGGATGTTTTATCCGGGAAAAACTTCATCTGGAAATGTCCGAAGAAAAAACATTGATTACCCACGGGCATGACTTTGCAAAGTTCTTGGGATACGAGGTCACAATCGCCAAAGGCGAATATAACAAAAAGACCAAAACGGGAGCTACCAGACGAGTAAACAACGGAAAAGTCCTGCTCTATGTTCCCCATGACAAATGGGTTAAACGACTATTATCTTACAATGCCCTCAAAATCAAATATGATAAGCAGAATGGAAATAAGGAGGTTTGGGAGCCGGTCCGGCGCACTCGCCTGTTGCATCTGGACGATTTGGAAATCCTAAACCAATACAATGCAGAAATCCGTGGATTGTACAACTACTATCGGCTCGCAAATAACGTGACCGTACTCAACAACTTTTACTATGTAATGAGATACAGTATGCTCAAAACTTTTGCCGGAAAGTATCGGACACGAATTAGCAAAATTATCCGCAAGTACCGTCAAGGGAAAGATTTTGTTGTGGAGTATCCGAAGAAAAATGGCAAAGTGGGTAAAGTGCTGTTCTACAACAACGGTTTTTGCCGGAATACCAAAGTGGAAAGCGGCAATCCCGATATAGTAGCAAGAGTAGTTGAGAACTATGGGCGCAACAGCCTGATTAAAAGGCTACAAGCGAACAAATGCGAGTGGTGCGGCGCAGAGAATGTACCGCTCGAAATACACCATGTACGAAAACTCAAAGATTTAAGTGGCAGAAAACAATGGGAAATCGCCATGATTGGGCGCAGGCGCAAGACAATGGCACTCTGTATTGACTGTCACGATAAGTTACACGCAGGGAAATTAGACTGACATCTGGAGAGCCGGATACATCGAGAGGTGTAAGTCCGGTTCGGAGGGGAGTTCTCGGAAACCTGCCATAGCGATATGGCAAGGCGCTGGGTTCTTACCCTACTGATGGTCAGCCTTGCCCCGATTCCGCTTTCCACTTTTGGAAACAGAGAACAGAGCAATATCGGACAGAATTATCTGCGTTCGCTGTTTGCAATCGGATTCCAGGGATTCCTGATTATGATCTGCGTGGGCATTTATGCGGTGCTGATTCAGTCTATCGCATTCAGTGATGACATCATCGGTTCTATCTGGGGTGTTATGGGCTACACCGTCCTTTTGTGCTTCACCCTGTTTAAGACTGGTTCGCTTGCGAAGGGTGTATTCAGCGCTCACTAAGGGAAGGAGGAAATTGTTTGGCAGCGTATATTCCCGTACCTCGTGACCTGACGAGGGTAAAAACAAAAGTGTTCTTCAATCTGACGAAACGGCAGTTACTTTGCTTTGGTGCGGCGGCGCTCATCGGAGTGCCGATTTTCTTTCTGGTCAAAGCAACCGGAAATGTGAGCCTTGCAGCACTGTCCATGATGATCGTCATGTTACCGTTGTTCTTTCTGGCAATGTATGAAAAGGATAGTCAGCCGTTGGAAGTGGTTGTAGAACACTTCATTCAGACCAAATTCGTTCGTCCCAAGGTTCGCCCTTATCAGACGGACAACTATTATGACGCTTTGATGCGTCAGTACAAACTGGAAAAGGAGGTTGAACGAATTGTTTTTCAAAAAGAAGCCACAGGCAAGAAACATCAAAATGCCTGCAAATCTGAATCGGAAGCAGCAGCGAGAAATTAAAGCTGTTGTGGAACGGGCAAAGAAGGACAACGGTATTCCGCAGACTGCACAGCAGTCCATTCCCTTTCAGAGAATGTTCCCGGATGGCATCTGCCGTGTCACTGACAGTTATTACACCAAGACCATTCAGTTTCAGGACATCAACTATCAGCTGGCACAGCAGGAAGATAAGACTGCCATCTTCGATGAGTGGTGCAGTTTCCTGAATTTCTTTGACAGCTCCATTCACTTTGAGCTTTCCTTTATGAACCTGAGTACCGATGCTGAAAGCTTTGAAAAGAGTATCCGTATCCCGTTCAAGAAGGACAGCTTCAATCCCGTCCGTGCCGAGTATAGCCAGATGCTGAAAAAGCAGTTGGCGCAGGGCAACAACGGCTTGACCAAAACCAAGTACCTGACATTCGGCATTGAAGCCGAATCCATGCGGCAGGCAAAGCCGAGACTCAACCATATCGAAAACGATCTGCTCAATAACTTTCGGCGTTTGGGTGTCATTGCCACTACCATGAACGGCAAAGAGCGGCTGCATCTGATGCACTCTATGTTCCACATGGGTGATAATGATAAGTTCTTCTTCGATTGGAAGTATCTTGTGGAATCCGGGCTGTCCGTAAAGGACTTCATTGCTCCGACGGCGTTTGCCTTTAAGACCAACCGCACCTTCCAGATGGGCAGTATCTTCGGTTCGATGTCTTATCTGGCAATTACGGCATCAGACCTGTCTGATCGTATGCTGGCGGATTTTCTGGATATGGAATCCACGCAGATCGTGACCATGCACATCCAGTCGGTTGACCAGACTGCGGCGATTAAGACCATCAAGAGAATCATCACCGAGCTTGACCGTTCCAAAATCGAGGAACAGAAAAAGGCTGTGCGTTCTGGCTATGACATGGACATTATCCCATCTGACCTTGCTACCTATGGTAAAGATGCGAAGTCACTTCTGAAAGAATTGCAGAGCCAGAATGAGCGAATGTTCATGGTGACATTTCTGGTGCTGAACACCGGGCGCACCGAGCAGGAACTGGAGAACAATGTGTTCCAGGCACAGAGCATCGCCCAGAAGCATAACTGCAATCTGCGTCGTTTGGATTTTCAGCAGGAATCCGGACTGATGAGCAGCCTGCCTTTGGCACAAAACCTGATTGAGATTCGTCGTGGCCTGACTACCAGTTCCACGGCTATTTTTGTGCCTTTCACCACGCAGGAGCTGTTCCAGAATGGTGGAGAAACGCTCTATTACGGGCTGAATGCTCTGTCGAACAACCTTATCATGGTGGACAGAAAGAAGCTCAAGAACCCCAACGGACTGATTCTGGGTACTCCCGGTTCCGGTAAATCCTTTTCCGCAAAGCGTGAAATCACCAATGCGTTCCTGGTTACGGATGACGATATTATCATCTGCGACCCCGAAGCGGAATATGCGGCTCTGGTTCACAAGTTCAATGGTCAGGTGGTAAAAATCAGCTCCTCCAGTACCAACTATATCAACCCTATGGACATCAACCTGAACTACTCTGAGGATGACAACCCGGTAGCACTGAAAGCTGATTTTATCCTGTCCCTCTGTGAGTTGATTATGGGCAGTAAGGATGGCTTGCAGCCTATCGAAAAGACGGTTATCGACCGTTGTGTGCATCAGATTTACCAGAGATATTTCGACAATCCTGCCCCTGAGAATATGCCGATCCTTGAGGATTTGTATGATGCCCTTCTGAAACAGGACGAAAAGGAAGCCCACCATGTAGCGACCGCCTTGGAAATCTATGTTAAGGGTTCTCTGAAACTGTTTAACAACAGAACCAATGTGGATATTCAGAATCGTCTGGTGTGCTTCGACATTAAGGAGCTGGGCAATCAGCTGAAAAAAATCGGTATGCTGATCGTTCAGGATCAGGTCTGGGGGCGTGTAACTGCCAACCGTTCTGCCGGTAAATCGACCAGATATTATATTGACGAGTTCCATCTGCTTCTGAAGGAAGAACAGACGGCAACCTATTCCGTAGAAATCTGGAAGCGATTCCGTAAATGGGGCGGCTTGCCGACCGGTATTACTCAGAATGTCAAAGACCTGCTTCGTTCCCCGGAGATTGCCAACATCCTCGAAAACTCTGATTTCATCTATATGCTGAATCAGGCAAGCGATGACCGAAGTATTCTGGCACAGCGGTTGAACATTTCGCCGCATCAGCTGTCCTATGTAACCAACTCCGGTGAGGGCGAAGGACTTCTGTTCTATGGCAATGTGATTCTGCCGTTCATTGACCGATTCCCGACAGATCTGGAACTGTATCGCATTATGACCACGAAGTTAAACGAGGTGGCACAGGAAAAGGAGGCGTAATGTATGGCGAAAAGACCTACACGACTCCGTTTTACCGAAGATGACCTTGCAGATTCTCATGTGAAGAAAGCTGCCGACCGTGCAGATAAGGCGGTTGATAGGGCTGAAAAAGCGGCAGACAAATTGGCTTCTAAAAAGGCAAAGCCGAAGCTAAAGCTGGAAACAGATGCAGCCGGTTCCCGTAAAGCAAAGCTCCGTTTTGAAAAAGCGGAGTTTACGGAAATCGAGCGCCCATCTGTGGCAAAGCACATGGCAAGCCGTGGTGCCGCAGTCACGCTCACATCCAAAGCACATCGGGCGGTGTCAGAATATGAGGATGATAATATCGGCGTTCAGGCTGTGCAGGAAACGACCAAGGCTGTTGAATCCACTGTCTATACCGTCGATCATGCCGTTTACAGTCACAAGCTGAAAGCCTACGACAAGGCGGAAAAGCTGGTTGAGAAGTCAGATAAAGCAAATGTAAATGCCCTGTATGAGAAGTTCAAAAAGGACAACCCCGATGCCGGTTCCAATCCCTTTTCCCGTTGGCAACAGAAAAGGGCAATCAAGAAAGAATATGCTGCCGCCAAAGCCGGTAAGAATACCGCTTCGACAACGGCTTCTGCATCTAAGGGTGCAGGCAAGGCAACGGGCAAAGCAGCTCAGGGAGCCAAGAACATCACAGAAAGAGTAACGGAGTTCTGCACCACACACTCTAAAACGATTCTGTTTGTTTTGATTGCCGGACTGCTTTTTATGATACTCTCAGGGATGTTCTCGTCTTGTTCGGCTATGTTCCAAGGCGGCACACAGATCATTCTGGGAACTTCTTTTACTGCAAAAGAGGAAGATATTATTGGTGCGGACAATGATTACAAGGCTTTGGAAGCTGCGCTCCGCAATAAAATCAATAATATCGAGCGTACTCATAGCGGATATGACGAGTACCGGTATGACCTTGATGAAATCAACCACAATCCTTATGAGCTGGCGGCGTATTTGACGGTGAAGTTTGAGGATTACACCAGAGATGAGGTGCAGGCTACCCTGCAATGGCTATTTGAGCAACAATATGAGCTGACCCTGACGGAAGTAGTAGAGATTCGTACACGAACAACATCTTCTACTGATCCCGAAACGGGAGAGACAACAACAGAGGAAGAAGATTACGAATATTATATTCTGAATGTGAAGCTCAGAAATAAGGGCTTGAACAGTGTGATTTCAAATTCCGGCTTGTCGGAAGATGATATGGAGCGATATAGAATTTTGCTTCAGACAAGGGGCAACAGACCGGATATTTTCGGAAATGACATTTACGCCACCCCTGGCGGCGAGTACACCGATTATGATATTCCGGGCGAAGCGCTGACAGACACAAGATTTGCCAATATGATTCGGGAAGCTGAAAAATATCTGGGATACCCGTATGTGTGGGGCGGCAGCAGCCCGTCTACCTCCTTTGACTGCTCCGGATTTGTTTCCTATGTAATCAATCACTGCGGAAACGGTTGGAGTGTTGGTCGTTTGACCGCAAACGGTTTGATGGGCGTATGCGACATTATCCCGAAAAGCTCTGCCAAACCGGGAGATTTGATTTTCTTCCAAGGCACTTATGATACCTCCGGTGCATCACACGTTGGTATCTATGTTGGCAATGGTATGATGATCCACTGCGGAAACCCCATTTCCTACGCTTCTATCGAATCGAATTACTGGCAACAGCATTTTTACTGCTTCGGCAGAATCAGAAACTAAAGGAGGGATGGCGATTGAGTGCCAAGTTAGACAGAATAGGTGCAGACCTTGAAAAAGCCCGTAAGAAACGGGCAGAATGGGATGCTAAGGTGAAAGACCTGGAACGCAGATACCGTGAGGAGGAAAATTCCGAAATCCATGAGATGGTTCATGCTGCGAACCTGAATCCCGAACAGCTTTCCGAGCTGCTCCGTATGTTTGCTGCGGATATGGCTCCGAAGCCTGATACGATCAATACTATGAATGAGGAGGAAACGCAGAATGAGATTTAAGAAAATTGGAGCCGCATTGCTGGCGTGTGCAATGTGTTTTGGCGTGTTTTCTACAACGGCATTTGCCTATGTAGATGAAAGCGTAGCGACTGAAGAACCTGCGGTCGAAGAAAAAGTTCCCGAAACAGAGCCGGAGGAGCCGATGCTACCGCTTACTCCCGACGGCAATCTGACTTTGGTTGATGACGCTGGCTCGCCTACGAAAAGCGGAAAGCAGTTCATTACCGCTGTAACCAAAAACGGAAACTACTTCTATATCATCATTGACCGTGATGATAAGGGCGAGGAAACCGTGCATTTTCTGAATCAGGTGGATGAAGCCGACCTGCTCAAGCTGATGGACGAGGAAGAAGTTGCAGAGTTCACCAAGCCGGTTGAGGAAACAAAGCCGGAAGTAGTTGAAACAGTTCCTGAAATTACAGAACCGACACCGGAGGAAAAGCCGAAATCCACAAATATGCTCCCGGCGATTCTTACTCTGATTGTGCTTGCCTGTGGTGGTGGATTCTTCGTATTTAAGAAAGTCCAGGAAAAGAAGAAGGCACAGGAAGCGGCAAAGCCTGACCCAGATGCTGATTATGTGGACGATGACGAGGACTATGGGTACGATCCGGAGTTTGAGGACGACGATGAAGATAGCTCCGTCGATGAAGATGATAATGAACCTGTGTAAACAGGATAGGCTTGATGCCTGGGGCAGCCTTCGGGTTGCCTTTACATAGTTTCCGCTTTCAAAAAATAAAAAAATTTGCGTTTTTGAAAGTGACATCTTGCATATACTATTAGCAGACAGTATAATAAGTACAGCGAAGCGGTTTCGAGAAATGAAAAAACTTCAATTTTTGAAAGCGGGTGACTATATGAAAACAATCACGAGAGCAAAATATCTCGATAGAATCATTGAACTGAATGGTACTCCTGACATCAAGATCATCACGGGCATTCGTCGATCTGGTAAGTCCAAATTGATGCAGGCGTATATTGCGTATCTGAAAAGCAATTTTGAAAACATCAATATTATCTTCATCGACTTCATGGATTTGGCGTATGAAGAAATCAAGGAATACCATGCCTTACACGCCTATGTGGAAGAACATTATCAGGAAGGAAAAACGAACTACCTGTTTGTAGACGAGGTTCAGATGTGTCCCAAGTTTGAGTTGGCAATCAATAGCCTGTACTCTAAGGGAAAATACGACATCTATGTAACAGGCTCTAATGCTTTCCTGTTGAGTGCAGATCTGGCAACTCTGTTTACCGGACGCTATATTGAAATTCATGTGTTTCCTTTCAGCTTCCAGGAATATTGCCAGTATTATGATGATATTAGTGACAAAGATAAGCTCTTTGATGAGTACGCTATCAAGGGCGGTTTAGCAGGTTCCTATGCTTATAGAACCGAAAAAGACAGAACAAACTATATCAAAGAGGTCTACGAAACGATTGTTACAAGGGATTTGGTACAGAAATATACTCTCCCGGACACTTTGGTTTTACAACGTCTGAGCGAGTTCCTTATGGATAATATCAGCAACCTGACTTCTCCGAATAAGGTCAGTCAGCTACTGACAGCAAATGAGACTCCAACCAATCATGTAACCGTCGGCAAGTACATTAAGTATTTGTGCAATGCTTTTGTATTTTATGATATTAAGAGATATGACATCCGAGGTAAGAAATACCTTGAAAGCTCTGAAAAGTTCTATTTGTGTGACAGCGGTATTCGATATGCAATACTGGGAAGCAGAAATATAGACTATGGCAGAGTATATGAAAACGTTGTTTGTATCGAGCTTCTTCGCCGTGGATATGATGTCTATGTCGGCAAGCTCTATCAAAAGGAAATCGACTTTGTTGCTCAGAGAGGTAGCGAAAAGATTTATATTCAGGTCAGCGACAACATTTCCGGGCAGGAAACATTTGAGAGAGAATGCTCTCCTCTGCTTCAGATTCGAGACGCTTATCCGAAAATGATTATTGCCAGAACCAAACATCCCCAATATAGCTATGAAGGAATCGAAATTCACGATATAGCCGATTGGTTGCTACAAGAATAAGCAAGGTGAAATATCTCCGTCATTCTCTTTTGAAATGATGGAGATATTTTTATTATGACGGAGATTGTAGAACAGAAAATTGTATCAGGTTGCAAAAATCCTTTCCGAACTTTTTACATAGCAGTCATGCACTACGGTGTGTGGCTGCTTATTTTTTTGTGAAAGGAGCAGATGCAAATGAAATTAGTTTTGGCTGAAAAGCCTTCGGTTGCACAGAGTATTGCCAAAGTGTTAGGTGCTGCCAAGCGTGAGGATGGCTACTTAGAGGGAAACGGATATGTGGTCAGCTGGTGTGTAGGGCATTTGGTGGAGCTGGCACAGCCGGAAGTCTATGATGCGAAGTACAGCAAATGGGCTTATGCAGACCTTCCTATCTTCCCGATGGACTGGCAGTATGAGGTTTCTGCCGGTACGAAAAAACAGTTTGGGATTCTGAAAAAGCTCATGGCCAGAGAAGATGTTGCGAGTCTTGTGTGTGCAACAGATGCCGGTCGTGAGGGCGAGCTGATCTTTCGGTTGGTGTACCACAAAGCCGGGTGCAGAAAGCCGTTTGAGCGGCTTTGGATTTCCTCGATGGAAGATGTAGCAATCAAGGAGGGCTTTGAAAATCTCAGGTCTGGAACGGAATATGATGCTTTGTATGAAGCAGCACTGTGTCGAGAACGAGCCGACTGGATTGTTGGTATTAACGCTACTCGACTTTTTTCGACCCTTTACGGGCAGACCCTGAATGTTGGTCGTGTTATGACCCCTACCCTTGCTATGGCTGTTATGCGAGAAGCTGCCATTTCCGCATTCAAGCCTGAACTGTTCTACACAGTTCAGATTGGATTGGATGGTTTTACGGCTGCAAGCGAACGCTTCAAAACCAAGGCAGCAGCCGAAGCTGTCAAACAAAGCTGTTCGGTGGCAATCGTTCAGAAAGCTGAATGTAAGGAGAAAACAGAAAAGCCGCCTGCGCTCTATGACCTGACCAGTTTACAGAGAGAAGCCAACCGTGTGCTTGGCTACACGGCACAGCAGACCTTGGACTACACGCAGAACCTCTATGAAAAGAAACTGGTCACTTATCCCCGTACCGACAGCAGGTTTCTGACGGAAGATATGGCACATAGCCTGACCGACCTCGTAAAGCTGGCTTTCCACACATTCCCCGTGGAGGATGTGGATAACATACCAGTTCATGCAGAGCAGGTTGTGAATAACAAAAAGGTCACAGATCACCATGCCATCATTCCGACCAGAGAATTGCAGAAATGCAATCTGAGCGAACTTCCCAAGGGTGAACTTGCAATTTTGCAACTGATCTCGAATCGGTTGTGCGTAGCTGTTGGCGATCCGCACCGATACGCAGAGACAGTTATTGAGCTGGACTGTGGCGGTACCGTGTTTTCCACCAAAGGCAAAACTGTTGTGCAGGATGGATGGAAAGCTCTGGTTCAGAAAAATGATTCGACAAAATCCGACGAAAACGTGCAGACACTCCCTTCTGTTTCCGTTGGTGACGAAATGACCGTCAGCGGCACGGAAATCAAGGAAGGGAAAACATCTCCCCCTAAACACTTTACCGAGGATACTCTGCTTTCTGCTATGGAAACTGCCGGTGCGGACGAAATGCCTGATGAGGTGGAGCGCAAAGGTTTGGGAACGCCTGCGACCCGTGCCGGTATCATTGAGAAGCTGGTTCGCATCGGTTTTCTGGAGCGTAAGGGTGATAAGAAAACCAAACACCTGATTCCGACCCACAAGGGTACGGCTCTGGTAACAGTCATGCCGGAACAGATTCAGTCCCCATCCATGACGGCGGATTGGGAAGAAAAATTGTTGCTCATTGAGAAAGGCGAATATGCCAGCGAGGACTTTATGGACGAGATCAAAGATGTGATTGCCGGTCTGATTCAGAACTATGAAGTAATCCGTGATTCCGAGGTTATGATGTCGAAAGAAGCCAATTCTATCGGCAAATGCCCGCTCTGCGGCAGTGCTGTAGAGGACAAAGCCAAGGCATTTTTCTGTTCCAACAGAGCTTGCAAATTTGCCCTCTGGAAAAACAATCGCTACTTTGCGAGCATCGGCAAGAGCATGACTTCTGCCACGGCGCAGAAATTGCTTGGTTCCGGCAAGGTAAAGCTCAAGAATTGCAAGTCCGAAAGAACGGGCAACACCTTTGATGCCACCGTCTTTATGGAGGTATCAGATGATGGCAAAACGAAGTTCAGTATGGAATTTGAAAATGGAGGAAAGCGCAAATGACAAATGAGTACAACCCGGATGGTAAGGAAATCCGATTTATCGACAGCCATTATAAGGATTTGTTTCATATCCCCGATGGCAGCTGTGTGCAGATTCACTACCCGGATGAAATGGTTGTGAAGCCCTGCACCTTCATTGACGAGTATCATACGCAGATCGGATACAATGTGTTTCATATCTGCCAGTTTGCAGAAATTATGGAGCGCAACGGCGCAAGCTATATGCCGGAGCCTGAGATTATGGGCGATGAAGCCGCATGGAAGGTCGGAAAGGATAGAATCCTTGCGGTGCAGACCTGCGAAGATGGTTACGACTACACCCTGTTGGATGAAAACTACAACGAGATTGATGGCGGTCAGGTTGATAACCCTGAACTGTCCATGCTCGAAGTCCGCCGGGATATTCTGGAATCCTTCGGGCTGGAGCGCCGGGAACTGCGGGCAATGTTCTATGAGGATGTCATGGAGCAGGCTTTTGAAGTCGGCAGACAGGCGGTGGTGGTCAATGACCCTATCGCTGAGCTTGCTTTTAAGCTCGACCGTTTTGCAGAGAACTTCGACCCCTATGAATATATGGATCAGGTCGATGATGTGCAGGCGCATATCCAAGAAATCAAGGCAGATCTTGCCGCTGGTAATACGGCTCCGTATCGTGAGTTCCTGAATACAGCCATTGAAGAAGCCCGTGAGGAAACTGCGGTTGAGGTTGCCAAAGTGCTGAAAAGTCAGCTGGATAAGCTCGACTCTCCGAAGCGTGAGTCGGTCATGGAAAAACTGGCACAGGCCGCAGAAAAAGCTGCGCCTGCCAGTCCCTCTCCCAAACGCAAAGAGCCTGAACGATAAGGAGGACACGGATATGAAAAACGAAAAATGGGATGATGTTCACGGAAATACCACCCCGGATGACAGAATGGTTGCTTTTCTGGAAAGCCCCACGGATTCCTATGCGATTCTTCAGCTGCGGGAAGATGTAGACGATAATATCCCGCTCATGTTTGCAAATTACAGCTACCTTCAGAAGAAAGAAATGGAGCCTGAGATTGACCGTTACGAGGTGGTCTATCATGGCTCCATTTCTATGTCCGAGGATGTGAATCGGCAGCTGGAAGATTTGTATGTAAAGTTCAATATTGACCACCCGGATGATTTCCGTGGTCACAGTATGTCGGTCAGCGACATCGTAGCCTTAAAGGTAGTCGGTGAGGTATCCTTTCACTATGTAGATTCTGTTGGGTTTCAGAAGCTGGAAAACTTTATGAAGTCCGAAAACTACCTGAAAAACGCAGAGATGGCAATGGAAGATGATTATGGGATGATTGACGGTATCATCAATAACGGAAAAGCGTCCGGATTAGAGGAACGTCCTTCGGTGTTGGAGCAGTTAAAGGAAAAGCCCGTGCCGGATGTTTCCCATAAGCCGCCCAAGAGCCACCCGGAAAGGGAGATTGAATGATGGATTTCACACAGGATGAGCGGAACATGATGATGCTTTACAGCCCTGGCACAAGGTCAGGGCTGTGTGAAGCACTGACACTGATGAAGGAACAGCTTTCGGAGGACGAGTCAGAGCTTTTTGCTTTGGCAGACTCGGTTCTCCGTAAAGTTTCAGCCATGGACGATGCCGCCTTTGAGAAGCTGAACCTTTATCCGGATTGATAGGATTGGAGGGATACAATGAACGCAAAAGAGCGATTTTATTCCGGATTAGCAAAAGAAACGATTGGGAAAATCACCTCGAACACAGATAACTGGACTTCGTTTTTGAGAACGATGTCCCGCAACTATGAGTTCACCTATCCGGAACAGGTGATGATTTATGCTCAGCGCCCCAATGCGACCTTTTGCAAGCCCTATGAGGACTGGAACGCTGAAAATTACCGCAGATATGTAAAGCGTGGCTCTACCGGCATTGCTCTGTTTGTGATGAACAGGGATAAACCGTATCTGCGCTATGTGTTTGATGTGGCGGATACCGGCGTTCGCCGTTCTTCCCCGGAACTGAAACCGTGGGAGGTGACGCCTGAAAACCGCTCCTATGTCATGGAAGCGATGGAGCGTACCTTCGGTGTTGCCGCTGACGGGGTACTGGAAGCACAGCTTGAAGATATTGCATCCGCACTGGCGGCTGAGTATTGGGACGATTACAAAAAGCAGTTCCTCGACATCGTTGCCAACAGCTTCCTTGAGGAGTATGATGAACTCAACATCGAAGTAGCTTTCAAAAATGCGGTGGCAAACAGCGTATCCTATACGATGTATTGCCGGTTCGTGGAAAGTCCCGACAACTACTTCGAGCATGAGGATTTCCAGAAGGTGTTTGATTTTAACACCAGACAGACGGTAAATGCCCTTGGTACTGCGGTGAATGCCATCAGCACAAGGATGTTTCAGGAAATCGAAAAAGCGATTGGAGAACATGAGCAGATTAAAGCTACCGAAAGGAGTACAGATTATGAGCGAGATGACTTACAGACAGGCCGGAGATTATCAGATTCCGAACCTTCAGTTGGAGAACGAGGGAGAGAAACCTCTGGGCAAGTACGGCAGGATGCGTCGAGCATTTTTGGAACAGAACAATCCGATGCTCCTGAACGACATGATTCTGACGGAGAGCCTGTTCCCGCACCTGTGGGAGATCGAGGAAACAGCGAAAGCCAGAGTGGAGTTTCTGATGGAGCAGTACCTGAAGGACAGCCCCGCACCGGACAAGGAAACGCAGCAGATGGCGTGGGTGCAGCACATGAACAGCCTGAAAGCACAGGCGGAGGAAGTCGTGATGACGGAGCTTATCAACAGCTGAGTCTGAACCTTTTCCTCTCCGAAAATGAACAAATCAGTTTTATCGACCGAGCAGAGAGCTTTACGCCCTCTGCTTTTTCTTTTGCCCAGGAAGAAATCGACCACTTCCTTCTGCTTGGTAGCAATACCGATGAAGCCCGAAAAGTCGTAGCGCTGGAATATATGAAGCAGAAGCCGTTGGAAGAAATCGTTCAGACCTTAAAGCAGGTCTATCACGGCGGCTATGGTCTGAAAGAAGATAGCGGGAATATCTGTGCGTGGTATGCCGAGGACGGTATCCACCTTGCCAAAGGTTCCTCTGCCATTGACAGCCCCAGAGCGCAGATCGTTTCTTGGGAAACGGTTGCCGAGCGCATTGGAGAACTGCTTGAAAATGGTCGGTTCGCAACTAATGTGGAACTGGTAGAAGCATCCGGATATGAGCGTCAGAAGTTGGCAGAATCCCTGTGGCATCTTTATCACGATTTGAGTGAAGAAGCCCGTTCCAGCAACTATCTGGCAATTCTTCATCAGGAACCGTTTCGTGGTTTCCCTGACGAAACCGCAGACTTGGCTGAAAAGTTGGATGACCCTCGTTTCCACGCAACCTTGGTACAGCAGTATTCGGAATTTAGAAAAACCCTTGCGGAAAATCCCGATCTGCTTCGTTTTCACTATCACAAGCTGAATCTCATTCAGAAACAGCTGTATGAGTTGAATATGCCTTTGCGTGAGTATCAGACCGATATGATGCAGATGCCCCTTGTCCGCCAGTTCATTACGGATGATGAAGTCAATGCAGACTTGACCCGTGGAAGCGGCTTTTCCGGTGGTAAAGCCCGTATTTATAACTACTGGCAGGAGAATCATTCTGCCAAGGAAAAGATGGACTTCCTGAAGCATGAATACGGAACCGGTGGTCATTCCCATGCCTGCTCTGGTGCAACGCACAGCGGTCAGGATCACGATGCCAAGGGTGTTGCTTACACCAAGAGCGGTTGCGATAAATTGCAGATGTCCTGGGCGCAGGTGGTGCAGAGAATCGACGGTCTGATACGAAAGGGACGCTACCTCAGCCCGGAGGAAGAAGCGGAACGACAGGCTATCGAAGAAGCTAAAACTGATCCGTTGGAAGATGTTTATGACCGTTTCGCAGTGATTGATACCGAGGATGGCGAGTATGCGATCTGGGATAATCAGACCGATGACTACTATGTAGACCCGGAAGGCGTTACGGAATACTTCACGGACGAATGGCTTGCCAATGACTATTTGGAGGAAGTTCGTCAGTCCGTAGCTGCGATGGAGTCGGTTCAGCCAGAAGCGCCTGTGGCAGAGCCTGCCGAAGTTGTGGAAGCATCTGCTTCCGAGGAACCGAAATGGAATTATCAGGTCGGTGACACGGTATATCTGGACGATACAGCTTTCCGTGTGGAGCAGATCACGGACAGAGAAGTTCAGCTGCGTGACCCTACGCTTGCTTATCCCATCTTCCGTGCCGAGAATCGTGAGAATTTCGAGCGTATGCTCTCTCAGGACGAAAGAAACCATGCGGTAAGGGTTGATGCCCAAACCGAAGAAAAGCCCGTTACAGAGGATTTTCTGGGCAAAACCGAACCGAGGGACTACACCCCTGAGTATCAGCTGTTAGACCGTCTGCGTATGGACTGCGAATACTTCCTTGGTGCAGGACAGCACAGCGAAAAGCATCTGTGGGCAGGCAACCGCCATGCACAGATTGCCAAGATGCGTGAGCTGTATGAAATGATTCCCGACAAACCAGAATGGCTGACACCTGAGATGATTAACAGCTACGAGGAGCGCATGGCTCCCCGCTATCTGGTTGCCGCCTACCATCACTTTGAAAACGGCTTCGATGATAAACTGGACTACTACACTCTGGAAGAAGCGGAAAAAGCTGCCCAGGGCTATGTGGACGGAACCATGGAGGATGACGGATTCAAGTACGATGGTGCTGCCGTTTACGATCAGCAGGAGCATAAGTGCATCCGTATCTATGGGGACTACCCTGACGAAAAGGCACACGCACAGGTCAGAGCCAGTGCGGAACCCGAACAGCAGGAACCGGAACACTTCATCGATCATTTTTATGTTGCCGAGGACATTCAGAAGCGGGGTGCGCTGGACATCAAGGAATACAGTTCCTTTGATGATGCCCTGCGAGCCTACTATGCACTTCCTGACACGCAGAGAAAAGCCCTGGGTGCAATGAATACCAGAGATCTGCCGGGTAGTCTGGACTTCGTACAGTGCGTAGATGGAAAGGACACCATCATTCAGGATTATGCCCAGGTGGACGGATGGCAGAATGCCGAAGTCATGGACATTATCGCTCAGCTTGAGCAGTCCATCACCACCAGAGAAATCCCACCTGTTCCTGCGGTGAACTTCCACATCACGGATGACAACATCGGTGAAGGTGGACCGAAGCAGAAATTCGCAAGAAACATCGCAGCCATTGAAACTCTGTTCAAACTGGAAAGCGAGAACAGGAACGCCACTACCGAAGAACAGGAGATTTTGTCGAATTATGTCGGTTGGGGCGGTCTGGCAGATGCCTTTGACCCGGACAAGGGAAATTGGGCGAAGGAGTATCAGACACTGAAAAACCTGCTTTCCGAAGATGAATATGCTGCGGCAAGAGCTTCCACCCTGAACGCACATTACACCAGCCCTACGGTCATTCGCTCCATCTACGATGCGGTCGGACAGATGGGCTTTGAAACAGGAAATATTCTGGAGCCTGCTATGGGTATCGGCAACTTCTTTGGTATGCTCCCTCCTGAAATGCAGAGCAGCCGTTTGTATGGTGTGGAACTGGATTCCATCACCGGCAGAATTGCTCAGAAGCTCTATCCCAACGCAGAAATCAAAGTAGCCGGTTTTGAAACGACAGACCGCCGAGACTTTTACGATCTGGCTGTGGGTAATGTCCCTTTCGGCAACTACAAAGTGTCCGACAAGCCGTATGACAAGCTGGGATTCTCCATTCACAACTATTTCTTTGCCAAGGCTTTGGATCAGGTTCGTCCCGGTGGTGTGGTCGCTTTTGTGACAAGCCGTTACACCATGGATTCCAAGAACTCTGACGCAAGGCGATATATGGCGCAGAGGGCGGAACTGCTTGGTGCAATCCGTCTGCCAAACGATGCCTTTAAGAAAAACGCAGGCACGGAAGTCGTGTCCGACATCCTGTTCCTGCAAAAGCGTGACCATCCGATTGACATTGTACCGGAATGGGTAAACCTTGACCGCACCGAAGAAGGACACACCATGAACAGCTACTTTGTCGCTCATCCTGAAATGGTTCTGGGCGATACGGTGGAAGAAAGTACCGCCTACGGCATGGACATTACAGTGCGTCCCATTGAGGGCATGGAACTGTCCGAACTTCTGAAAGAAGCAGTTTCCCACATCCAAGGAACCTATCAGGCTGTGGAGCTTCCCGAAGCTGACAAGGGTAAGGAAATCGAAACCATTCCTGCAACCCCGGATGTAAAGAATTTCTCTTATACCGTGGTGGATGGCAATGTGTACTTCCGTGAAAACTCCCTGATGCGCCGTGTAGACCTGAATGAGAAAGCAAAAGACCGTGTGATGGGCATGGTGGAACTTCGTGGTATCGTCAACGAGCTGATCGAATATCAGCTTGAGGATTACCCGGATGAAATGATTACTCAGAAACAGGCAGAACTGAATGATGCCTACGATGCGTTTGCCGCAAAGAACGGGCTTATCAATAATCGAGCCAATGGTCAGGCATTTGCTGACGATTCCTCCTACTATCTCCTGTGTTCTCTGGAAAATGTGGATGAGGACGGCAATCTGAAAAGCAAGGCGGATATGTTCACCAAGCGAACCATCAAGCCGGAACGCAGAGTGACGAGCGTGGATACGCCGTCCGAAGCTCTGGCAATCTCTATCGGTGAGCGTGGCAAGGTGGATTTGCCGTTTATGGCACAGCTGCTTGGAACACCTGGAGAATACGATGCGATTCAGGCAGAGCTTCGAGGGGTGATCTTCAAAGACCCGATGGCTCCCGATGCTGTGGAAGTTGGATGGCAGACTGCCGATGATTACCTTTCCGGTGATGTAAGAAGCAAGCTGCGTGTCGCACAGATGGCGGCAGACAGGGATTCTTCCTTCCACATCAATGTGGAAGCCTTGCAGAAAGCACAGCCGAAGGACTTGGATGCGTCCGAGATTGATGTGCGTTTGGGTGCAACATGGATTGATGCCGATTATATTCAGCAGTTCATGGAGGAAACCTTTGAAACGCCGTATTACTTGCGCCGTTCCATTGAGGTCAAGTTCTCCGAGCTGACCGCAGAGTGGCGCATCAACGGTAAGAGTTCTCCCAACTACAACGATGTGGCGGCGTATGTCACCTACGGTACAGAGCGAGCCAACGCATATCGGATTCTGGAGGAAACGCTGAATCTGAAGGATATTCGTATCTATGATACGATTGAAGATGCAGATGGTAAGCAGAAGCGTGTCCTCAATAAAAAAGAAACTACCCTGGCACAGCAGAAACAGCAGGCAATCAAGGATGCGTTCCGAGATTGGATTTGGAGAGATCCGCACAGACGAGAAACCCTTTCCACCAAGTACAACGAACTTTTTAACTCCACCAGACCTCGTGAGTATGATGGCTCTCATATCCGTTTCGGCGGCATGAACCCGGATATTACCCTCCGTGAACACCAGAGAAATGCTATCGCTCATGTGCTATATGGTGGAAATACGCTGCTTGCACACGAAGTTGGTGCGGGCAAGACCTTCGAGATGGCTGCATCGGCTATGGAGAGTAAACGGCTTGGATTGAGCCAGAAATCCCTGTTCGTTGTGCCGAATCACTTGACCTTACAGTGGGCAAACGAGTTCCTGCACCTCTATCCGAGTGCCAAGCTCCTTGTTGCCACCAAGAAGGATTTTGAAACAGCAAACCGTAAGAAGTTCTGCGCTCGTATCGCAACGGGTGACTATGATGCAGTCATCATCGGTCACAGCCAGTTTGAAAAAATCCCGCTTTCTGCCGAACGACAGGAACGGCAGCTGCGGGAGCAGATTGATGAGATCGAGGGTGCGATTGCGGAGCTGAAATGGCAGCGTGGCGAAAACTTCACGATCAAGCAGATGGAGAAAACACGAAAATCATTGGAAGCCAGACTGGACAAGCTCCTTGCCGCTGACAAGAAAGATGATGTCATTACCTTTGAGCAGTTGGGTGTAGACCGGCTGTTTGTGGACGAAAGCCATGCGTTCAAGAATTTGTTCCTCTACACAAAAATGCGAAATGTGGCAGGTCTGTCCACCTCCGAAGCCCAGAAATCTTCGGATATGTTTATGAAGTGCCGCTATATGGATGAGCTGACCGGCGGGCGTGGTGTGATCTTTGCAACCGGTACTCCAGTAAGTAACTCGATGACCGAGCTTTATACGGTCATGCGCTATCTCCAGTACAGTACGCTCCAGCAAAAGAACCTGACCCATTTTGATTCCTGGGCATCGACCTTCGGAGAAACAACAACTGCGATTGAGCTTGCACCGGAGGGAACCGGCTATCGTGCCAGAACCCGATTTGCGAAGTTCTTCAACCTGCCTGAACTGATGAATATGTTCAAGGAGGTTGCCGACATCAAGACCTCTGACCAGTTGCATCTCCCTGTTCCCGAAGCAAAGTTTGAAACGGTTGTGGTTCAGCCCTCTGAGTACCAGAAGGATATGGTGGCTTCCCTTTCAGAGAGAGCAGCAGATGTTCATGCCGGTATTGTAGACCCGTCCGTCGATAATATGCTCAAGATTACCAGCGACGGACGAAAATTGGGACTGGATCAGCGGCTAATGAACACCCTGTTACCCGATGACCCTGACAGCAAGCTCAATGCCTGCGTGGGAAATATCCTGCGTATCTGGCAGGACGGTCAGGCTGACAAATTGACCCAGTTGGTGTTCTGCGACCTTAGCACACCGAAAAATGATGGAACCTTCAATGTCTATGATGATGTCAAAACCAAGCTGATTGCAAACGGTGTGCCTGCGGAAGAAGTTGCCTTTATCCATGATGCAGATACCGAGGCAAAGAAAAAAGACCTCTTTGCCAAGGTTCGTACCGGGCAGGTGCGAGTGCTTCTTGGCAGTACGCAAAAGATGGGTGCAGGAACCAACGTCCAGGACAAATTGGTGGCAGTTCACCACTTGGATGTGGGTTGGCGTCCGTCTGATATGACCCAGAGAAACGGTCGTATCATCCGTCAGGGCAACCGGAACAAAGAGGTTCAGGTGTATCAGTATGTGACCGAGGGAACCTTCGATGCCTACCTGTATCAGACCTTGGAAAACAAGCAGAAGTTTATTTCTCAGATTATGACCTCCAAATCACCGGTTCGCTCCTGTGACGATGTGGATGAGCAGGCGCTGTCCTATGCGGAGATCAAGGCGCTGTGTGCCGGCAATCCGCTTATCAAGGAAAAGATGGACTTGGACATTGATGTGGCAAGGCTGAAGGTGCTGAAAGCTGACCACCAGAGCCAGCAGTACCGTATGGAAGATAAGCTTCTGAAATACTTCCCGGCTGAGATTGAAAAGCAGACAGGCTATATTCATGGCTTTGAAGCTGATATTAAAACCGTGGAAGCACACCCGCAGATTGCCGATGGCTTTTGCGGCATGGAAATCATGGGCAAAGCCTACACCGAAAAGGCAGATGCCGGTGAAATCCTCCTTGCGGCTTGTAAGGACACGAAAAGTGCCGATCCGGTTCCTCTTGGCAGTTACCGTGGCTTTCAGATGGAGCTTTCGTTTGACAGTTTCCGGAACGAGTTCGATGTGACCCTGAAGGGCGCTGTGAGCCACAGAGTAGCCCTTGGAACGGACGCACGAGGAAATATCACCCGACTGGACAATGCCCTTGCAGGCATCCTTGAGCGCTTAGAACGAGCCAATGAGCAGTTGAATAATCTCTACAATCAGCAGGAAGCAGCCAAGGCGGAGGTTGGAAAACCGTTCCCGCAGGAAGCAGAGCTGACAGCCAAAAGTCAGCGACTGGCAGAACTGGATGCAGCCCTGAATATGGAGGACTCTGTGGAAAATCGTGACGAAAGAAGCGAGTCAGAGCGTCCTTCTGTGTTGGCTGATCTGAAATCCAAAGCGGAGCATATCCCGCCTGCAAAATACTCTGAAACCCGTGAGGAGGTGTTGTAATGGCAAAGCGAGATCAGGATGTTCATTTCCTTGCATCCAAGGAGGAGGTCGAGCGAATCCATGAGAAGATGGACGAGCTTGGCATCCGCAGCATGGGAGCCTATCTGCGGAAAATGGCTCTGGATGGTTACTGTATCAGACTGGATTTGCAGGATGTGAAAGCCCTGGTTTCGCTCCTGCGAATCTGCTCCAACAACCTGAACCAGTACGCAAAGCGAGCGAACGAAACAGGCAGCATCTATCGTGCTGACATTGAGGATTTGCAAAAACGGCTGGAGGAGATCTGGACGGACATGAGAGAAGTTCTTGTTCGCCTGTCCTCAATCCAGTAATCCGACAACTTGTTGGGAAGTCGCAGTTTCGGCTGCGGCTTTTACATAAGGGTTGACATCATTGCGTTATGGCAGATACCCTTGTACAATATAATTAAAAGAAAGGGGTTGAGCCTATGAAGCTGGTATTGAAGATATTGGCACTGCCGGTGCTGTTCGTTGTAAAAGTGATTTGCATTCTTGGAAATCTGCTTACAAATGTTGTGTCCTATGTAATTGGTTTATTGCTCTTGGTCATTGGCGGATCTGCGATTTACTGCATTGTAAAGGCTTTGTGGCAGTCCCTGCTTATTCTTGTGGTTCTTGGAATTGCGACAATAGCAGCGGTGTTCTTGCTCGTCTGGGCTGTTATGAAAGTCGAGAATATTGGAGAAAGTCTGGGAGCATTTATCAGGTCATAAGATAATATCAGAGAAAAGTCACCGACCGGTGGCTTTTTCTTTTTGGGAAGGAAGTGATGGGAATGGCAGCGACAAGATTGATTGCACTCCATGTGAATAAGGGAAAGACGGTCGCTCAATGTTTGGCAGACAGAACCGACTACTCACAAAATGCCGCAAAAACCAATGATGGCGAATTTATCAGTTCCTATGAGTGTGATCCAAAGACAGCAGATGAGGAATTTCTGCTTTCCAAACGGCAGTATCAGCATATTACCGGCAGACAGCAGAAGAACAATATCATCGCATACCAGATACGCCAGTCCTTTAAGCCGGGAGAAATCACCCCGGAAGAAGCGAACCAGGTCGGCTATGAAACAGCGATGCGATGGACAAAGGGAAAACACGCTTTCATCGTTGCGACCCACATCGACAAATCCCACATTCACAATCATATCATTTATAATTCGACCTCGCTGGATGCCACACGGAAATTCAAAAACTTCTTTCTTTCCGGTCTGGCGGTGCAAAGACTCAGTGATATGGTTTGCCTGGAACACGGGCTGTCCATTATTACACCGAAGCCGTATCGGGAGCGCCAGAAAAGAACTGTTTATCCCAAGAAGCGTACCCAGCGTGACGAATTATGTGATGCGATTGATGCGGTGCTGAAGCAGAAACCAAAGAGCTTTGATGGCTTTGTTCAGGCTCTGGCTGACATGGGATTTGAGTTCAAGGATGGAAAGCAGCCTGCGTTCAAGGGCGAGAATCAGAAGCGTTTCATTCGGCTGCGTTCCCTGGGCGAAGGATATAGCAAAGAGGAAATTCAAGCGGTTATCTCCGGCAAGAACCTGCACAAATCAAAAGGCGGCTCTGCCAAGGCTCCTGCCCCGAAGCAGTTCCAGATGCTGATTGATATTCAGGCAAAGATGGCCGAGGGCAAGACGGTCGGTTATGAAAAGTGGGCGAAGAAGTTCAACCGAAAAGAAGCTGCCCGAACGGTAATCCTACTGAAAGAAAAAGGCTTGGGCAACTACGACGATCTGACTGCTCATATTGAAAATCTGTCTGCCCGGTTCGATGCGCTTTCTGATTCTATCAAGGTCGCAGAGAAACGTATGGTTGAGGTTCAGGCGTTGCAGCAGCACATCAAAAATTATCGCAACACAAGGCAAATTTATATCGAGTACCGCAAGTCTGGATATAGCAAAAAATTCTTTGAAGAACACCGTCAGGAAATCACAATTCATAAAGCGGCGAAGCAAGCCTTTGATGAATTGCAGATTACAAAGCTCCCGTCCATGCAATCATTGTATGAGGAGTTTCATCAGCTGGCAGTCCAGAAAAAGCAGGACTACGCTGAGTACCGTCAGATCAGAAAAGAGAAAGAAGAACTGCTGATTGCCAAACGGACGGTTGAAACGATTTTGAATATCGACAGGCAGAAAGAGCAGGAAAAAGAGAAAGAGAAAGAGGAAAAGAAGAACTTCCGTTAAAGCAAAAAGCCACGGTCTGCACTCCCCAAAGGGTGCGGATCGTGGCTGCTTTTTTGCTTTTCGATTTCGGTGCTTTCAACCATGGGCAAATTTTTATTCTACTGTTCTTTGAGAAACGATTGAAAATCGTGTAGCCATCATCGGCAGATGATGTTCAAAGGGGATTGGGGATGCTTCCCCAACAAGCAAATTTGCGAAGATTGCACCGAAGGGAAAATCGAGAAAATGAGTGAACCTGTACAGGTTTACACTGCTTGCCAATTTGTGAGATTATGAATTTAGTATCGAGAATAGGGTACACCTAAATTTTGCAATGCTGCAACCCTATCATCGTTGCATGGATGAGTTGAGTATATTGCACTGAGAAAACCATCATGCGGAACATCTGAGATATGTTGGTCTAATACCGTCGCTAATTCAAGACCAAAACCAATTTTATAAGCAAATTCATCAGCCAGATACTCATTTTGTCTCATAGACCACATCAGAAAAAGCATACAGAACTTTACCCATAACCAAGAAAGTGCTGTTGATATTCCTGCGAAAACTGCGGTAATTATACCCATTACACCACTACGAGAGCATATTGCGAACAGCCCCATGATTGCAGAAAAAATCCAGTAGGATATTTTGATTAACAGGAGGCACCCGGATATAAATATATTGCCCCCGCCAATCAATAATTGGATAACAGTATGTCCGTATGAGAGATGTCCGATCTCATGGGCGAGAATTCCAAGTATCATATCATCGGAGAGTAAAAGCAATCCGTCAGTTATGCATAGTGTTTGCCTACCTAGAGCAAATGCATTTGGAGCAGGATCATGGATAATCTTCACTTTCACTTTTTTAGGACAGTATGATGTGTTCTCTTTTGCTTTATCTAAAACATATTGAACCAGCGGGACAACTCGAAGTTTTATATCTACTCTTTTTATATCGCTTGCTCCTGCGAAGGCAGCCAGGCACATTTCGCCTAATGGGGATAAGCTGATAGCTACTGTGAAAAAGTAAATACAAATCAGTTCAACAATGCTTCCTGACGAACCGAACACAGCAACAATCAGCAGAATATTAAGAGTAAAGAACAGAAGAGTTCCTAAGTTTGAGAAGCGAACAATTCTGCCTACACGATGCCAAATATCCATAATGCACCCCCCTTTTATCGTGTTGTTGGTTTGAGCTTGCATTGTTTAATTACTCAAATGTAAAGAAATCTTTGTTTCGCTCTTTGAACAGAGCAAAGACAGTCTCTAACACAAATTCGTTTTCAACACCAACATATTCTTCTGTTTCATCGTCAATTTCTTTCAGCTGCAAAATAACAACTTGCCCATCCGAATCTCCAATAGGAAGCAGGACAACATATTCGTTCTGGCGATACGGTATTAAGTCAAGAAATTCAAATTCAACTTCGTTCCCATTCTCATCATTCAAAGTTATAATGTTGTCTTCATCCATGTCGTCGTTCCTTTTCTTAATATAAATAATTATCGTTGATAATGATGCCTAATAGTTCAAAGAGATTATCCTTTTTGGAAAGAATGCATTTTTTCATGGCTTGTTTAATTTGTTCCGTTGAAATGCTATCAGGCAACATTTCCCTTGGGACACCATGACCGAATTGCCGAAAATACTGTTCTTCGATTTCATAATACTCATTATCAATTTTCGGTTCAGGTGTATTAAGGAAGCTATTCATAAAATCTGCAACGCTCTTGTTTTTGTCCATTGTATGCACCTACCTTTCTCTGCTCAAGACCCTAACATGATTATCTGGTCTAATAGAATCAATCATTGAAGAAAAAATACCAAACGCTGTAGGAAAGAAATTTGCTAATAGCTCTAATTTGCCTTGGTCTCCCATAGACGCTTCAAAAAAGTGGGCAAAGGCTTCTGCTTGTAGATTGCCCGGTCTCGTCCAATAGTTCCTTGAGTGACCATAATTTCCGTGCAATTGACCATTTGTTGTCGCATCAATTAAGTCCGAGAAGGAGTGAGCTGAATCCTGCCTAATACGGGTCAGAAAAGCAGTTTGCTTTTCCACTGGAAGATTGTTATATAAGCTCAGGATTCTTTGTCCGTCCTCAACCAGTGCCTCAGCAAATTCTGGAGTATTGGATAGATTGCTCCGATAGTTGCACGAAGCATGGTCGATCATGTGAGCAAGCTCGTGGAAATAAGTTGTTCCTGCACCTCTTGGATTTGTCATATCAGAAGCTGCATTGTAGTAGACTCCTCGTGAATGCCCTATATAATTTCCCGGTGAGTAATGTGCTGTCTGATCCGGTGGATATTCAGAATCTTGTATCATCAGTTTACCAGCGAAATGGTCAAACACTTCTCTGACATTCTGCTCTGCATTTTCATGGCGTTGTGATATAACAGCGATATATCCGTCTGGTGTGCTACCTTGGGTTAGCACGCCAAGGCAATACTGATAAGACGAATTACCAACATTAGGTGTTTGCAGACCCTGGAGGAAAGAATTTCGTGCAGAAGGAGTGTCCAAATTAACATTATCATATTCTTGTACACTTTTGGCAAGTGAAGCAACGTATTTTTCGGCCTGAAGCATAATCTGTAAAATATCATTCAGGGCTTTGTTGCAATCTTTTACGATAGTTCCCAGCTCATCGTACTTCTTGTCATTCCATCCAATTCCCAATTGCTGATATTTCATCTTCACAGAACTTCTTGTAGTTTCGATAGAAGAAATGGAGGTCCGCATATTTTTCAGTATTGTCAGTAATTGAGTTGCATCAGCATTTACGTTGCTCAAACACTCACCTCCTCATTTGTTAATCATTTCGAGTGTAGCTACCTGTTACTAAAACCGGGATATATGTATCAAGCGATTGAGCTGCAAGTGTTCGATGTCGCCCATCACTCTGAAATACATAATAAGAACCTACCTGCGCAACCTGGACAGGATTATTGTAATAGCTACGAATGGTATCATCTAACACTGGGTTTTGTGAAAGCTCATCCAAAGACATTCCTGACTCAGTATTTTGACGAACATCTTGGATGTGCGAAGCTCGCCTTAGAATGTTTTCTCTCGACCATCCCTCTCGACCATTCCGTGTCCAAAATCCTTCCGGGTTCCCAAGTTCTCGGTCACTGAGATAAACTCCTTCAATATCCCTTGCTCTAACGTATACGAGTTCTGGATTTTCATTTCGAGAAAAGGTATAGTTCCCGTTCTCCCAATAATCTCGATATTCTTCATAGTGATTTCCACGGGAAAAATATCGTTCAGCTGATAGTCTGTCTTGAACAAATGCAAGATTAGAACCAAAGGTATTTGACTCAAAGGTGGTTGTATCTGCACTTGATGGTGTAACAGCAAAACTACTGGTCTGAGGTGTGCTTGCAGATATTCCATTTGTAGATCCTAGTTGAACACTTTCGTATTCACTAAGGCTCTTGGCGAGTAAAGCCACATATTTTTCTGCTTGAAGCATAATTACCAATATGTCATTGAGAGCCTTGTTGCAGTCTCTTACAACCACGCCCAACTCGTTGTATTTTTTATCTTGCCATCCAGCACCTAACTGTTCATATTTCATCTTTACAGATTTTTTGGTAGTTTCGATGGAGGAAATGGAATCCTGCATTTTTTTCAGCATTGCGAATAGCTGAACGGAGTCAGCATTTACCATACTCATTTCATCACCTCCTGGCAGCGGATTTTGTGAAGTGCAAAGCGGCGATGTGTCAGGAAAGTCTGACACATCACTGCTTCGGCAAGATTTAATTTAGAGAGGAAAGAAATTGTTCCAACTCAGCAGCGGTCGGTGCAATGTACGGTTTCATCTGGTAAGTATCCTTAACACCGTCTGTGAAGTATACGCTCCTTTCTTTTTTCGTTTTGTTGGTTCATTTTCGCCAGTGTGTTCGTGTCGTTTGCTGTGACGAGAACGCAACATAGACACAAAGAAAACACAAGGGCGAGCTTGCTCGTTTATATACCCTTGTGTTTTCGACTGGATATGTTAAGGTAACAAACAGTAAATGACACGTTACAGACTGCAAAATGTACCAACTGAAAAAAGAAAGAATACCGTTGTGTGCTTTATTTCTCGATCAGCTTTTCAAACATGAGGAAAGGTTTTTATAAAAAAAGAGTAGTTACCGTTTTTTGGTAACTACTCTTTTCCTTTTTTAAGGTTTAAAGTCCTGGAAGTTTAGGTGTTTTGGGTATTGGTGGTGTAGGTAGCTGCAAGCTTTCCAATTTTTGTTGAATTGCTTTAAATTCAGGGGTTTCTTGGTGTTGATTTTGAACCATTTTTTGCTCTATTCTCTCCAAAGTCGGTTGAATTTCTTTCCCTGATACTTTACGATTTAATTCTCTTTCTAAGGTCTCTTTCGGACTAATGGAAGGCGTTTCTAAACTTGAATAGAAGTTTCACTCCTTCTCTATTATAAAGCCTTATATCGCTAAATAAGCCCGTTTTATGAAGGGTTTCTAAGCTGAAATGAACGGGTTTACACCCGGCCTTGACCTCCGCCCGCTGTCCCGCTGAATGGGTGGACAAGGCGGCCAATCCCTCAAAGTGCTTGGACGCTCTCTTTCTGATTTTGGAGCGTTTCTTTTCTAAAAATTGAAATGGGCGGGAAGCCATTTTAGGGCTTTCCCGCCTTGATTACTTTTTAGCAAAGACGGGCGTGACTGTCAACGGCGGCGCATGAAATGCGCCGTTCATCTTGACCGTTGACTGGCTCGGCTGGCTTTGCTATTTTTATCGAATTGCATATTGGTAAATTGCGTTGATATGTACTTGGGTTGTATTCACGATTGGCACATTAACATCTTCGGGCTTTATGGCAAGTGGCAGCTCCGTACAGGCGAGAATGAGTGCATCTACATTTTCTTTTTCAATGTATTTATTTGCCAGTGCAATCATTTTCTCTTTATCACTAGGAATTACTATGCCATTCTCTAAATTGGGGTATATCAGTTTTCCTAATAGAGATATTATTTTTTCGCTATCGCCTTTACAAGTAACATCATCGGGCGGCGAAGTTCATCTTCCATACCCGGAATATCCATCATCTCTTTAGGCGGTTCTGCTTCCTCTACAACTTTAAGCTCAAACCCATTGTTCAGCAATCCCATTATAATCTGTGTAAGTGTGTGATGTTGTTTTACTACATCACATCCTAAAAAATGTGTATTTCGTTCTCCTGTTATAAAGTAATTATCAATCGCCCAATATTGCGGTTTCCCATCATCTGTATAAATCCAATCCTGCCCAACTCCTGCGGTAAAAACAGGGTGTTCGATATTAAAAAGAAAAATTCCACCTGGTTTTAATGTCCTATACACTTTTTGAAATATTTCCACTATGTCCTCTATATAGTGCAGAGCTAAATTAGATATAACACAATCCCATTCATTTTCTGGATAGTCATATTCCTCTAATCCGCTAATACGATATTCAATTTGATTTCCTGAATTGCGCTTTTGGGCTTCCTCAATCATTTTCTTACTTAAATCGATCCCTAATATTTTTGTAGCTCCTTGTTCTTCTGCGAACTTGCAGTGCCAGCCATATCCGCACCCCAAGTCAAGAACAGATTTTCCTTCTAACGAAGGAAACAAAGGTTTTAATTGATGCCATTCACCAGCAGCTTTTAACCCCTCTTTACTGCGGGACATCTTTGCATATTCTTCAAAAAACTTCTCATTATCGTATTCATTATTCATAACCTTAACATCTCCTATTTTATCCTTCGGCACCGCCGCCTCCAGGCGGCTCCCCAACTTCATCTGCTCGATAAATGGGAATTGCACCAAAACAATCTAAGACAACAATGCTGCCCTACTTGCGATTTTTTCTTGTACTGCGGAAACAGTTTCTTGAATGGAATAATTGGTCGTATCTACAACATTCGATTCATATATTCCCAGATTGCAAAATTGCTCCCACATTGTTTCTACCAATTCGATATTTGTTTTTCGGTCTAACTTTGAGCGTTCAACAGCTCGCTTCAAGGTTTCTTCCTTACTTGCCCTTAAAATAATATAATGCACCTCATAATGTTCCCGAACAAGACTTTGCCACGGCTTTAAAAACCACGGTCCGATAATACCGTCAACAATTACATCATATCCCCCACGAGCATATCGCTTCGCAGCTTCTAAAAACGCTTCAATGACAATCAAATTTTGCTCATTTGATTCTGGCAAATGCGGTGGTATTGCCCCTTTACTCAAATAATGATAAAAGTCATCTGTGTGCATATGCACAGACTTTTCCAAATCTGATTCTTTTGCAACAGCAGATGCCGTTGTAGTTTTTCCTGTCCCCGGCGCACCTGTGATTACAATAATTCTACCTTGATTCATCTATATTTTACCTCCACAAATTCCGATTTGTTGATAACTCATTATATCATAAATCTATCCACTATATCATAAATCTATCCACTTTTCAATCTATATCACGCAATTAACTTGGAAAGGAACACCGCCGAGCAATGGGTTATCTCGGCGGTCACTCTTTTACTCGTTGTCCGCTCCATACGATACCGACGACGGAATTCCGTTATCATTTAGATTTTTCTCGATATCCTTCACCGGAAGTGAGGAAAAATACGCTTCTCTTCCCTCTTTTATTATAAGCTCGTGGCACGGCTTGTTTCCGGCGTTGTCGGGAATGCGCGCGTCCATTATGTTCACGGCTATCATCTCGGGAGTAATGGCGGCTCTCCCTCCGGCTTGACCTACGCACACCACCGCGTCGGGTCTGTATTGCTCCACCGCTTTTTTAAGAACCTCTCCTGCCTTTCCAAACACCGTCGGCACTTCGAGCTTTAAAATTTCCGCGCCTTGTATTTCGTTTTTCATCATTTTTACGGCTTCTCCCGCAGGATTGATTTTCTCTCCCCCGAACGGGTCAAAGCCTGTGAACAGTATTCTCATTTTATCATGCCTTTCTTTGTCTGTATTCTCTCAAAATCTCGCGGCACCTGTTTTGAAGCCACTCTGTTGTCTCAGTATCGTTTTCGACAGCGTTTTCGTATATTTCCGTCAGCCCTATCCGCAGCTCATAGCATAAAATTCGCTCGGTATATCTCGGCAGGTGAGAGTATTTTCTCTCCCAATACGCCGCAGTTTTTTCCATGCACATGAGCCATGTCCGCCAAAAATACGCGGTCGCGATGTCGTAAAGAAAGTCCCCGTAAGCCGCGCAGTCCCAGTCTATAACGCCACTTATCCTCGATTTTTTGCCTACGATAACATTATTCGAGCCGAAATCCCCGTGGAACAGCGCTCTTTCTTCCGGGCAATAAGATATAAGCTCACGATATGCCGCGAGAAGCTCGTCGATGAGTGAGAGGTTAACATAGCTCCTGCTTACCGCCGTCCAGTCTCTCTCGAATACCTCCGCAAGATATTCTCTCCAGCTGTAAAACGGAGCGTTTCCCGTATCGCTGTCAAACACGCCGCAGCCGGAAGTGCCTGATATATCGGTTCGCGATATTGCTTCGGTTACATCCGTAATATCGCCGAGCAGTCGCACAACCGTTTCTTCATCGGAGTCCTCATATGTAATCCCGTCCGCTTTTACGCTGATGCAGAAGTAGTGCGTGCCGTCAAAGTTGCCTGTTTCAACAACCTCTGGAATAGGAACTCTATCCGAGCGGAAGTGCTCATAGGCGTATTTGTCTTTTTTGAAGCCTTCCATATTTGAATTTATGCGCACGACATATTCTCTGCCGCCACGCGAAAACCAATACGCCTGTGACTCCTGCCCTTCTTTTATCGGAAAAAGCCTTATATCCTCACCGTACTTTCGGCTTAAAAACTCTGTGATGCTTTCTTTTGAATAATCGCTTTTCATGTTCCGCTCTCTCCTTTAGCTCTGTCTGAGGATAATATACCACAAAAAAGCAAAAAAATCTAAGACAACAACGCTGCCCTACTTGCGATTTTTTCTTGTACTGCGGAAACAGTTTCTTGAATGGAATAAGTGGTCGTATCTATAACATTCGATTCATATATTCCCAGATTGCAAAATTGCTCCCACATGGTTTCTACTAATTCAACATTTGTTTTTCTGTCTAATTTTGAGCGCTCCACAGCTCGCTTCATAGTTTCTTCTTTACTGGCCCTTAAAACAATATAGTGTACTTCATAATCTTCTCGAACAAGGGCTCTCCATGGTTCTAAAAACCACGGCCCTACAATTCCATCTACAATTACATCATATCCACCGCGGGCATAGCGCTTTGCAGCTTCTAAAAAGGCTTCAATAACAACTAAATTTTGTTCGTTGGACTCTGGTAAATGCGGCGGTATTGCTCCTTTGCTTAAATAATGGAAAAAGTCGTCTGTGTGCATATGCACAGATTTATCCATGTTCGATTCTTTTGCGACAATCGACGCAATTGTTGTCTTTCCTGTTCCCGGCGAACCTGTAATCACAATAATTCTTCCTTGGTTCATTTTCACTCCTCCTATTTCGATTTGCTGTTCTCTATTTCTTTTTCCGTCCCCGCTGTGGGTTTGGATTTTTCGGCAAGTCCAACTTCTCCGCAATCTATTTTAGCCGCTTCTTTTCTTCTTCAAACAGTTTATTATACCCCAAAACCATAAATCAGCAAACGCAAAAACCGTTACCAAAGAAAATGCCGCCTGCCTTTTTTGCTAAACCTAAAGAGGCTAAGTTAGAAGTGGACGCACTATACAAAGGAATACTACCATTTCGTCTAACTGCTTCTGCCCATTCTGCAAGTGTGTGGAATGCATACCCTTTTCTTCTGTAAAGTTCAGCCGTTTCAATTCCCGCTTCCTCTGCCTCAAGAATAATCCGAACACTACGACAAATAGATACGACTTGAGAATCTTCCAAATAAGCAGCGCAAAAGGGAACATCCAGCAACTCTTCAGGTAGCCAGGGAAAATAGTGGCTCATCTGAGGCTCAATGTTGTCTTTAGTGAGTAAGCAGGCTTTTAACTTTGGCTGTTCAGGAAGCCAAAAACAAGCATCTTCTGAAATCTTACTTTCTCCTAATAGTTGCCGATATTCTTTATCATAAATAGGTGATTCATTCGGCAGCATCAGTACTGGCTCTCTGTTGGTAATTGATTGTAGTTTTTCTCTTAATTCTTTCGGTACGTCAGCGCGAAAATAAGCATGTGGTTTTTCGTAAAGTGGTCTTGTCAAATAGAAGCGGGGAGCCGGCTGTGAAGTGGAGTCCCATGGTTCCCTTATAGTCATAAGTTCGTTCTTTTCATTCATTGTAAACAGTGCTTCTACATGAAGCTGCATATAGTACGAGTTGCTTTTTCCCATTTTCTAATATTCTCCTACATTTATTTCTCTGCCTGTTCAATCATTTTCTTTACTAACCGCTGAAACAGGTCGGCGGTTTCCTCGTCCATCGGTGCAAGCTGTCCGATCTGTCCAGCTATCATCGCCGTTACATCGTCAATGGAAAGCGGTTTTTGTTTCTGTTCCGCCAGTGCGTCCCGCATGGCTTGGAACATAGCGGCGGTCACAGCTTCTCCCAGCTGTTCCCCGTTGTCTATGTCTTTCTTAATGTCCCGCAGGATAGCCAGGAACACATTTTTGATTTTTTCAATCTCCGCTTCATGTTCCCCCATCTTTTGGGCGTTCAAAAGCTGTAAATCCTGCTTCGCTTCTGCCCGGTGTTCCGGGTGTTCTTTCATCAGGTCGGACAGGGAAGCCGTTGCTATCTCGATAAGCTGGTTTCGTGCCATTATCCCCTTTGCCGCCGCGTCCTGAAAATAAATCCGTATCAAATCTATCAGCTTAGGAAAATTCCTGTGTTCCAACAGGCGGTTGAGGATTTGCACATCAACAGCGCCCGTCACAAGCCCCCTTACGGCTCCCTCTGACAAGCCTAATTCAGAAATATCGTAGCTTTTACGGACGCTCACGGTGGACAAGCCCAGTATGTAGTCTGTCGATACCTTAAATTCCTTTGCCACACCTATGAGAATATCACTGCTGACCGTTCTCGTTTCGCCGCTGACAATGCGGCTCAACTGGGAAGCGGAAACGCCTATCTTCTCCGCAAGTTCCTTCTGTTTAGGTTTGGATATATTGTTTTGAGTTGCCACGATATACAATATTTAGATTGGACGTGATTAATTAAAAATGAGGATGGCCACAGAAGTCAGCAACGATGCCAGCGAAATCCAGAACGAGGTGGAACGCACGTTGTTGCCGTTGACGGTAGATTGACGGGCTTTCACTTCATTGGGTTCCACATACACCACGTCATTCTGTTGCAGATAATAGGCGGGTGAAGAATAGATGTGTTCGCCGGAAGTGAGGTTCAGTCCGTACACCCGTTGCACATCCCCTTCTTGCCGTAACACCATCACCTTGGAACGGTTTCCGTAGATGGTCAGGTCGCCTGCCATGCTGAGTGCATCGAGTATGGTCAGCCTGTCCCGGTCAATGCTGAAACGTCCCGGACTGTTCACCTCGCCCAACACGGATATGCAGAGATTGGCAAATTCCACGGTCACGACAGGGTCTTTCACCAAATTCTCCTTTATCAATTCGTTCTTGATACATTCGGCGATTTCTTCCCGCTTCATTCCGGCCACGTGTATCTTGCCAAGTACAGGAAAATCTATCTTACCGTTGGCATCTACGGTATAAGCGGATACTCCTTGATTGCTTGAAGCCGTCACGCCATTTGTCCTTAAAGACTGACCCAATTGCCTGGACACATAAGGCAGGTTGAACAAGTCCGTCAACTGGGGGTCACGGCTGTTGACGATAATGGAAATCTTATCCTCCGGTCGGACTGTAATGGCTTTCACTTCAGGCAACTTGATTTCTGTTTCCCCGGGTCTCAAATCCTGGAAATAAACTACTTCCTTGGAAGAACCGCACGAGCCCAGTGTCACTGTACTTGCGACAATGAGCAAGATGTAAAATACTTTATTTCAAGTTTCGCAAGTTAATAAAATATAACGTAACTACCTAAAACAAAAGGGTAT
>OWHV01000069.1_pt1 | contig 53327 bp, 42 predicted proteins | sample 1732721 | NCBI WGS metagenome assembly OWHV01 (sample SAMN05065746, study PRJEB22554) | human gut metagenome | biome: ENVO:2100002; feature: ENVO:00000062; material: ENVO:00002003 | host: Homo sapiens | place: USA | reverse complement strand
CCTGTCGTTATAGGATGGTAGGAGGTGCGTGCCTACACTATTGCTGAATAGTTACACTTGTATGGCTCAAAACTATTCTTTACTTTTGCAACATCATTACCTATCGTATCTTGAATGGCAACATCAGATGCGACCAACAAGTTTTATTGCCTATTGCCTATGAGTAAAGTGTTTCAAGTATGGCCCAAGCGCATCAAGCGCTCCAACGGCACCGTTCTCACTCCCGATATGGAAGTGACGGTAACGACCTTGCAGCACACCACCACTCCATTCTACAATGGAGCCAAAGAGCTGCAAGAAGTCTATATGCGCATCTACGCCTTCGACTACAAGAAGGCGTGCTGCTATCCAAGTGATTTTGAATTTAGGAAGTTAGATTAAAAAGAAATCTATAAATCATTGCTTATTAAGCAATGATGAAAAATGAGCACTTATGGTTAAGTTCGTTAATAAAATTTCCGAATCGTCTTGTCGTTTCTACGACTTTATTGAAAGTGTAGTGAAAAATTCGCGTGCATACTTCGATAATACAGACGAGGGGTATAGTATTTATTGTGCTAATTATCTGAATGAAAATAGATTTGATGAGGAGGAAAAACTCATTCTTTCAGTTTTCAATTCTGATGAAATCTCAAATCAGACCCTTATTTATGGTGCTATTTGTTTGCAACCATATCAAGAAACTGACTCACATTTAATTAGTGGTCTGTTGATTACTGATGAGCGTATTTTTGTTCGTTTGTATGTTACAGATGATCAAGAGCATGATTTTGAGTATTATTACTATTGTGAATGGAGTCAACTGGCCTCTGCCGAAAGGTCTACTGATGACGATGGAGACGATATCGTTGTCTTGAATGATAATGAAGATGATGAAGCATGCTATTTGCATGCGCAGCTGTTAGGAGGTCGTTTTGATGATATGACAATATCCTCTTTGTGGATTCACTTTTTAAATGATGCAATCCGTGAGGCTAATAATCCAATAAAACAAGAGCCTGTGGAAAATAATAACATATATACAGAATTTATGTCAAACAAACAGTTGTTTAAACCGTTTGTTTCATGGCCCGATTGTGTACACTTGGGATTGAACAATGTAGATGCTATTTCGAATAAACTTCTTAATGATATTACATTGAGAAGAGGTGAACATCTGTTATGGGTGTCGCGTCATAAAGCTAATTGGAAGGCGAAAGACGATGATGAGAAAACACCTTCAGGTTGTATCATCACAGATCAACGCATTTGCTATTTCAATTTGAATCATAAGAAAAAAAGCTTTAGCGTAGCCTGGAGTGAGGTCGCAGCAATAAAGCACATTGTGAATAGTTTCTACATCCAAAAGTCATTAAATGCAACACGCTCTGACTTGAAGATTAGCGACTATGCATTGTTTGACAGAGAAGTTGAAAATTCAAGCCCAGTTGTTACGTTTTTAAAGGGTATAGTCGCCAATAAAACACAAAATGCCAAAATAGCTCATGATCAACCCGAACGGTTGTCGTATGAAGAAGAACGAGCCGTTCTGAAAAATGAGAAAACCAAAGAGAAAAAAGAAGGTAGAGTGGCTTCTTTCAATGTAACGCATGAGTCGGTTGATGCATCATCAGATAAGAACAAGTCTAATCATAGTTTGTCTTCTCAAAATGATATCAAGAAGGCTTATAAGACTTTGCAAGATATCTTGCAAAGTACTCAGGAGGACGTCTTTGATTTAAACGGAGTAAATTCACAGTTTAATACTGTGAAGGAAAAAATAGCCTTCGCGTTTGATTCGAAAATAAAAGAAGCAAAGAAAGAATTGGATGTAGCTTTAAAAGATACAGTGTGGGATAATCTTGTTATAGCTTTCTTTGGAGAAACAAATGCAGGTAAGAGCACAATCATTGAGACATTTAGAATTCTTTTCGATGATAAACGTAAGAAAGAGGATGGTCTTATAGTGGGTGATGGCAGACACGACTTTACAAAGACATATGAAGAGTATCATTTGTCTATTGCGGGTCATCCTTTTACTTTGATAGACGTTCCTGGTATTGAAGGAAACGAAGCAGAGTTTAAAGATGTGATAAAAACGGCTTTGCATAAGGCTCATTGTGTCTTTTATGTTCAAGGACATAATAAGAAGCCAGATCGAGCTACAGCTGAAAAAATCAAGAAATATTTAGGAGATTGGGTGAAGGTATATTCAATCTATAATGTGCGTGGTAGCGTCGGCAATTATGACGAAGAAGAAGAACGCGAAACATTGATAACTTCAGGTGTCTTAAAGGCAGAAAGCTTAATACAGGCAGAGTTTAAAACTATATTGGGTGATGTTTATGCTGGGCATGTAACCTTGCAGGGTCTGTTGGCTATGTCTGCTAAAGCATCATTTTCGTCTAAACGAGAAGATTTGATAAGAGGACAACAAAAGTTATTGAAGTATTTTGGTGGTTCTGCTGATAAAGTTTTGGAGTTTAGCCAATTCAAGACTTTGACAACTCTCGTTGAGCAGAAGGCTTCAAATTTCAAGTCTGAAATCATCGAAGCTAACAAACAGAAATTGGTATCTTTAGCTGGTAATATTGCCACCGATGTTGAACAGGTAATGGAAACTCAGAAGAACTATTTGGCCAACTTGGAGTCAAATCTTCGAACTATAAATCGAGAGGTATGCAATAATAGTATGGATTTGGCTTTAAGAAACATAACTAACAAGACAAAAAATGCTATTTCAAGTGCCTATGGCGAATTGAAATCAGAGATTTTTGATCTTATAGATAATGAACCAAGTAATATTAATCAATTAGCAGAACAGTACCAAGAAGATGTTATAGAGAATTTAGAGAATCGTATTAAGTCTATTGTTAACGATGAATTAAAAAAAGTTCGTAATACTGCAAATCGAAAGATAAAAGATTTGGATGGTGTAAACATAAAGCCAATACAATTCAATCGAACTGTTGAGGTTGGTGCTGATATTGATTTCTCTGGTGCGTTAGAAGAATTGGATATTGATTTTGATGATGTTCTTTCATGGACAGCTAAAACTGCTACAACTGCAGCAGCTACAGGAGCTTTTGTTGGATCTTTTATATCAGGTGTAGGGACTTTAATAGGTGCAGGTGTAGGAGCTGTTGTTGGTGGCATTGCTCATGCATGTTCTGGAGATGGAGGAAAGGCTGATGCTCGAAAAAGTGTATCTGATGCAATAAGTAAAGCAACTCAGCGAGCTAAAAGCAATGTAAATTCAATATTGGCACCAGTTATTAGAGATGTAGAAACCCAAAAGCGCCAATTAAGTAATTCTGTCAGGACTGAATTGGCAAATATTGAGGAATTACAAGAAACTCTTGATGCTTTTGATGTTGAAATGTCTGAATTTATAGGTGAATTAAAACATAAACGCTATGGAAGAATTTAATATAAAAAGCAACAAATTGCAGAAACTAACCGCGTTGAAACAACTTCTGCAAAAAGGCGTGGAGTATATACCCGAATTGCAATCTTATCTTGGTAAGATAGATAGTATAGTGGATTCCATAAACGATGGAGAAATAAGCGTTGTCTTGTTGGGTAGTTTCTCTGATGGAAAGACGAGTGCTATTGCTGGCCTATTGGGTAGATTGGAAGACAACATGAAGATTGATAATGACGAGTCTTCCGACGAACTTACCATTTATCGCCCTAAGGATCTGAAAAAGGGATTCAAGATAGTTGATACTCCAGGACTGTTTGGAACAAAAGAAAGGGAAATAAACGGTCAGAATATAAAGTTCTCTGAAATTACAGAACGTTATATTTCTGAGGCTCATATTATTATATATGTTTGTGATGCAGTGGTTCCGTTGAAGGAAAGTCATGTTGAGATAATTCGTCGTGTTATGCGTGATTATCATAAACTTGACAATACCATTTTTGTTATTAACAAAATGGATGAAGCTGGTTATGATTTATTAGACGAATACGATTTTAATAATGGTTGTAAGATAAAGAAGGAGAACCTTATTTCTCGTTTGCGTAGTACTATAAACTTGACTCCTGACGAGGAGAAACGTTTGCATATTGTATGTATTGCTGCGGATCCAAAAGGAAAGGGTTTGCAACATTGGTTCTCTAAGATAGACAGTTATTATGAGCGTTCACATATTAAGGATTTGAGAAAATGCGTAAATGCAGTAGTCAATAATGCCGATACTGATAAGTTATCTTCTTCTTCTTATGAAACATCTGTTTCTGAGGTGATTGATGGATTGCACAAAGCAATAGCATGTACAGAAAAACCTGTATCGAAGGCAATCGCCAAAATGGAGCGAGACTGTACTGAGATAAAGGAGGATGGCAAGCATCTGAAGTCTGAACTTACATTATCACGTAATGAACTTCGTCAAGCTATTAATGAAATAAAGAACGACGCTATTCGTGAAATCAATGGCGCTTCATTAGAGACTATTGGCGAAGTTATTTCTAATCAACTTGGAGTACAGAACAATCAGGTGACTTTTTATGTCTTCCAAGACAAACTGTCTGCTCAAATTGAGCAATGTTGTGAAGCTAACGCCAATAATGTAAATCTTGCAGCCGTGAAAATAGAAAAAGCTTATTCTATGCAAGATGCCATGTTGAATGATGCCGTGAAGTATGGTGTTGGACAATTGAAAAACCTGAATATCTCAGGTGAGCAGATTAAGGCTGTCAGAGATGTAATAGCCAAAGGTTATAAGTTTAAGCCTTGGGGTGCTATCAATATGGGAAAGAATATCACCAAATGGGCTGGTTGGATAGGAGCAGGACTTGGAGTCGCTTTTGAACTTTATGGTTGGTATAAAAAGTATGAAAACCAGAAGAAGTTGAGTGAACTTAAGAACTCATTAACTAATGCGGTAAATGATTGCATATGCAATGTGTTCAAAACTTTTGAGTCAGACAATGAGTATTATAAGAATTTTGCACCTTCTTATTTACTCTTATGCCAAAAGATAAAGGAGCGTGATGAAGAAATTGCCTCCTTAAAGCAGAAAGTCCAAGATTTGGAGAAATACAAACGTGATATTGATGCATGGAAGAATTCTGCTGAATATGTCGATTTTGAAGAAGTTTAACCATTTAAATATTTTAGAATCATGAGTGGAGATACAATTAAAACAAAGAAAAAGGACAAGAGTGTTTGGAAGAGTCTTGGCATGGCGGCTGTAGCCATTGGATGGCTAGCAGTAACAATAGCTAAAGAAATGAATAAGAAGCAATAATTCTAGTATTTGACTATTGGGAGTTTCTCTCCCGATAGTCAAAATGCAGATTTTCTATATGGATAAGCAACTGACAAAGGAACGAATTGACGAAATACTCAGCAGTTGCAAGGGTAGCTATTTGTGAAAATATAATTCTAATAAATCGTTATGGTGACGGTAAAAACAAAGAAGCAGCTAATAAAAGCCATTGAAGCTGGCGAGAAAAATATCAAAATAGATTCAATGGATCTCTATGCAGCATGTAAATTAGCTGAGACTTATGACAAGACTTCCGATCTTCTAAAACATTTTGCGATAACCAATCTTGCTGGAATGATTGGATCTGTTGGGACAATGAACATCGTAGTAAGTGGAAGTGTTGTAGTTATAACAATATCGATTAGTATTGTGGTAGCTGCGATTGCGATTATAGGAATACTAAAAGACAAGAAGGTTAAAATTAAATGCAAAGGATATGGAGCGGACGGAGAGATTGAAATCGGATGAAAGCTTTCAAGGCTCTTTGTTTGTTCCTATTCAGTTATATCTTTCGTGTCATTAGTTGACAATAACCCCACAAGCCTATGGATAGAGGTCTGTATAAATATGTTTGCAAAGATTGCGGACATGAGTTCTTTGGAGTGGACATGGAGTGGCTTTGCACAGCGAAGTCTGCTCCTGTAAAATGCCCAAAGTGTGGCAGTTTTAATACCTATTCTTCTGGGCCATTATTGTTTTATATGTGCAAGGAAGCATGCAAAGAATTCTTCCGAAACATGTGGAAACGCAAGAAGAGCAAATAAACAGCTAAAGTACGAGATAATATGAAGTTGACAATAAGCTATGCTGAGCTGCAGGAATATGTAGCCAGCCACTTTCACAAGACGGTCAATGTAGGCCATGTGGATGGGAAAACCGTGTCTGTCTCTTTGCCCATCAAGGTGTTTGGCTTTACGAAGTCTGTGAGCATAAACGTCGGGGTGGAGAAGATAGAGGACACCGACCTGTACTTGTCGTATGACGGCAAGATGGGTATCGACTTACTTGTGTCGCCTGCCATCTCCTATGCCAAGCGGCTCGTGCCGGAGAAGGCTGGATGGGTGGAACAGCGGCCTGGCAACATCGTGAAACTGCGCCTTGGCGATCTCGACAAACTGCAGAAGGTGTTTGAAAAGGTGGTGCTGAGGGCTATCCGCTTTGCTCCGGAGAGCATCGAGGCGGAAATCGCTTTGCTGTAGTTGCCAGGCGCTGATAGCGAAACATTGGTGTGGCGGGGGGGCAGAAGTCCTCCGCCATTTTTGCTGCTGACGCCTAGTGGCGGGCTCATGCTGTTTGCCCGCCCGCCGATCATCATCTTTTCATTTCTTCTTCCGCTGCTTTCCCAATACGCGCCGCGGTCGTTGTATGAGAGCCGCGTGTTGCCCGCCTGCGGCGGCAAAGGCGAACGCTCCATCATGTCATCATGCCGTAATGTCATCATGCCGTTAAGGATTGTGGAATTGGCGTAAGCGTATCAGTCGATACGCTATTCTCAGTACCACTTTTTGTACCTCCTGCCTGGTACTGGAGTTTCACTTACCTGGTACTGGAGTGTTAGTGTGCTTGGACTATAGTGTCACTTGCGTTCTACTGGATAGGTACTCAGCATACTTTTCTTTTCTACCATTTTGTAGGGATTGTTTGGCAAGGTCTTGTCAAAGAAGCAAACTTGAAGCATTTGATACAGAAATAGGAAAAGAAAAGGCAGTGGAATAAATCGCCACTGCCTTTTCTTTTCTATCTCAATAATGCCTTTCCTTTTTCTGTAAGCAAATATTTCTGTTTCGGATGTTTCGGATTATCAGGATATAGTTGTTCAACATAGCCATCTTCCATTGCAGGATATAGATATTTGTCAAGGAAATAAGTCTTGTCTTTCAACTTTATACATTTCATTATCTCCTTGGCGGCCATCATGTTATCTCTTATTACAGTAATCACTTTCATTAACTGTGGGGTAACCGTGGGGTAACTGTGGGGTAACTGTGGGGTAACTACCACACTGTTCCTGTTGTATTTGAATACGACCCACACAAAATTACCATCAGTATTGAATTCCGGAGCAGGCAAGCCAACACGTTTGCATTCATCGACCATTGTACCTATCCCACGGCCCCAACTCTCCAATATCTTGCTCTTATAGAGTACGTTGGCGATAATTGGATTCTGTGGCTTGGAGTCATGTTCCTGCATAAGGCGTTCTATTGGCAAGTCGGCTGGAAAAGTTCCAGTATTTCGTATTTCAACACGGTCGTCGTAGATAGCGATGCTTACAGAACTGCCCGGTTGATGATACGAGCGATGGCAAAGTGAGTTGATGCAGCTCTCTCTTAAAGCCTTGTACGGAATGCTCAACTCTTCCTCACGGTAAAGACCGTTTATCTTACCAGACAGTGAGAGATGCTTAAAGAAAAATGCCATTGAGGCATCAAGCAATTCGTAAATGTTACCTTCCGCACGTTGGTTGTCTATAAACTCTTCTTTTGTTGTTCCTCTGAAACGAGCCATACGCACAAGGCATTGTGGATAGCCATACAAATTCTTGCCAAACAATACAGCGGCTGCATTGTTCAGTTTCCCAACATGGAGCAGACCGAACTTTTTCAAGATTACAGGTATCTCCTCGCGAATGGTTGTTTCTGGAAGTCTTCCGTTCCGTATTCCCTCACGGACAGCACCGAGAATGGCATTCTCATCCAAGTCGCTTGTCTCCAAATCAGAGTTGATCATTGCCTCCCAACCATATTTGCCGCCTCTTTCCATTAAGAGATAGTTATATCGTTCTTGCGGCATGAAAGTAGTGGTACTTTCAATACGCATATACGCTCTTCCTTTGTATGTGAATGGACGCATGTATCGTGAACATTGCGCATGAATGCATATTACATACTTATTGGTTTCAGGAATAGGCACATACGCTATCTCCAACTCCACGAAAGGCTCAATTCTATTGACTGCCTCTGCAATGGAACGTTTGGTACTGTCGGAGACCTCCTGACCTATAATTTTTCCATTGTCTCTGATACCGTAAAGAATATTTCCACCATCACCATTGAGAAAGGCACACAACGTTTCCATCGAGCGGTCTAACTGTCCTGTCGATTCCTTGAACTCTAAGTTGCTGCCTTCCTCTATTTCTGCTATTCTTTGTATATCTTGATAATTCATTGTGTCTGTATTTACGAACCAAGGCAGACCTTACAGCGTCAGGTGAAGCTGTATGGGCAAGTTAGTGTGCTTGGACTATAGTGTCACTTGCGTTCTACTGGATAGGTACTCAGCAAACTTTTCTTTTCTACCATTTTGTAGGGATTGTTTAGCAAGGTCTTGTCAAAGAAGCAAACTTGGATTGAAAGATATACTCAACTCAGCATCGTTAGGTATATTGAAATCCAACGATGCCTTTGTAAAGTGATATTCATCTAATTTAAAAGCTGCCTTTTCCATTTTAATATACCTTATGCTGCAAAATAATACTGTGCATCTGCAGCAATTCCTTCGTTTCCAGAATCTACAGACACATCATATTTGCGCGTCGCAAACTTCTTTTCGGAATTTGAATACGACACTGCAATGCCAAACAGTTCTTTTACGAACTTGGCATACTCAATGACATCGGGGCCAATCTCATTGAGATGCTTTATTTCCTTCCAATCATTGTCAAGTACATCCTTAGGGGTGTTCTTGAAATAATCTTTAAGACTTTCAAAAAGATTTCCCATAATCAATATTCTATATTTGTATTGTACACATGTTCTTTATTAGAGTGCAAAGTTAATGATTTAATTTTGCAAAATATCATTTTTACTTGCTTGCTTGGCTACTTATACGAATATTTAACACAAAAAGTCCAATAATAATCACAGAAATCTCTAGTAACATCTAAATACCTCTGATAACTGATATTAATGCAGATGGTATTCTTGAAGAACTGCAACAGATAAGGGTACAAACTTGGGTTAAATGCAGGTGTTTGCTCGCATGCCGATCATTTCGCTACTTCATTTCCCGCAGATTGTCCAATGCGTATAGCGGAATGATGGTTATATGGCGCTCGGCATTGTCTGCTTGCGGGTCGGTGTAGGTGAATTCTCCGAAATTTTCAAATGAACAACGGATAGCTTCTGTAAGGCGTTTCTCTCTCATGAATTGCCATAGGCTCTTCATGCCACCCTGTGTGCCTGATTTTATTTCTATAGGTGTGACTTTGAGATGAAATGTGTCAAGATAGTCTATCTCGGCTATACTATTCCCACTTTTCTCCCAATAGAACATCTTTTGTCGCTGCACACATGGTTTGTTGCGCAAGAGTTCAAGGCCTGCCACCATCTCAACCAAGCCCCCCTTGTTGACAAGATCTTGTGGACTGCCAGTCATGATTAGCTCCACAAGGTGCTGCGCAAGATTTCCTTCAAGTTGCAAAACAGAAAGAAGAAGTCCAGAGTCAAGCAACAGAATCTTCATGTTTTTCTCGTTCGCTTCTGCATCAAGTGGAATGCCATTCCCCGAGGTGGCGATGACGGGAATGACGAGGCCGGCAAGTGTCAGAAGTCGGACTGCTTCTCTGATTTGTGAACTTCTGTAGTCCGCGGAAATCTGCTTGAATGTGATTTTTTCTCCTGGCTGATGGCAGATGCCGTGCAGCGTTGTCCTTAGCAGGTCAGGAGAGACTCTTTTCTTGTATTTGCTAAAGTCGTCCTCGTATGTCAAGATAATATCTTCTTGTATATGACTACATTGGTTGAAGTTGTGTGTCTTTATCCATGCCAGCACAGCCTCGGGCATTCCACCTACCCAAAGGTATATGCGAAAATATTCTATTAGTTTTTCGTGAAAAGCTGCATCCAAGGGATGCTGGCTGTCAGCTTGCTTTTTCATGCTTATCAATCCGTTTTCATTGTTCGCATTCAAAAACTCATCAAATGTCATCGGATACATGAACAAAGTATGTATGCGCCCTACACCAAATGTAGGTAGCTCTTGAAGCGTGAACTCCAGTAAAGATCCAGCTGCAATGACATGTAGCCCTGGATAGTCTTCTTTGAAGAAGCGCAATGCCATTATTGCTTCTGGACATTCTTGTATCTCGTCAAGAAACAGAAGCGTTTTGCCTTCTTCTATTGGAACGTTGATATATATTGCAATCTTTTGGACAATCAAGCGTATGTCAATATCTCCTTGGAAGAATGTTTTGACAGTTTTGTGACGTTCAAAGTTTACCTCAGCAAAAAACTGGAATTCTTTTCCAAAATGTCTTACTGCAGAGGACTTGCCTACTTGTCGGGCACCTCTAAGCAAGAGTGGTTTTCTCATCGGATTGTCCTTCCACTCCAAGAGTTCTACGTCTATATTTCTTTGTATATATTCTTGCATGGCGAGAAGTGATTAAAAATCAGGTGCAAAGATAAGATAATTGCTCAATTCCGACAAATAATTCGTAGGAATTTTGATCAATTCCGACAAATAATCTGCTGCAAAATGCTCAATTCCGACAAATAACGTGGTCTGATGCTGGTTTTGTTTCAGCCTCTTTTTACTTTTCTTTCCAGTGGTGACACTCTTTGGCACAGTTGGTGTGTAACTTTGCCGACGTAAACAAGAATCTCAGCATGGATATAGGAGAAAGGGATAGAGACAGCAAGCGCCTGCAGGCCGTGAACCATCATGGACTTGCAGGGGGCGGAATTTGTCTGTATCTTTGACTCACCCTATACACATCCAAACGATAGTATTGATATGGAAAATCGAGAAATTTACAAAGCCATCAAGTCGATTGCCGACGAATTGTGCAGCGACGGCAAGACGTTTCTGCGGGCCGACCTGGCCTATGAACTAAAGAAGTATGGCGTCGCGAGCGACTCTTCCGAGGTGGGGAGCCTGGTCTATGACGCGTATTGCTTCTACGGAAACGACAGCAATATCAGCATCGCTTTCGTGACGAACAATGCGCGCACGACGATCGTGGCCGACTACAAGTTGAACCATTGTCTTGAGCAGGGAGACATGGGCGACGCGTTGGCTATAGCCGAGAACGAACTGCAGGCGACGGAACACTCCTTGGACAAGCTGCAGGACATGATAGCCCTCAACCTGGGCGCCGCCTTGGCCAAGGGCTCGTCGAAGGCGGCGGACTGGCTGACAGGGACGAGCGGCGTGAAGGAGGTGAGAGGCAAGGCCTCGGTGATGTTCGACAGATATGCGAAACTGGTGGAGGCCTACCGCTATGCCGGCGACAGCGTGCGCGCCAATATCAGCGACTTCACCTCGCTGCGCAGCGACATCGAGGCTACCTACCGCGAGTATGCGCTCCGGCTCATAGACCTCTACGGAGACTCCATCAAGATGGTGTCGCCCGAACTCTTCGATTTCAACCAAGTGGAATGGCTCGACGTGGACCAAATGCTGCGGCAAATAGAGTTGGAGTATAGCAAGATACAAGACAAGTGTGGCGTGCTGATCGCCGAGATAGCAGACAGTTTTCGCACCTCGCTGCAAGGGTCCATGACTGCCTACAGATCGGCTGCGGGCAGCAGCAAGACGCTCGGACTCGCCATGGCGGGACTGGGGATGCTCGACCACTATATGGTCTCCAGCGAGAAGGCCAACCGGCTGCGCGGCGACCTGCAGCAGTTGCAGACCAGCGTGAAGCATGACGCCACACGCATCAAGGCCGACATGGGGCGTCTGACCGTGATCTACAAGACGCTCAACGACATCGTCATACCGAAGTCGAACGTCTATCTGCGCTTTGCCTCGCAGTTGATGGACTCCGACTTCCGCTCGATGACGGACGCCCTGTATGGCGAGGCCAGCGTGCGCCCGCTCGAAGAGGAGCGCAGGGAACTGCTCCGCCAGATGAGGTCTGCCGAGATGGAGATGAACGACCATCTGCAGAACATCGACGTGTATCAGTCGCTGGTCGGCGAGCTCACCACCACGCTGGAGGCGAAGCGTCCCAGCTATCAGGACGCCAAACGGCGCAAGCCCTCGAAGCCCTTCTTTCTGCTCAACTGGCTGACGCTGGGCACGGCCCGCCGCAACTACTATCGCAACTATTCGGAGTGGGACGCCGTCTGCACCCCGCTGATCAGGGAGTTTGACAACATGCAGGTGGATCTGAAACTCGACCGGGAGGAGCTCCTCTCGCACCAGGAGGCGGCAAAGGCCACGAAGAGCGAACACGCCCGCCTGGCGGCCCGCCTGGACGCCGTGTCGCGCGAGATAAGAAGCAAGGTCGTCTGCTCTGACGAGCTGAAACTCAAGATGCTGAAGCATCTCCGCGACGTGGTGGCGATGCTGAAGCTGGGCCGAGAGATTGCCGAGAGCAGGCTGGACGAGAAGTTGCTGCACAGCGTGGACATTACCGACTTCAAGGAGACTGCCAAGTTGCCGGCAGACGTAGAGCAAAACTTGTCGGAGTTTACCAATCTCCTGGCCGACCATCTGCATGCCGATCGCCGCATGGCCGTCCGCTTGCTCGACGGGGTGGAGCAGGTGGCTGCCGACGTCGACAACAGACTGTATGGGCCAACATCTCGGCAAGAGGCTCAGCCGCCGACCTATACCGACGAGGAGTTGGGCATGGTGGAGGCAAAGGCCGAGGAGGTGCTGCAGCGCGGCGTGGCTTTGCTGGACAGCGTGGCGCAACTCAAGCTACAGCAACTCAACGGAAGAATCGCGGCAGCAGCCTACGACGAGCAGCTTGACCACTACAAGAAAATCTTCAAGGGCTATCTGGAGCGGATCGACGACAAGAGCGCCTACCTGCGCCAGGTCTTCAGACGCATCAACCTGGCAGACAGCGAGCAGGAGCGCAAGCAGGCGATGGAGATGCTCTCAGACATCAGTGGATACACACTGAGCATGCAAGACTTCAATGATTTCATAAACGGAAACAAGCAAATAGAATTGTAAGAGACTATGGAGAGTTCAAGAAGACAACGAGCCCAGAGCGACTTGGGGCTGAATTTTGAGCGAGAAGACTTCCGCCGCGAGGCAGCCCTTGCCAAAGAGCAGGAGCGCGTCGCAAAGAAAGAGGCCAAGCGCGAGAAGATGATGAACCGCTCGTCTTACCGGATCATGGTGAAGACGGCCAAGTATATGGACCAATATTATCTCGATCCGCTCATCGGACTCATTCCGGGAGGTGTCGGAGATGTGCTTTCGAGTTCCTTGGCCATGCCGTTCATCTACTACAGTCTGTGTGTGGTGAGGTCCATACCGCTGACACTGGCAGTGATATACAACGTGCTGCTGGATGTCCTGATAGGAGCCATACCATTCCTTGGCAACGTGCTGGATATATTCAAGCGGTCGTATTTGGACAACCTGAGATTGATCACGGGCTATATAGAAGACGACAAGGAGATCATCAGCAAAGTGAGAAAGAAAGCTTTGGCCACGGCTGTGCTCATCGCCATTGTATGCGCATTGCTTTGCCTTGTCGTGAAACTGGCCCTCATGGTGGCCACCTGGTTCTCATAGTTTTAACCACTATTCAGATGCTGCATCGCAAATCCCGTAAGCGATGCAGCATCTTTTTCCCCACTTTTTTTACTATTCTTCTCAGCTGTGACACGTTTTGGCATGGCTGATAAATAACTTTGCCGACGTAAACAAAAAACCGACTGTGGCAGACTAAGGCTGGGACCGGCGGCGTGAGGATTTCATCAGTGAACCATCATGGACTTGCAGGGATAAAAACTTCTCCATACCTTTGTCTTGCCAATTGGTCTAAAAACGAAATAGCTATGTTAAGAGGATGGAGTAAATTTGTCTGCAACGAATGTGGACACAAGTTTGTGGGCATGGACTTCGAATACCAATGCACGGCCCTGTCAGCGCCGCTGAAATGTCCGGCCTGTGGCAGCTGGCACACCCGTCCTGCCTGGTCGTGGTGGCAGAAATGGGTGTACAAGGAGATTTGGAAGGCCCAGGATGAGTATCGAAACAAAACAGAAGAGCAATAATATATGAAAGACGGAGTATTCTTTCGTCCTTTCGTCGGAGCGTCATACGCTGGCGGAGGACTGTTTGGCAAGCGCATCATGGTGCTTGGCGAGAGCCACTACTGCGACGAGGGCTGCGCCGATTGCGGCAGCTGCCTGCGCCATCGGGAGTGCATGGAGTTTACCAGCGGCGTAGTGGAGCAATATCTCGACCGGGGCGTGGAGCGGCAGAGGTGGATGCAGACGTTGCTGAAGTTTGAGCGTTCGCTCGTGGGCTGCGAGACCGATCAGGCGCAGAGTCAGCGGATATGGCAGTCGGTGGTGTTCTACAATTATCTGCAAGTGGCCATGGGCGGTCCGCGCGAGGCTGGCACCGCCGCGCAATACCGCCAGGCCGGCGAGGCCCTTTTCGACGTGATGGAAAAATACCAGCCCGAATGCCTCATCGTATGGGGCAACCGCCTGTGGGACAAACTGCCCGGCGAGCGTTGGACTGATGGGGAGGACATCGTCGTGGACGGCTGTCGCACAGCCACGGGCGCCTACTCCTTGGCAAGTGGCAGGACGGTGAGGGCGATGGCGGTAAACCATCCCTCGGTGGGCTACTCGTGGGACTACTGGCACCGGGTGATAGCAAACTTCTTGAAATAATGGGCTACAGGGTATGGACAAGCGAATGAGATTCTTCGCCTGGCTGATAGGCCAGCTCGAACGCAGGCGCATGACGTATGAGGAGATAGCTGCCGCATGGCTGGAGGCTGCGGCCAACGCTCAAGGCAAGTCGCTGGAGAAGCGCACGTTTCACCGCCATCGCGACGAAATAGAGCAGATGTTTGGCATCAAGGTGGAGTGTAGCGGCAGGAGCGGCGGCTATCGCTACTATCTGAAGAAAGACAGCGTGAAGTGTGACGATGTCACGGAGTGGCTGCTCAGTTCCCTGCGGCTGGCCTCGCTGGGCGATATGCTGCAATACCACACCAAGGTGATGCTCGACCCTGCGCCACGCAACTCAGAATTGCTCGACGACATCCTCAGAGCCATCGACAAGCAATATCGGCTGAGGTTTGACTACACCACGGCCTACGGGGTGGAGACGTCCGTCGCCTTGACGCCCGCTTTTGTGAGGTTCTTCAAGCAGCGTTGGTACGTCGTCGGCGTGAACGAGAAAGAGCAGGTGCGCTGCCTGCCGTTCGACCGCATCTCCTTGATGTATGAGGAGTGCACAAAGCGTCCTCTGTCGCCCAAACTGAAGCAGATGCTCACGCCCGACAACTACTACGATGGTTGCTTCGGCATCATGCGCATGGAGGACGAGCCGATAGAGAACGTGCGCCTGCGCGTGTTCTATCCCGAGTACAACTACCTTGAGGAGGTGCCGCTGCACGAGAGCCAGCAGAAGGTGGGCCAGTCGGCCGACGGCCTCTACCGCGAGTATACGCTCCGTGTGCGCCCCACCCGCGATTTTCTGCAGGAACTGCTATGGCACGGACGCAACCTGATGGTGTTGAAGCCGGAAAGTCTTCGGCAGAAGATGATAGCCATCCTGCAAGACATGACCAAGAGCTACGAGACGGGCGAGTGTACGAACGGGGAGTGAGCAAGCCTTTTCCCACTCATACTTCCCTCCTCGTGCCTCCTTTCTCCTTTAGGCCTCCCTTCTCCAGGTCATCGACTATCGTCTATCCCATAGATGGTAGTCGATGACCTGGTTGTCTTCTTGGCGAGCCGCCTGGTGGTCGTCTGTCTGCTCCCTGCCTTCGGCTTCCTCTGCATCCTGGTGGCTGCGCACGAAGAGCGAGACTGCCACCATTGCGGCCAGGGCCATGACGAGCGCGACGAGGAAGGAAACGATGCGCCTGAGGCGTCTGCCTCCTGCCAGACGTCTGCGCAGCGCCTCTATGCTCTCGGGGCGCAGCGAGACATCCTTCACGGTGCATATCCGTGCCATCCTGTGCAACCGCTTGCTGCCCGTAGCCTCCGCCATGTCCTCCATCACCATGCCGAGCGAGTAGATGTCGGCCTTGGGGTCGGCGACCGCCCCCTGCAGCAGTTGCTCCGGCGCAAGGTATCTGTAGGTGCCTGCCGGCATCTTCAGTACGCCAAACAGGTCGCTGTCGGAAAGTCCGAAGTCTATGATCTTCACGTTCTTCCCCCTGTGGGTCACCATGATGTTGGACGGCTTCAGGTCGCGGTGCGTGATCTGCTTGCTGTGCATATAGTCCAGGGCGTCCATCGTTTGCGAGGCTATCCTGAGCGCAAGGTCGGGTGAGAGCCTCTTCTCCGAGAGGAGCGTCTGCAGCGTGTCGCCGTCCACCTGTTCCATCACGATGGTGCGGCCCATGCCGGCGAGCTGCTCCATGGCCAGCGTGCGGCAGATATAGGGATGCTCCAGCAGCAGGCCGATCTCAAACTCCTTCACTATCGCCTGTTGATATACGGGGGTGAGCAGGTAGTCCGTCTTCAAGCATTTCAGCACATAGCGCTTGCCATACCGCGTGGCGGTGAAAAGACGCGTCGGGCCCGACTTGGAGACATAATACTCCTGGATGTTGCCAAAGCCTTTCTCCTCCGGCATGGAGTCCACGGCCCGCTCTTGGTCTATTGACTCGGTGAACCCCGACGTGAGCCCGTCGTCCGAAGGGCCGATCGTGCCATGGATGGGTGTAGTATGGTCTTGCATAAGCTATAAGGCTATGGGCGGATTCGTCTTGACAGGCACGACAAGCAGCCCCCTCAGAATCCTCTCAGAATCCCCTTTGTTTCTATTTCGTTTCTTCCACCTTGGCGCTGCGCTTCTTCAACCTTACCACCGTGAGCCCGCCGTGGCGTCCTGCCACAAACGGCATGGTGCGCGCTCCGTCGCGTTCGACATAGGGCAGCAGAAGCGGTTGCCCCTTGATGAAGCAGCCTGTCACAAAGCGGTCGCCACAAAGCAGTTTGCTGTTTTCCGTAGTCACCACTTCGTATAGACTCTCGCCCAGATAGCGCAGCGTGAGCATACGGTTGGGACTCCAGCCTATCACGAGTTCCGTGCCGGCAGTCAGTTGGCTGCTCGTCAGTTGGTCCGCCATGAAGAAGGACGAGTTGTAGAGCGTGCTGTTCTTCAGCCAGCACACGAAGTCCTTGTAGTCCGCGTGTCCTATGTATTGCGCCAGCGGGTCGAGCGTCGTAAGTCTCGGCTTGTGCTCGTCGCTCACATAGCCATAGAGGCGCTTCAACGTGGAGGACGAAACGTTCTTGTCTTCCTTTTTCTTCAGATAGAGGGAAAACTCCTCGAAGTCTGTTGTCGTGGCGAGCGTTTTCCCGTATTTCTGCTTGACGAGTTGTTTGAGTTCTTCTATTTCCGGTGTTGTCATAATCAGTCTGTGATGATGTTCTTAAACAAATTCCAGCCTTCGCTCGCCTTGTAGATGTTGGCCCGTCCCTTGGGCACGTGCACGCGGCAAGAGGCGAGGACGTCTGCCCCGAGGGTGGCAAAAGCTGTGGGTTGGCAGACAGGCGGCATCCGGGCCTCTACATATAGATCGGTCAGCGGACAGTCTGTGAAGGCATAGTCGGAGATCAGCTCCGTCTTGCTGCCCAGGCGCACCACCTGGAGCTGCGCGCAGCCTTGGAAGGTGGCCGTGGGCACCAGTCGCAGAGCCTCCGGCATGGTCACGTCCCTCACCTTGCTGTTCATGAAGACGCCCGTGCCCAACTTGGCCACATGGTCTGAAAACACGAACCGCTCGATGCTACACTCCTTGAAGGCATAACTGCCGACCGAGGTCACGGAGGAAGGCAGCGCATAACTGCCCTTCTTGCCCATCGGGAACCACACGATTTGTGTGGCGTCGGCGTTGAGCAACACGCCGTCCTTGCCGATGTAGTGGGTGTTGGCCTCCGAGACACGGAGGCCCTGCAAGGCCGAACAGCCACTTGAGGGCATTACCGACGCAGCCGCGGCCGGAATGTCGATCAGCTCAAGTGCCGCACATCGGGCAAAGGCGTCCTTCTCGATGGTTGTGGTCTGGGACGGCAGGACGATCTTCGACAGGCTTGCGCAATCGGCAAACAAGCCTTGCCCCACCACGTCGTCCTCCGCATATCGTGCGCCGTCATAGGGTTCGCCGCCTGCCACGATAGTCGCGTCCGTCAGGTCTATGTCCGAGAGCCTGCCTGCAGTCGCCACGTTGTCGCGTCCGCGCCCCATCATCTCTCTCAGGCAGCGCAAGTCGTCGCCATTCAGAGGCCCGGCTATGGAGAGGTGGGAGTAGTCGTACAAGTCCTTGCCCATCAACGAGCGCAGTTGGCCTGGCTCGCCCAGCAGCAGGGCGTCGCCCGTGGTGAAGGTGATCGCCTCGCCCACCGTCTCGCCCATGCGGCTCGTGGCGTAGGGCCATATCATGTAGGTGGTGTTGCGGCGCAGGTCGGGCAGCAGCAGCGTCTGCCGTTCCTGGTCTTTGCGGTAGTCCTTGAGCACCACTCTCTGTTGGTCGGCGGCAGCGGAGGCCAGCGCATACAGGCAGCCAGTCTCCGTGATTGTCTCGCCACCGTCGTCCGTGATCCTGTAGCCTATGATCACGCTCATAGGACCATGGCCGACGATGCTCGCTTCGCCCAGCGAGGGTTTGGCGTTGGGCAGCGTGGTGAGGCTCATCCTGTCGCCCCGCACGGTGGTCCTGCCGTTGGTGCCCTCGAGTATATAGTGGTAGGTGGTGGCGGCGGTGAGCCCTGTGATGCGTGCCACCACCATCGTCTGGTCGTCGAAAACTGCCGGGGCCGTTTGCTCCATGGCCTCTGTCGCGCCATATCTGAAGTACAGCTGCGGCATCTCCGTCTCGCCCGCCACCGTGGCCGATCCGTGGAGCGTGGCGTCCGTCCGTGTGAGATCTGTGGCAGGCAGCGTGGTGAGGCGCGGTTCCAGGTAGTCGGGTTGGTCGCTGTCACAGGAGAAAAGGCAAACCGCCACGGCTGCGCAACAGAGCCTCCAGGCCAGTCGGCAGACCCTGGGGCGTGCCAGCAGTCCGCGAGCTCGATGGCTTGCGTGTGGGTGGCCCGTCGTGTGTAGGTGCTTGTTATTTCTCATTTTTTCTCATTTTCTTAGTCCTCCATAACTTGATTCCGATGCCCAGGTGGCCTTGCCATTGTTTTCCGCCGATGGTGACTGCCGAGGCCGACACACTGAGTCGTCCCCATGCCACGAGCGCGCCGATCTCGCCCGCCACGCCCTTGTGCGTCAGTCCGTCGTTGAGCACATATCCTCCTCCTTCGCTCTGCGCCAACTGCCACGCCACGGCGCTGCGCCCATAGCCCACGCCCTCGAAGAGGCACAGCTGCCTCGTCAGGCGGTGTGTGGCGCCCGCCGTGATGGTAAAGTGGCTCTTTGCAGTCTTGCCAGAATAGTAGGGCCGCTCCGTGCCCTCGCCGAGGCTGCCGTCCTTGGCGCAACTGCCGCGTGTCTTGCCGATACTGCCAAAGAGCGTATTGACGTGCACAAAGAAACCATGGCGCCGCATCAGGGAGAAGAACACGCCATAGGACGGTCCGTTGTCGTGCGCGCCAATCGTGGCCAGGGCATAAGCCGACCAGGGCTCCTTGGGCCTGGACTGAGTCACGGTGACGGTGTCGATGATGGTTCTCACCTGCACGATGGTGTCGTGGTGCTCTGCCAGGGCAAGCCTTGGCACGTCCACTTTCAGCTCGTAGGTCATGCGGCTCTCCAGCGTCGTGCCCAACTGATAGTCGCGCAGCACGCCCCATACGGGATGTTTCAGCGTGAGCATCTTCGTGCCCTGGGGCAGGTAGAGCCAAATCTCGCCCACCTCGTCCTTGCGCTTCACGATGCCTAAGGGCGTGGAGAAGGCAAAGTCTGACGGCGCCTCTACCTTCACCAAGGCGCACGCCTCGTCGTTGAGGTCGCGCACGCTATTGACAAAGGCACTCACGTCGTTGGGCAGCAGGCGGAAGCTGCTCACCGTGAACTCCTGCGAGTGCGCACTACCGCAGCAGAGCAGCCATAGGCAGAGGGCGAGCAGCAGAGGGCGGGCGTTGCCAAGGGTATTCGTTGTCTTCATGTCTATTGTCAACACTTTTGTCTTACATCTTTCCTGTGATATGTTTCTTATATCTTCCGTCGATATACTTCTTATATCTTTCCTATGAAATACTTCCTGCCTCTTTCCGATGATATTCTTTCTGAGAGCAGGCGAGGCGCCATTGGCTCTATGGCTCATTGCAGGTTGAAGTCCTGTATGCTGATGATCTCTGAGCCATCAGCCACCGAGGAGGCTGGTTGCCACGTTCGGACATGGATCACGGGCATCGACCTGTCTCTGAAGTCCCACAGCAGAAACAAGTAGCCATCGTCGCTGTATCGGTCGCTGCTATACCGCTGCCGCAGCGTGACGCCATAGATGCCGTCCATCGTGGGGTGGCGCAGGATGCGGAAGTCGGAGAATCTCACATCTACCTTGCTGTTCGTGGAAAACACCTTGGCGAGGCGCGCTATGTATTCTTGCTTCGATCGGATGGCGTAGCTCACTCGCGCGTCCGCTACACACCGGCCGTCGGCCGACGTCTGCCTCACCACGTTGCCTACGATGATCAGCGCCTTGTCGCTAAAGACCTGCCGCAAGAAGTCGATGTCTTTTGTCGTATATGCCGTGCGCAAATGCTCGCAGTAGTTGAGTATGGTGTGCCGCCGCTTGGCGTCCTGCTCCGTCAGCTTGCCCTGCATGATCTTCGAAGCCTCCTTGAAGAAAGGATTGTCTTTCACGATAGACTTCAGTGGTACCTGTGCTATAGACTGGGTTCTTCGCGCTGCTGCCGACGGCTTTCCCCCGCCTTCGCCAGGCCATGGAGCGGAGGCCTCGCTCTGTAGTTGCTGGGCCGGAACCATGGCCGACGCGGCAAACCTTGTCGTCCTTCCGGTAGCCACTTCCTCCGGAATGCTTGTCTTGCCCTCGTGCAAAAGCGTCACGATGCCCTGGCGGTCTATGTAGCCCTCGCGCCCTGATTGCTGCTCGCGAAAGCGGAGCCTGCCGCCGCGGAAGCGTGTGTCGAGGATGCAGCCGCGCAGGGGCACGTCAAACACCATGTTGCCTTCGCCGTCCTCCACGACATACCGCTTTTCCTTGCCTGCAAACGTCTGCTCTACCAGTTGCAGACCCTCGCTCAGACCATAGCGCGTCTCGCTCTGTGGCTTCCCTTCGTGGGTGAGGGCAGGCAGCCACAATAGGACGAGCCAAGCGCAGAGCAAGATGGCCAATACTGATAATATGCAGATAGCTTTCTTCATTGCAATGGTAGCACTTTTGTTTGCTATGTTATATCTTTTGTTCGCTCTGAAATGTCTTTTATTCCCAGTTCTTGATTCCCCCGCCAATTTCTATTTTTGTGCTATTGGGGTTGTTGGGGATGATGAGGTTGACGAAATGCTCCATGCCGGGCTTAAACAGAAACTTGCTTTCGTACAGATAGCTCATGTTGTTCATGATCACCTCGATGAACGGCATGCGGTTTTCGATGCGTTGCGGCACAACGATGGCAGAGTAGAGGTTGTCGCCGTCGTGGTGTGCCGTGATCGTCTGTCGCGGAGCCTTCGCATGGCGCGTGGCCACCCCCGCCTGGAGGTCTATCGTAGCCTCCGTCACGGTGTTGTGCACATATACCGTGGCGTTTTTGGGCATTTCGCCCTCGAAGTCCTCTCCCTTCACGAGTCTTATCGTGATCTTGCTCATGATGTGTCTGAACGCGAGCTGCACAGGCTCGTCCGAGGCCCTCACGCCCTTGCTGGTGGCAAAGAGCAGGTCGCTCGCCTTGTAGCCGCCGAGCGCCGTTGCCGTCTTTTCCGTTCTTTGGTCGAGGCTGACGCTGAATGGTTGGTCCTCGATGCTGCTCACCCTGCCGATGTATGGGTGGTAGGCATAGACATTGTACAAGCCCTCGTCCCAATACAGAGTTTTGGCAGCCGTCCACTCGTTGCCGTTGAATGTCAACGCCTCGTTGTTCACCACGTTGCCACCCACCTCCAGGGGCTTGCCGTCCTCGCTCACGAAGAGGCCTACCTTGTCGCCAGCTTCGAAGTAGGAGGGTGCGGTGGGCGCCTTGTTGCTGGGATGACTCATCAGCAGCTTCATCTCAACGCCCTTGTCCGTCGCCGTCTCGTCCGTCGGCAGTGCGTCCTCGCCGCACGAAGCCAGTGCCAAGGCGATCAGCGCCATATATATAATAAGGTGGCTCTTCCTCATAAGGTCTCTCATCCTCATAAGGTCTCTCATCTTCATAGGGAGTCTCTTCATCTTCCCATTCATTTTTTGTCCCATGGCTTCCTCTATTTGTTTTCTATGCCTTCTCACTTTTATCTGTGCCTTCTCACTTTCGCCATGCGCAGCGGACTCCCCCTGTGTATCACGGGCCTGTACTGGCTCGAGCTGGCCGATCGTGCCGCCCAGGCCTTGGCCTGGCGCAGGGCGCGACTTCGCGAGACGCCACTTCCAGTCTGGTCGTTCCGCACGAAGTCCTCGAAGGAGAATGTCTCGCCGGCATATCTCTTGATCCTCTTCACGATGCTCTCGCGGCTGATCGTGTTGTAGTAGGGGATGGAGTTGTTCATGCACGAGTTTTGCTCCGACCGAAACACGCCGCGACTGTGCATGAAGCCGCCCTCATACACATCGACAAGGTCGCTGTAGCGGTGGTCGTAGATCAGATGGCTCCACCCCACGCCGTGGGCCTTGCCCGAGAGCGAGAGGTTGTCGTACCATCCGTAGCTCTTGGCGGTGCTGAATTCGTCCACATGGCCGCAGCAAGCGCATCCGCAGGCGTCTATGAAGGCGTTGTGGTAGATACACTCGTCGCCGAGCTTTCCGAAACCGTGGCCGCCCGCCTCATGCTGCACCACGCCGCGCGAGTCGAGCGGATAGTCATAGGTGCTGAGCGGACAGAAGGCTATGGCCGATCCGTCTGCCCAGAGCTGCGTCATGCCTCCATAGTCGGTGGAGTTGGGCACGATGATGACAAGCGTCTCGTGGAGGTTCTCCTTCGTCACGCTCGGCGCACCGAGGGCGTAGGAGAAGATCTCGTCGTATGTGGCTTTCAGTCCGCTGCCCGTGAAAGTCGTGCCGAAGCGGTTGTGCCGGATGGTGTTCACCGTACCGATGCCCGACTCCGTGGACAGCGGGAAGGCCGTGAAGACGTTGAAATACTGACGATAGGTCCTGTAGGGCTCTATGTCGAAGAAATGGTCCATCTGTTGCTTCATGGTCTTCAGGTATTCGCCCGAGGCAATGTCTTCGGCGTCATATCCATCGCCGAGCAACACGATATTGATGCCGCCACGGTGGCCGCGCGTGGCCTTCTGCAGCGTCAGCCACTCGTTCTCTCCATACTGGTAGCCATACTGCGCCACGCTGCATTCGTGGGTGTAGTCCTTGCCCTTCAGCCGAAACACCACCTTGCCGTTGCGGTCGTTGCCGGAGCCTTTCGCCATGGCCTTGATGGTGAGCGTGACCTCGGTCTTTTTGTTGCCGCTCATGGGCGAGACGTCGCACCAGCTGGGCTTGCTGGCCACCTCCCATTCGCCTTCGGCCTGGACGGTGATCGTCTGCTTGTGTTCTGTGCTGAGGGCGCAGGCCACCGAGGGGCGGCAGGTCAGTTCGTGGTGGGCGGCAATGCGCTTGAACTCACACCAGCCTTGCGCCGTCTGATAACTGGCTACGGCAGAAACTGGCACCTCCACGGTGAAGTTGTCCCTGGCCACGCCGTCAAAGGCTTCACGCTCTATCCGTGGTGGCATGGTGCCACGACAGACGATCGACCCGATGCCGAAACACTCGGCAAAGGCCCTTTGGCGTATCGTCTCCATGGACTCGGGGAAGACCACGCCCTCGAGCATCTTGCATCCCGCAAATGCCTCCTGGCCTATGCTCACCACGCCCTCTGGAATGCTGAGGATGCCCGTGATGCGCCAGTTGTTGGTAAAAGCATAACTGCCTATATGCTCCACACTGGGCGGTAATTTCAGCTCGCCAGAAAAGTCATTATTGGTGAAGGCGCGCTCGGAGATTGTCCTCAGATTTTTTGGCAGACGAAGCTCTCCCTTGAAATGACAATTGTTGAAAGCCAAAATACTTATATTTGTAATCCCGTCGTGAAGTGTTAGCGTACCATTGAAACCAGAATCGCTGAAGGCTTCAACCGGAATTGTGGATAATCCTTGTGGTATCGTCAAGGAACCTGTCAGTCCAGGACAGAATGAAAAGGCACTACGCCCCATGTGCTTCAGCTTCTCGGGCAGTCGCAGCTCGCCACTAAGTCCTGAGCAGGCAGCGAAGCAATAACCTCTGATCAGTTCGAGATTGTTGGGCAGTACGAGATTTCCCGTGAGGTTGGAGCAGTTTTGGAACACGCCACCATAATAGTCTGTGCCCTCGTCGGCAGTGTCACTGTCCCAGTTGTTGCCCAGTTTCCTCAATGTGGATGGGAGCGTGAGCGTGCCGTTCTGTCCAGAGCAGCCATTAAAGGCACCACGCCTTATCTCCGTCACACCCTCCGGAATGACAAGCGATCCGGTGAGGTTGTTGCATCCATAGAACGCGTTGCCACCAATGGCTCTTAGCCGGTCGGGAAGTATAATGCGTGTCAGAGACTGGCTGCCACCATTGGTGTGCTGATAATAGAACGCAGCACCCGGTATCTGGTCGTCATATCCCTCTTCGCCCTCGCCCGGCTTGCACATCGCCTTGATGCGCACCTCCTTGAGGTTGAGGGCCGTGAGCCGCGGCATGTGGTCGCGCATGAAGTAGAAGTCCTTGGCGTTGATCTCGCCCGTGATCTTCAGGTTTCTCAGCGTCGTGTAGTCCTTGCCGAGGGCGGTGATGGCCTCTTTCAGTTTGCCGGGAGTAGCGTTCACCACGACATACTCCTTTGCCGTGGCGTTGTGGCTCACGAGGTCGCTTTCCCACTCGCTGACGCTCGCGCTCACAAGCGTCAGTTTGTACTGTCCGCTTTCCTGCTGCTTGTCCACCCTTATGCTGAAGTTCATCATGTGGCCAGCTTTGTACTCGAAGTCGTTGGGCCTGGTAAACTTGAACGGTGTGCCTCCGATAGTGATGCTGAAGAGCGCCGCGCCCTGGGGCACGGTCTGTGGCACCACGATGGCGCGCCACTCGTTGCCGACGCATGAGGGCAGGGTGGCCGTGGGCTCCACCTCGCCCGCCTTGCGCACCGTGCCGTTGGCCAGGTTGATGCTTGCCTTGCGCGCTACGTTTTGCACAAGCACGATCTTCTCCGTGGCCGCCCATTCCTCGGCCGTGAATCCCGATCCCTGAAGCAGGGTGACGCGTGCGTTCGACATGCGGTGCGACAGTGGCAGGCGGATCACGCTGCTGGTGGGAGCCACCTCGTCCACCTTCCCCCAGAGGAAGTCGCTCGCCTCGTATCCCCCCATCTCGTCGCTGGAGGAGGCTTTGCTTTGGTCTTTCTGCACCTCAAACTGGTAGTCCTCGATGCTCTCGGGCGCAGCAAACGGGTAGTATCCGTACACATCGACCGGCGTGTGGCCGTCCTTCCAGTACAGCTCGTAGGCACCGGTCCACTTGTTGGCCGCCTCGTCGAAGGTGTAGCGCACGTTGTCGCCACGGTTGCCTTTCAGCTTCAGCGTGCCCGGGTTGCCACCCTCGTAGTCCACCACGTACACGCCCATCATGTCGCCGTCGCAGAAGCCGCAGTCGTTCACCCTCATCACGGCGAGTTGCTCGATGTCTGCCGCCAGGCGGATGCTGCCGCCATCGTTCTGTGCTTCGTCCTCGAAGATGCTGTCGCTACAACCGCAGAGCGTCGCTGCCACGATGGCGAGGAGACAGAACAGACTGTTATTGATGATAGTTCTCATGGGTCTTTCTTTTTTCTAATGATGATTCCGCAACGGCTTAATTCGGTTCGGCAACGCCTCCATAGTCGACGCCGTCGTCGCTCCAGTTCACTATGCCCACACTCATGCCGCCGCTGGTCTTGCTCAGCGTCACGGTCATCTGGTAGCGGTGTCCCTGCTCAAAGGCCGTGAGCCGTGGGTCTTTCTGCAGGTTGAAGTCCGTGCCGTCCACCGTCACCGTGATCAAGTGGCCCTTGTCCAACTGCTGCGGCACCACGATCGCCTTGTACACACTGCCTTCCCTCATCGGCGTGACATAGCCCTTGCCCTCTGTGGCCGTCACGATGCCTGTGGCGAGATTGGCTGTGGCGTGCGTCCTCACGTTGTTGATCCTCACGCTGACCTGGGCACTCGCCAGCGAGGCCGTGGAGAATCCTTGGCCCGCCGCCAGGGTGATGACGACCTGCGCCATGGCGTGCTTCGCGCTGATGCTCACAGCGTTCTCGCTCGGAGCTACGTCCAGCGTCTTGCCGATGAGCAGTTCGCTGGCCTTGTAGTCCGCCGCTGCGCTTTGGTTGGTCCTCACGCTCCATGGCAGTGCTTCGACATTCGCTATGGTCGTGGTGTAAGGATAGTACATGTAGAAGTCGGCGTGGGTAGCCGCGTCCTTCCAGTATTCCGGCACTGCCGAGGTCCAGGTGCTCCGGAGCACATACATTCTGTTGTCTATATAGTTGCCTTCAGTCTTCAGTGCGACTTGCGATCCGTCGCTGTTGCGGTTCACCACGTACACGCCTATCTTGTCGCCCTCTTCGAAGGCGTCGTCCGAGCCGAGAGTTTCCTGCACGCTGCTGATGCGTATCGGCCATTTCGCTGCCGGATCGGGTGGGGTGGGCGGCGTGTCCGGCTGCTCGTTTTCTCCTGTCTCCGACGAGCATGCGCACAATGCCACGGCGCAGACCGATAGTATGATTCGCCTCAGTGGAGAGCTGATGGTGTATTTTTTCATATTTTGTTCTTGATCGTCTTTGCAGTGTGAAGGCTGGTGCTTTTGTTGATGTTCCAACGGGGCGTCCCCTTCTTTATCTGCCGTTATGAGCCTTTTCTATGCTTGCTGTGTCAGCATGGTGAGGAGGATGGACTGTGGCGCGTTGCTACACTCCCTGCCGACTGTTGCAGGGGCTTAGCGCGAGCCGCCAACGGCAGTCCCTTCCCTTGCTGGTCGGCACGACTTTTAATCCGCTTGTCTTGTAGTCCATACTGGCACGTTGTGAGTATGAATAGACAGATGCAAAGTTATGAGTTTTTCTTGAAAAAACTGCGGGAATAACTGAAAAAGAATGCTCCGATTTTGTTTTTATTGCACTTTTTGCATCGCCGCACGGCCATGGGTGCAATCTGAGCTTTACTCCCCCGCGAGAACCGCGTTTTTGCTGGTTGTCTGGTGGGTGCTCCAGGGTGGCGTGTGAGCGGTGATGTTGTTGTCTTGCAGTCTCGTGGCGTGTTCCGTTACCTTGCCGAAGGTTGCTGATGACCACACTTAGTGATAACTAAAGGTCGCGCTGGATTGTCTGTTTCCTCTGCGTGCTGACCAATGGCTACTCGTAGTTGTCCACGGGCGTGGAGCCCATGTTCACGGTGAGCGTGCCGCCCTGGGCGAAGCGCTGGAAGGGGATGCGTGGAGTGGTCAGTCGCGTGCCGTCGAGGGAGAAGCGCTGCACGTACTCGTTCTGGCGGCTGTTGTCCACGGCCTGGATGACAAACTGGCCTCCGGGGTAGTAGCGCGGGTGCAACTGGATGGTCACGCGGTCGAAGATCGTGCTGCCTAGGCCCAGTGAGGGCTGGAGGTCGTCGAGTCCCTTCACGTCGAAAAGACCGATGGAGGAGACGGCGTACCAGGCCCCCAGCATTCCCTGGTCCTCGTCCTGTCCGTAGCCGTAGCCGTGGATGCCGTCCGTACCATAGAACTCGTTGAGGATGGCGCGCACCCAGTGTTGCGTCCTCGACGGGCGTCCCGACTCATTGAAGAGCCAAGAGATGTGGAGCGAGGGCTCGTTGCCCTGGTTGTAGAGCGTGCGCAGTCCGGCAAAGGCCTCCACCTCCGTGCCTCCGCTGAAGATGCGTCGCTGCGAGAGTGTGAAGATGCTGTCGAGGCGCGCGTTGAAGACCTCGGTCCCCACCTTGGCAATCATCGCCTGCGGGTCGTGGGGCACGTAGAAAGTGTATTGCCACGCGTTGCCCTCCTGGAATCCGCGCCACACCTCCAGCGGGTCGAAGTTTTCGACGAAGGTGCCGTCGTCGTAGCGCGGCCGCACGAAGTTGCACGTCGAGTCGTAGAGGTTCTCCCAGCCGTGCGACAGGCCCATCAGTCGATCGTAGTCGGTCTCTTTGCCCAAGGCCCGGGCCAGCTGCGCCACGGCGTAGGCACTGTAGCTATACTCCATCGTGTGGGACGCCGAGAAGTTGTAGAGTCCCCCATCTGCGGCATGAACGTGGGGCACGTAGCCCAGGCGCAGGAAGTCCTTGGTGTCGGCCTTGCCAGCTCCCCGCGGGCGGTCCTCCCATCCTAGTTCGTTCTTCAGGCAGGCCTCGTAGGCCAGCGGCAGGTCGAAGTCGCGTATGCCCGCCATATAGGCCGCCACGATCATGTTGCTCAGTTGATTAGTGCCCACGCCCGAGACGAAACGGCTGCAGGCCAGTCCGTCGGCCAGCCAGCCACAGTCCTTGTAGACCTGCAGGTGGCTGCTGATATAGTCGCTCATGTGGTCGGGATAGGCCATCACCCAGAGCTGCGTCAGTCCCCACTGTGCGCCCCACATGGCGTCGGTGTTGTAGAGGTTGAAGGCCGGACGCCCCTCCTTCGTCGGCAGGTGGCCCACCGTGCCGTCGTGCTTCGGATAGTCGCCGGAGACGTCGCTGCAGACGCCGCGACCCAGCAGCGCATGGTAGAGGCCCGTGTAGAACTTCACTTTGTCCTCCCTGCGGTCTGTCTCGACGCGGATGCGCCCCAGCATCTCTTCCCATTGGCGCGCCGACTCTTCCCTGGCCTCGTCGAAGGTCAGCGTCCGCGCCTCGGCCAGTCGGTTCTGCCGTGCGTTCTCCACGGAGGTGTAGGAGATGCCCACCTTCACCGTTACCTGCTCGCCCTCCTTCGTAGCGAAGGAAAGATAGGCTCCCGCGCCCTCGCCGCGCGCCTCTCTCACCTGCCGATGGATGGTGGCGTCGTGGAAGGTGCCCCAGCGCTTCGGTCGCTTGCTGGTCGAGGCCGAGAAATAGATAGGTACGGTCGCCCCAGGCTGGTAAGCCTTGACGTATTCGGGATAGGTGACGACGTAGCCCTCGATAGTGCCGTCGTCGAGGATGCGCACCTCGGCGTCCTTGATTGCTCCGCTCTCTCCCATACGGTGGCCGATGTCGAAGATGAGGTGGCTCTCCTGCGATTTGGGGAATGTGTAGCGCTGCAGGGCGACGCGTTGCGTGGCTGTCATCTCTGCCCTAATGCCATAGTCCCGCAGCAGGACGCTGTAGTAGCCCGCCGTCGCTACCTCGTCGTCGTGGCTGAAGTGGGAGCGGTAGCCCTTTTGTATGCCCGCCTCCGTGGTGTCTCCGGGCACGGTGATGAGGCGCCCCGTGGTGGCCATGACGCTGATGCCGCCCACCTGGAACTCATGGGTGCAGGGAAAACTCTCGATTGATTGGTCGCGATAGTCGTAGCCCGTGGCCTGCCAGCCGTCCACGTTGCCGTAGTGGCCGTTGGTGGAGGGTCCGGGTTTGGCCATGCCGAAGGGCAGTGCGCCGGGCGCGAAGTGGAAGTAGCGACAGTGGGCCGTGCCGATGCGCGGCTCCACATATTGTCTCAGACCGTCTTGGCTCTGCGCCAGGACCGACGTGGAGAGAGCCCATAGCGCGGTGGCGAGCAGGGCGAGGAGGAAGATACGTTTCATCTATTTGGTGGTGTCGTTGGTTGGTGATGGTTGAAATTGACGTTGCAAAAGTAGCAAAAAAGGACTGATTGCGCAAATGATGCTAAAGAAAAAAGTAAGTAAGAGAGACGATAAAAGATGAGGAAAAATAGCATAGTAAACGTTTAAACGTGTTTTTGAAGAAAAAAGACCGCCCACAGCGTGTTGGTATGAAGAAAAATGACTAACTTTGCAAGAGAAGCCGGCCCTCATGGCACGCGCTTCCCAACGAACAATTATACCTGAACGTTATGCAGAAATACGCTGAATACATCAAGGAGATAGAGATCGACTCGCTCTGGAGCGGCAAGAAACACGTCTGCTGGGAGTTGCACCGACAGGTCAACATCCTGAGCGGCATCAACGGTGTGGGAAAGAGTACCATTCTCAACAAGGTGGTGCGGAGCCTGGCCCGTGGCGGCGAGTTGCCGAGCCATCCCGTCAAGGGGGTCCGCCTGCGTGTGGCGCCTGAGGAAGCCCGCTGGGTACGCTTCGACATCATCCGCTCTTTCGACCGCCCGCTGATGAGTACGGAGATAACGGACAAGATCGACGCCTCCCTCGTCACCGAACTCGACTGGCAGATCTACAAACTGCAGCGGAAGTATCTCGACTACCAGGTCAATATCGGCAACCGCATGATCCAGGCCCTGCAGAAGGCCACACCCGAGGCTGCCGAGGAGGCCCAGCGCATCAGCCAACCGAAGCGGAAGTTCCAGGATCTCATCGACGACCTCTTCTCCGAGACAGGCAAGAAGATCGTGCGCACGGAGAACGAAATTCGCTTCGAACAGATCGGCGAGACGCTCATGCCTTATCAACTCTCCAGCGGCGAGAAGCAAATGCTGGTCATCCTGCTTACCGTGCTCATCGAGGACGGGCAAAACTACGTGCTCTTCATGGACGAGCCCGAGGTGAGCCTCCACGTCGAATGGCAGAAGCGGCTCATCGACCTGATACTCGAACTCAACCCCAACGTACAGATCATCCTCACCACCCATAGTCCCGCTGTCATCATGAACGGCTGGCTCGACAACGTGACGGAGGTGTCGGAGATAACGGAGGACGAATAATAGGGAAGGCTGCGATATGGCAAAACGGCTGAAAGACAATATCACCTCCGACTACGTCACTGCCTCCAACCGCCTCAACGGGCGCAAGGCGAGGCGCAGGATCGTGGCCTATGTTGAGGCCTACGACGATGTCTTCTTCTGGCGCATGGTGCTTGCCCGCTACGAGAACGAGCATCGCTACTTCGAGGTGATGCTACCCACGCGCAAAAAACTCTCGCGCGGCAAGAAGTCGGTGCTGACGAGCCTGCTGCTCCACGGCACGGGCAAGGACATGCTGGCCTGCGTCGATGCCGACTACGACTACCTCCTCCAGGGGCGGACGGAGGACTCGAAACAGGTCTGCGACAATCCCTACGTCCTCCACACCTACGTCTATGCAATAGAAAACTACCAGTGCTACGGACCGAGCCTCCACGATATGTGTGTCTCTGTGACCCTCAATGACCGCAAGACCTTCGACTTCGATGCCTTCCTGCGTCGCTACAGTCAGATCATTTACCCCCTCTTTCTGTGGAACATCTTCTTCTATCGGAGGAGGAAGAACAACCTCTTCACCATTGCCGACTTCAACAATGTCGTGGCTCTCGGCGCCTTTTCTACGGGCAAGGCCTCCGTTCTGCTTGACAACCTGCAGCGCAAGGTCAACCGCAAACTCGCTGCCCTGCGCAAGGGCAATCCGGGGACGAAGGAAAAACTCAGTGAATTGTCGCGCGACCTGTGCCGACTGGGTGTCACGCCCGAGACCACCTATCTCTACATCCAGGGCCATCATCTCTTCGACGGTGTCGTCGTGCCGATGATGCAGAAGGTCTGCGACCAGCTTATCCGATCTCGTGAGAATGAGATCAACCGTCTGGCGGTCCACAACACGCAGCGCCTCAACGAGTTGTCCTGCTACGACCATAGTACGGTCGATATCGTGCCGACGCTCCGCCGCAACATGGGCTTCATGCAGTCGGAACCCTACCGTCGCCTGCTCTCCGATGTGGAGCGTTGTCTGAAATTGGGAGAAGTCAAGGTCAAGCCCGCCAAGCACGAGGACACCCCCGCCGAGGTCAAGCCCGCCCCCACCAAGGTAGAGACTAAGCCTGTAGAGGTAAAGTCCGAGCCTACCGAGGTAAAGCTCGCCCGTCGAGGCTGAGAATGAAAAGAGGAGTTGGAACAATAGCAAGCAATGATCAAAACACCCCAGTCGCTCCATTTATCGGATGAACCAAAAGAAAAACAAGGAAAAGTTTGGCCCACTAAGCTAAAAACCGTATCTTTGTGCCAATGAAAAAGCAAGGAATCAATCCCGTCAATTGGAGCAAGAATATCATCATCGTCGATGCCGATTTCGTCGATCATGTCGCCTTCGACCTGATAGTCAACTTTGAACGCATGTTGGGGCGTCGTATCCCCCAGGCCGACCTCAGTCAATGGCTGGTGGACGTCGCCCTCGATGGACGCCTTCGCCCGGGCGACCACGAGACCCAGGTCGTGTTGCTCCACGACCGCAAGACCCCGAAGCTCCTCCATTTCTCCCCCGCCGACTATGAGTCCGAACTCGATGGCAAGGCCTTCCGCTCAGAACAGTTGGGCGAGTTTATCATCAACTGCATCGCCACGGGCGAGGAGGGACAGGCGAAAGGTCCCGTGCTCACCGACTTGGTCCGCCTCTTGCTCTCGGAAGAGGAAGTGACGCGCCTGATGATAGTCCCCGACGGCAGCGACCCCTCGCTCTGGCAGGAGCTGCGCCAGACCCTCCGCGATGTCGATGACGAGAAAAAGCACGTCACGCTCTTCACCATGCAGCCCACGCAGACTGCCGGCTGCCGCGAGGAGATGCTCGGATTCTCCCTCATGGACGCCCTCGGCATCACCCAGGCAGAGATAGACCAAAAGATGAAATAACAAGATAAAACGAAACATAGAATGAGCAGAGTATTAATGATCGGCGCAGGTGGCGTGGCTACCGTCGCCGCTTTCAAAATTGCGCAGAACACGGACGTCTTCACCGAGATGATGATCGCAAGCCACCATGTGGAGAAATGCGACCGACTCGTGAAGGCCATCCACGACAAAGGCTACAAGATGGCCATCCAGACGGCCGAGGTCGATGCCGACGACGTGGAGCAGTTGAAGACCCTTATGTCGAGCTACAAGCCCGAATTGGTCATCAACCTTGCCCTGCCGTATCAGGACCTCACCATCATGGAGGCCTGTCTGGCCTGCGGCTGCAATTACCTCGACACCGCCAACTATGAGCCCAAGGACGAGGCCCACTTCGAGTACAGTTGGCAGTGGGCCTACCGTGAGCGCTTCGAGCAGGCGGGCCTCACAGCCATCCTCGGTTGTGGTTTCGACCCGGGTGTCTGCAGTATCTTCACGGCCTATGCCGCCAAGCACTACTTCGATGAGATCCACTACCTTGACATCGTCGATTGCAACGCTGGAGACCATCACAAGGCCTTCGCCACCAACTTCAATCCGGAGATCAACATTCGCGAGATCACGCAGAAGGGTCTCTACTACGAGAATGGCAAATGGCTTGAGACAGACCCGCTGGCCGTCCACAAGACGCTCAACTATCCCAACGTGGGACCGCGCGAGAGCTACCTCATGCACCACGAGGAGCTGGAGAGCCTCGTGCTCAATTTCCCGACCATCAAGCGCGGTCGCTTCTGGATGACCTTCGGACAGCAGTATCTCACCTATCTCGACTGTATCATGAACCTTGGTATGGGACGCATCGACGAGGTGGCCTACGAGGCGCCGCTCGCCGACGACCCGACGAAGAAGGTGAAGGTCAACATCGTGCCGCTGCAGTTCCTCAAGGCCGTCCTCCCCAATCCGCAGGACCTCGGCGAGAACTACGAGGGTGAGACTTCCATCGGATGCCGCATCCGTGGCATCAAGGACGGCAAGGAGCACACCTACTACGTCTATAACAACTGCAAGCATCAGGAGGCCTACAAGGAGACGGGTATGCAGGGCGTGAGCTACACGACGGGCGTCCCGGCCATGATTGGTGCGAAACTCTTCTTGGAGGGCGTCTGGAAGAAGCCGGGCGTGCACAACGTGGAGGAGTTCGATCCGGATCCCTTCATGGAGCTGCTCAACACGCAGGGACTGCCCTGGCACGAGGAGTTTGACAAGGACTTGGAGTTGTAATCATCCCTTTTCCCTCCCCCTGCTTCGCCGAAGACCTTCCGTGGCTTCCGGTCAAGCAGGGGAGGAGGGAGGTTTAGCAAGATAACACATAGAAAAAAATATGGCAAAGAAAGAAGATGCCGCGCAGGACCCGAAGGCCGACAAGATGAAGGCCCTTCAGGCAGCGATGGCCAAGATAGAGAAAGATTTCGGCAAGGGTTCCATCATGCGCATGGGCGATGAGCATGTGGAGCCCGTCGATGTGATCCCCACGGGCAGCATTGGCCTCAATGCTGCCCTGGGCGTGGGCGGCTATCCCCGTGGCCGCATCATCGAGATCTACGGACCAGAGTCTTCTGGTAAGACGACGCTCGCCATCCACGCCATTGCCGAGGCACAGAAGATGGGCGGTGTGGCCGCCTTTATCGATGCGGAGCACGCCTTCGACCGCTTCTATGCCCAGAAGTTGGGTGTAGATGTCGATAATCTCTGGATCTCGCAGCCCGACACGGGAGAGCAGGCCCTGGAGATCGCCGACCAGCTCATCCGCTCCTCCGCCATCGACATCCTGGTGGTGGACAGCGTGGCGGCCCTGACTCCGAAGAAGGAGATCGAGGGCGATATGGGCGATAGCAGCGTAGGACTCCAGGCGCGCCTGATGAGCCAGGCACTGCGCAAACTGACGGGTACGATCTCGAAGACCAATACCTGCTGCATCTTCATCAACCAGCTGCGCGAGAAGATCGGCGTGATGTTCGGCAGTCCCGAGACCACCACGGGTGGCAACGCCCTGAAGTTCTACTCCTCCGTCCGACTGGATATCCGCAGGATCTCCTCCATCAAGAATGGCGACCAGGTCATCGGCAACCAGGTCCGCGTCAAAGTGGTCAAGAATAAGGTGGCGCCGCCCTTCCGCAAGACGGAGTTCGACATCATGTTCGGTGAGGGCATTTCCAAGGCCGGTGAGATTATCGACTTGGGTGTGACCTACAATATCATCAAGAAGAGCGGTAGCTGGTTTAGTTACAAGGACACGCGCCTGGCGCAGGGCCGCGACGCCACGAAGCGACTGCTCCAGGACAATCCCGAACTCTGTGAGGAGTTGGAAGCGCTCATCATGCAGGCCATAACCAATCCTTCCGAGGAACAGAAGGTTGCAGCGAGCACAGCGTCCAAAACCAACGTCGGCGACAGTATCGAAGGCAGCGAGGCCTAATATAGAATAGCCGCAGGCGGCTATGATATAGAAAAAAGGGGATTGAAAGCAATTGCTTCCCATCCCCTTTTTTGGTCCCTGGCCCTCAGGCCAAAGAAATTATCTGTCAGCCTGGAAGAGCGGATCCTCCGGCATCACCATGATCGGCTTCTGCTGCTCGGCCTTGATGATCTCCTCGGAGCAGTACTTCTTGTTGACCACCAGGCGGAACATGAAGTTCTCAAACCACTCGTTGGTCATGATCAGGCAGCCGTTCTGTCCGTAGCTGGCGCCCCAGCTGTTCTCCACCTTCCACTTCTTCGGCTGGCCGTTCTCGTCGAGATCGACGGCCACGAGCGTCATGGCGTGGGTGGAACCGCTATCGAAGGTGCTGATACGGTCGGCCTTGTCCATGGGGAAGGTTGTTCCGTAGAGCGATCCGTAGTCGTAGTTGTCCATGGCGAGGTAGCCACGCTTGCGGTCAAGCTGCTTGCCTACGTCGTAGCTGGAGTACATCTTCGTGCTGTCCTTGAGTGAGGCGATGGCGAGTTTGGCAATCTCCTCCACGGGCAGGTTGAGATACTTCCAGTTGTGGCCGTCGTAGGTGTGGCGGTCATACTCCACCTCGTAGGTCTTCCAGTAGGGACGGCGCGGGTCGTTCATCACCATCACGAAGGTGCCGTTGAGCGGATGGCCCACGGTCTCGTCGTAGAACTCCTTCGGGGTGTACTTGCGGGGCTTGCCCACGGTCTTGCCGTTCTTGTCCTTGAAGGCGTAGGTAAACTCCTTCACCGGGTTGCCCAGCGAGACGGTCAGCATGTGATAGACCGTGCCGAGCATCTCAGTCTTGCGGGCCTGAATGTCGCGCTTCGACTTCTTGGCAGCCACCATCTTGCGCAGTTCCAAACCAAACTCGCGCAACTTCGAGGAGATCAGCTCCGCCATACGTGAGGTGTTCTCTGCGGAGTAGGGCTCCGGCATGGCCTCCATCGGCACGACACCATACTTCTCAGCCAGGTCGGCAGCACCACAGAACGTACCGCCGTCATTGAGCGGATTTTTGAAGAAGAACTGCACGCGCTGGTCGTCAATGGGTTTATCGGCGCAGTCGATCACGCCCTGCAGCATCAGGTTGGCCTTTTCCAGCTGGTCGTAGAAGGAGAGATAGACCTGACTGTACTCCACGCGGATACTGTCCTTGTGCAGACGGGCGAAGTTGGCACGCAGCACGTTGAGACCCGAGAACAGCCAGCAGCGTCCCGAACTCTTCTGGTTGTGGATGCTCTGTGCGGGGGTCTCCACGCTGAAGTAGGTGTCCAGACGGCCCTGCTCCTTGAAGTTCAAGGCCAAGTCGTCGATCTTGTTGGTTGCCAGCGCATTGCTGATCACGCGGTCACTACTCTGAACGCCATTGCGCTCGATCTGTGTGAGCATCTCGCTGGAGATGCCGCCACCCTTAGTCGGCGTCTGCGCATGGCCCTGCATCGTGAGGCAGAGAAGAGCCGCCGCTAAAATTTGGTTCTTTCTCATACTTTGGTTGGTTGTTTCCCCGCCCCACATCCGCACTTGCCGATGGGGGCGGGGGGATAGATATTAGGATTTGCTATTTTATTGTATTTCTCAAAATCGTGTTGTTTCTCTCTCAAAGCCGTTAGGTCCCTTGAGTCTCTGGCCCCGAACTCCTACTTCTCGAGGTCGTAGGCGTGCTTCGGGTAGTCGATGGTGTAGTGGAGTCCGCGACTTTCCTTTCGCTCGATGGCCTGTCGTGTGATGAGGTAGCCGACGTTGATCATGTTGCGTAGCTCGCAGATGTCCTTCGTCGCCTTCACGCGTTTGAAGAGTGCTTCCGTCTCCTCATAGAGCAAGTCGAGGCGGTCCCATGCGCGCTTCAGTCGCAGGTCGGAGCGGACAATGCCGACATAGTTGGACATCACCTGTCCCACCTCCTTGATGCTCTGTGTGATGAGCACTTTCTCCTCGTTGGTCATCGTGCCCTCGTCGTTCCACTCCGGCACACGGTCGTTCCAGTCGTAGCCGTCCACCACCTGCAGGCTGTGCTTGGCTGCCGCGTCCGCATAGACCACGGCCTCTATCAGCGAGTTGCTGGCCAGTCGGTTGCCACCGTGCAGTCCCGTGCAGGAACACTCGCCCAGGGCATAGAGACGATGGATGGAGCTCTCGCCGTTGAGATCTACTTTGATGCCGCCACACATATAGTGGGCCGCCGGGCGCACGGGGATCATCTCCTTCGTGATGTCAATGCCGATGCTGAGACATTTCTGGTAGATGTTGGGGAAGTGCTGGCGCGTCTCCTCCGGGTCCTTGTGGGTCACGTCGAGGCAGACATGGTCCAGGCCGTGCGTCTTCATCTCCTTGTCGATGGCCCGCGCCACGATGTCGCGCGGGGCCAGGGAGAGGCGCTCGTCATATTTTTCCATGAAGGTCTCGCCCGTGGGCAATTTCAGAATGCCGCCGTAGCCACGCATAGCCTCGGTGATGAGGTAGGCCGGATGGGTCTCACCCGGGTGGTAGAGCGACGTGGGGTGAAACTGTACGAACTCCATGTCCTTCACCGTGCCCTTGGCGCGATAGACCATGGCCTCGCCGTCGCCCGTAGCGATGATGGGATTGGTCGTCGTCTGATACACCGCTCCGCAACCGCCCGTACACATCAGCGTCACGCGGCTCAGATAGGTGTCCACCTTCTGGGTCTCCGGATTGAGCACGTAGGCTCCGTAGCATTCGATGTCGGGCGTGCGCCGCGTCACCTCAACGCCGAGGTGGTGCTGCGTGATGATCTCCACAGCGAAGTGGTTCTCCTTGATCTCGATGCGTGGATGGTTGCGGCAGGCCTCCATCAGGGCGCGCTGGATCTCGGCACCTGTGTCGTCGGCATGGTGCAGGATGCGAAACTCGCTGTGGCCGCCCTCGCGGTGGAGGTCAAAACTGCCGTCCTCCTTGCGGTCAAACTGGGTGCCCCATTCGACCAGCTCCTGGATCTGTGCCGGCGCGTTGCGCACCACCTGCTCCACGGCTTTGCGGTCGGAGATGTAGTCACCTGCTATCATGGTGTCCTTGATGTGCTTGTCAAAGTCATCTACGGCGAGGTTCGTCACCGAAGCCACACCGCCCTGCGCGAACGAGGTGTTGGCCTCGTCGAGCGTCGTCTTGCAAATCATGCAAACCCTTCCCTTATGCGCCTTGGCTATCTTCAAGGCATAGCTCATTCCGGCGATACCAGCGCCGATGATCAGGAAATCGTATTTATGAATCATTTCTAAGCAAACAGTTGTGCTCCCTATGGGGAGCGGAATAACGTTTCGCCCGCAAAATTACTCATTTATTGGCAGATGGGCGAATGTTTCTCCCGATTTTTGTGCTTAGTTCCTTTGTGACGGCAGGAAGTTGCATGTTTTTTGAGAATTTATCGCCCAAGGCGAGGTGTAGATCTATTTTTCTTGGATCGAAATGGGAGTGACTCCCCATTTTTTTCGTACCTTTGCAGTCGAACTATGACAAGAGTATTCCATCATCGACTCACGCTGGGCGAACTGTGTGGCATCCTGCTCCTCGCCCTTGCCTCGCTCTATTGCTTTTGGTTCGGCACGTGGCCCATGGCTGTGCTTGGCGCGCTGCTTGTGGCCGTGGCCGTGCGGGGCATCGACCGTGGCATCCATACCGACTATGTCCTCGACGACGACCAACTGACCACGCAGAGCGGCAGGATAGGGCGCCAACGAGGACAGGCCATCCCCTTGCAGACCATCACGGCGCTTCGCCGTATGCCCCGCCACCTGCTCACGGGCAGCTATGTGATGGTGGAGCATGGCGACCACAACATCAGTATCTTCACCCCGGAGAACGAAGCTTCGTTTGTCGAGGCAGTCGGCAAGCGTGTCTCTCTTGCCAAGAACACTTGCAAAGAAAAAGAAACAGAATCTTAATCTTAAGAACCTAAAAGAACAATGACAAGTATTCGTAGAAAACTTTTCTTCCTTTTGGCCGCCCTGCTGGCTCTGCCCATGCAGGCGCAGGTCAATCTCGTCTATGTTGATAGTGCCCGCGTGGCTCGCTTCCTGGCCGAGGACGCCGGGCTGGTGGCAGCACCCGTCGCCGAAGTGGCCGACACCGACACGGTTCCTTTGGCGGACCGTCCCGTCGTCGCCGATGGCGCCGATTTCGACCGCCTTTGGACCGATAGTTTTGCCGACCGCATGGCTGCCATCGTTGAGGATCCACTGCTTCAAAGCACCCAAATGGCGGTGATGGTCTGGGACCTCAGTGCCGACCAGTGTGTCTATCGCTTCAACGAGGCCCAGCGGATGCGCCCGGCCTCTGTCCAGAAGTGTGTCACCGCCATCACGGCCCTCGACCGCCTCGGCGTGGACTATCAGTTTTCCACGCGCCTCTACTGCCGTGGTGACATCGACTCCACGGGTGTGCTCCACGGTTCGCTCTATTGTGTCGGTGGCATGGACCCCCTCTTTGGTGATGCCAATATGCGCGCCTTCGTCCGTGCGCTGCGTGAAAAAGGCATCCGTCGTATCACGGGCGACCTGCTGGCCGACAAGTCGATGAAGGACGACAAACCGATGGGAGAGGGCTGGTGCTGGGATGACGACGATAGCAATCCGCCGCTCTCGCCCCTGCTCTATAACCGTCGCGACCGCTTCCTGGCCGAACTATCTTCGCGCCTGCGAGCGGCAGGTATTGTCCTGGAGGGAACGCTGGGCGACGCCACGCTCCCCGCAGGATCCACGCTGCTGGCCGAGGAGACCCACGACCTCACGCGGGTGTTGCAGCGGATGATGAAGAAGAGCGACAACCTCCATGCCGAGTCGGTCTTCTACCAGTTGGCCAAGAGCACAGGTGTGCGGCGTGCCGGTGCGCGCCAGGGCCGACAGGTGATCAACCAGGTGGTGCGTGCGGCAGGCCTTGATCCTGCGCAGTACTACGCGGCCGATGGTTGTGGCCTCTCGCTCTACAATTATGTCACGGCCGACCTCCTCGTCCACCTCTTGCGCCTCAACTACCATAACACGGCGGCCTACGAGGCCCTGCTTCCCACGCTCCCCATCGCCGGACGCGACGGCACGCTCCGCAAGCGGCTTCGTGGCACGGCGGCCGATAGCAATGTGCGGGCCAAGACGGGCACGGTGACGAGTGTCAAGACGCTTGCTGGATTCTGCACGGCCAGCAATGGCCACCGCCTGGCCTTCTGCATCCTCAACCAGGGGACCATCCGCGCCAGCCAGGCCAATGGACTGCAGGACCGCATCTGCCGGGCGATGTGTGAGTAGGACCGATAATAACTTTCAGAAACCATCAACCAAATACCCTATATATAATGACTAAGATCGTAGAAAGAATAGCCGCGCTCCGCCAGGTGATGGAGCGCGAGGGACTGGGGGCTTTCATCTTCCCCAGCACAGATGCACACAATAGTGAGTATGTCGCCGACCACTGGAAGGGCCGCGAGTGGATCTCGGGCTTCAATGGTTCGGCCGGCACGGTCGTCGTCACGATGGATGCTGCCGCGCTCTGGACCGACTCCCGCTACTTCCTTGCTGCCGAGGAGCAACTCCGCGGCACGGGTATCATGCTGATGAAACTCAAGGTGGAGGGCACGCCGACGATCACCGACTGGCTGGCCGAACAACTTCGTGGGGCCTCCCATCCTGTGGTGGGTCTCGACGGATGGGTCAATGGCACGAACGAGGTGCAGAGGATGCAGGCCTTCTTCCAGGGCTACGATATCCAGGTGCGTACCGATTTCGACCCGCTCAACGAGATTTGGACGGACCGCCCCTCCATCCCGACAGCGAAGGTGGAGCTCCATCCCCTGGAGTTTGCTGGCGAGACGACGGAGAGCAAATTCGCCCGCATCCGTGAGTCGCTGCGCAGTTGTGATGCCGAGGCCATACTCGTCTCAGCCCTCGACGATATTGCCTGGACTTTGAATCTGCGTGGCTCCGACGTCTATTGCAATCCTGTCTTCGTCTCCTACTTGATGATAGAGCAGGAAAGTGCCACGCTCTTTGTCAACGAGGAGAAACTCGACGACGCGGTGCGTCGCTACCTCTCCGACCTTGGCGTGGCGGTGCAGCCCTATGTTGCCGTGGCCGACTACCTGCGGTCTCATGCCTTCGAGGGCGGTCTGCTGCTGGACAGTGTGAAGACTTGCTACTATCTCGCCTCCTGTGCCCTCGAGAGATCGGTGGTGAGGTTTGCCCCGTCGCCCATCCCCGCCATGAAGGCGGTCAAGAACGAAACCGAGATAGCGGGCTACCGCCGTGCCATGACGCGCGACGGCGTGGCGATGGTGAAGTTCCTGCGCTGGCTTCAGCCTGCTGTGGAGGCAGGAGGACAGACGGAGATCTCCCTCGACAAGAAACTCACGGCCCTGCGTGCGGAGCAAGATCTCTTCCGTGGCATTTCCTTCGATACCATTGTGGGCTATGAGGCCCATGGTGCCATCGTCCACTACGAGGCCACTCCCGAGACGGATATCCCCGTGGAGCCCCGTGGCTTGGTCTTGATCGATAGTGGCGCACAGTATCAGGACGGCACGACCGATATCACGCGCACGATAGCTTTGGGTCCCGTCACCGAAGAGCAGCGCCGCGTCTATACGTTGGTACTCAAGGGCCATATCCAGTTGGAACTGGCAAAGTTTCCCGATGGTTGCAGTGGCACGCAGATCGACGCCTTGGCACGCGAACCGCTATGGCGTGCGGGGCTCAACTACCTCCACGGCACGGGCCACGGCGTAGGTTCCTATCTCAATGTCCATGAGGGGCCCCACCAGGTGCGCATGGAGTATATGCCGGCTGCCCTGCGTGCGGGAATGACCGTCACCAACGAGCCGGGCATCTATTTGTCCGACCGCTTTGGTGTGCGCATCGAAAACACGTGCTTGATCAAGGATTATATGGAGACCGAACTGGGCCGCTTCTTGCAGATGGAGTCGCTGACGCTCTGTCCGATAGACCTTGCGCCCGTCGATTGCTCCCTCCTCACCGCCGAGGAGAAGCAGTGGCTCAACGACTACCACCAGATGGTCTGCGAGAAGCTCGCTCCCCATCTCGATGGCGAAGACTTGGCCTGGCTCCAGGATCATTGCAAGCCCATCGAGGCGTAACCTTAGGTCTTGTCTCGGAAACCATGGCAATGTTGTCTCGATTGCGACGTGGCGTGTTGTGGATGAGCCGGGCAAAGTATTGCCGTGGCTTCGGTATCCAGTCGCCCTGGGCCTACCGCTTCGTGCGCTATGTCGTCAATGAGCACTATCCCTACTATGCCTACGACGACCTCCGCCCCCTGTTCCCGCATCTCTCAAAGCGGGAACGGAGGGTCTGCGAACTCTACCTCCGTATCGCCAACCACCAGCAGGCCGACGAGGCCGTGCTGGTGGGCGATGTCTCGGAGGCCAAGCGGGCCTACCTTCATGCGGGTTGCCTCCGGATGGCGTTTTCTTCGATGGGGGAGGGGGGTTGCTCACTTACTGAGGATTCCTTCTTGCTGGCTGTCGTGGCCCACAGACAGGATATGGAGCAGCAGGTCTTGTCGCTCATCAACCGGGCCACAGATGCTTCCCTGCTCATCGTGGAGGGCATCCACCGCAATGGGGAGACCCGCCGCAGCTGGGCGCGCATCTTGCAGGACAAGCGCGTACGCGTCAGTTTCGACCTCTACTATTGTGGCCTTCTCTTCTTCGACAAGAAGAAGTATAAGCAGCACTATAAGATCAACTTTTAGTGCAAGAGGCTTCCGTGTGCCCCCAAGATTCGTGGCTATTTCTATTGATATAGGTAGTTATTCCTGCTTATATAGGTAGTTATTTCAACTTTGTTTGCAGTGTGTGCGAAAAAATACGCCATAGCGCTTGCAGTTCAAATAAAATATAGTATATTTGCACGCAAATTTTTATAAACTTAAAGACAGAAGACTATGTATTGGACTCTTGAATTGGCTTCAAAGCTGGAAGACGCGCCATGGCCCGCAACAAAGGATGAGCTGATAGACTATGCCACACGATCGGGCGTACCTCTGGAGGTGCTCGAGAACCTGCAGGAGATCGAGGACGAAGGAGAGGTTTATGAGGGCATAGAGGATATTTGGCCCGACTACCCCACCAAGGAGGACTTCCTCTTCAACGAGGACGAGTACTAATCGCTCACAAGCTGATTTTCTTTATCTCAGCTCGAAGCATTGAATATAAGCGGTATGGGAATTTCGCAGCATGATTCCCATACCGCTTTTTGGCCTTTATCGCCAGGCAAGCTGCTTACTATAAATAGCATGTTGGCATAGATTAATAGCGTGATGATACTACTGTTCGTCCTGTAGCAACAGGGTGAGTGGTGACTTGATTTAGGTCAAAAATGGGCGATTTTCTACCCAAATCTCCCTTCTTGACATAGATTTGGGTAGAAAATCGCGTATTTTTTCTTTTTGCTGCCATAAAAACGCTACCTTTGCCAAGGTTAATAGATAAACGGTATGGGCATGAGAAGCAAACTTGTTGGTAGAGAGCGAGAGTGTCAAGAACTCCACAGAGTGATGGAGTCCGATCGTTCTGAATTTGTCATAGTGTATGGTCGGCGAAGAGTGGGCAAGACTTTTCTTGTGGATCAATACTATCAGGGACAATACGACTTCACGTTTGTCGGAGGCCATAATCTATCGCGCCAAAGACAACTTACGAGTTTTGCGCGAGCATTGAAAAAGTTCTCTGGCACGAAACCTGATAAGTTTTCCGATTGGTTCGACGCATTCGATGCGCTTGAAGAATACCTTGAGTCGCTCGATGCCAACAGAAAAAAGGTGGTTTTTATAGATGAAATGCCTTGGATAGACACACAGAAGTCTGACTTTGTTGCGGCATTGGAGAACTTCTGGAATGGCTGGGCTGCTCGTCGTAATGATATTGTGTTTATTGCCAGCGGATCGGCTACCTCATGGATGGTGGACAATCTGATAGAAAATCAAGGGGGACTGCATGCTCGCATTACAAGCAGTATTTATGTCCGACCTTTCACTTTGCATGAGACAGAGGCGTATCTTCTGAGAAAACACTGCAAATGGGATAGATACCAAATATTGCAGTGTTACATGGTGTTTGGTGGCATCCCGTTTTACTTAAGCCTCATCAATGCAAAAGAAAGTCTCGTGCAGAATGTCGATAGACTGTTCTTTGCCCAAGGAGGTATTATGCGAAGCGAGTTCGACGAACTCTACAATGCTTTGTTTTCAAACGCCGACTTATATATCAGTGTGGTGAAGGGTTTGGCTGCCCATCATGATGGAATGTCTCGTGAGGAAATATCTAAGGCTACAGGAATCACTGGTGGAACCCTCACGCGTGTGCTGACCAATCTTGAACGATGCGACTTCGTTTCCCGAAATCAGAATTTCGCTCATAAGGTGAAAGATACCATCTATCGTTTAGTGGATTTCTATACTTTGTTTTATTATAAGTTCATCTTGTCCGATGTTTCGGGCGACGAACAATGGTGGAGTCATCATTTTGAGTCGCGTCAAGTTTCTACGTGGCAGGGACTTACATTTGAGATAGTATGTCTTATGCACACGGACAGCATCAAGCGTGCCTTGGGTATTTCGGGGATGGCGACCGAAGTCTCATCATGGCGCAAGGCAGCAACTGAAGGTCAAAATGGTGGACAGATCGATTTGGTCATCAAACGTGCTGACCGCATCATCCATTTGTGCGAGATGAAATTCAGCAAATCGCAATACCGCATAACGGAGGCATACGAACAGTTGCTAAGGCAGCGCTTAGAACTTTTCCAAAGCTCTACCAGGACCAAGTTCTCTTTGGTCATCACCTTTGTTACGACCTATGGCATCGCTGACGGGCTGCATCATAGTTTGGTGCATAGTGAAGTTACGATGGAGCAACTTTTCATATAAGGAATATCCCTTACCAGCATGTTCTGTTGAAGCAACACGGACTGTCCTATCACGCCATTTTTTTGGATGAGCCTAAAAAAAGCAACCTATAAGTTGCATGTATCGTTTTAAATAGCTATCTTTGCATTAAGAATCAACTATTAGGATGAATTTTGTCAGATCCATATCAGGTTATAATCATCTTTGGGCGGTCCGAGATGAAGCAAAAGACGCGGATGAGTTGACGATGCTTTTTCGCCAGTGGAGTAATGCCAACTATTTGCTTGATTTCTTTCTTGCCAATTTGGACGATTTGCAAGGATTCTTTCATGTTCAGAAGATAAGCGATGCTATTAAAGATACAATGGAAGATGCAAAATCCCTTGAACGTTTAATATTAGACTTTCCATATACTGAACAGTTGGACAGTCTTTTTCATCCATTGAGTCTTGCGGACAACCGAGTACGCGAATTGACGCGCGAGAAGGCGCGCAATTGGGATAGAGATAGGCATGCAAGTTGGCTTCGGATATATGCCATTAGGATAGAACCGAACGTCTATATTGTTACTGGTGGTACCATAAAACTCACAGCGACAATGCAAGAAAGAGAGCATACTCAAATAGAATTGAACAAACTCAATGCGTGTCGAAACTATTTGCAGCAGAATGGTATCTTTGATAAAGACAGTTTTGTAGATTTTTTAGAGGAGGATTGATTATGAAAGAGAAAACGTTAAAATTTCTTGAGAGAAATCTCAGTAGCGAACCTTCTACTTTTGCCGAGGAAGCAAAGTGGAGGCAAGACAATGAAGTCTGGCTTAAATGGTCACAAGGCATAGCCATGAAGATTATTGACTATATGCAAGAACATCAGCTTTCACGAGCTGACATTGCGGCGCGTCTTGGATGTACGCCGCAATATGTTAGCAAAATTCTGTCTGGACATACCAATTTTTCATTCAAAAGTATTGCGGAGATAGAACGGTGCCTCAATATTCATATTATGGAGGCCTCCTTCGTGTGATAGATTGGTTTGTGTGTGCCGTTCCGCCTTTTACGGTCTTTCACTACAAAATGCAATGATCGAAAAGGCTGACACGGTGATGACAACTGAGTATCCAATAGCTTGATTTGGGTAGAAAATCGCGTGTTTTCTTTTCACCCTCAAATAGCTCGCAATAAAAAAGCGGAGCGAAAACTGTGGGAGGGCTGAGCCCCGACCCGTAGTCTCTCTCCGCTTTCATTGTTCCATTGCTGGGCAATGGGCGTCTATGTGTGTGCTTTTCTTAGAAATCGAGGTTTACGCCGACACCAAACACCTTGTTGGTGCGGGTGAACTGGTCGGTATTGTGGGCCGTGGCCGACATGCCGGCTGCGCTATACTTCTGGTCATACTCCTTGTCGAAGGTCTCGTAGTTGGTCCAGAAATAACTGGCCTCCACCGTGACTTTCGGGGCGACGCGCACCTTTGCGCCAAAGCCATAGGAGTAGCTGCTCGTCGTGAATGACATGTCCGTGAGGTAACTGCCGTCGCCGAGACCATATTTCGTGCGCTGCATTCCCGCACTCACCGTGAGGGCGTCCGAAATGTCATACTCCGATCCCAAGGCCCACTCCCAGGTGTTGCTGCTGAGCAACTTCTGCTTGTCCTTGTCCATGCGGGCGTCCTTGTCGAAGTAGTAGTGGTAACTCGCCATCACACGCCAGGTCGGCAGTATCTCGTAGCAACCACCCACGGTGAGGATGCCCGGGATATCGTTGGGCGTGTTCACACCATCGGCGAAGAGGCCCGTGTCGTCCACCTTCGTGTCGTTCTCGATGTTGAGATGTGTTGTGAACTCCAGGCGCGCGCCGAGGTTGAGTTTGCCCCAGCGGTAGTCGATACCGATGATCGGCGTGATACCCCATCCGCGCTGCGTGCAGTCGAGGTTGCGGTCGGCCACCTGACTCCGCACGCCACCAATGGCCTGCGCGCCACCCTGTGCCAGTTGCGCACCCTTCGTGAGTTGCTCAGCAGCGGCAGCATACTGCTGTGCGGCCTGCTCGTTGCCAGCGAGTGTCGCCTCTTGGGCCAAGCGAGTATAATTGCTGGCCTGCTCCTGATAGGAAAGTGCCTGGTTGGCCAGGGCGTCCGCCTTGGTGCCGAGGTAGCTATAGAGGTTTTCGTTTTGGCCGTTGATGTTCACGGTGATGTTGGAAATGCTTCCCTCATACTTGTTGTAAATGTAGTTGAAGCGGAAGCCGCCATAGACAGCCAGGTTCTCATTGACCTTGTAGGTGGAACCAAACTGGAATCCGAAGACGTACTGCTGACCGTGAATGTAGCTCTCTACGGAGTAGCCTGGCGTGTTGCTTCCCAGTCCGAGGTCGATGCCATACTTCTGCTGGTAGGTGGTGTTGGCCAACTGCAGAATGGAGGGCAGCAAGGCCACCTGGCGCTCGAAGGATCCGAGACCGCGGTTGAAGGTACACTTACCGCCACCGCCCACGAGGCCGAAGGCAAACTGAAATCCCCACTTGTCGTAGTTCAGGGCCGCCTGTACCGAAGGTATGAACGGGGCAGAAGCTTCACCCTTGAAACTCTTGATGCCATTGGCGTCGCCTCCGTTGAGGCTCAGCGGATGGGCGTAGGGCGACTGCATCCATTGCTCGTCGGTCATGGGAAGACCAGCAGGTTTGAGGAGCGTCATGCCGCTACGGATGGTACGCGTCTGTGAGGCGCTCTGACCACCGAGAGAGAGATGGAGGCCCTTACCCAAAAAGGCCACGCCGGCAGGATTGGAATAGACTCCATCGATAGCAATCACACCATCACGGGCGAAGTTGCGACCGAAGATGAAGCTCTGGTTGGTGTTGGTCAGAAGACCACCCGCGAAGACAGCGGTCTGCGAAAGCATTGCCATCGCAATGCATGCAAGTTTCTTTCTTTGCATTCGTTATTTTACGTTCGTTGGTGAAAAACGGGTGCAAAGGTATGTAGATTGTTCTGTACTTCCAAATTTTTGGTTAGTTTTTCTGTTTCTTCCAGCGCTTTTCTGTCCCTCTTGCCCATTTTCAGCCCAAAAAACGGATGAAGAGCAGGGTTGTTTAGAAAAAAGACAGTAGGGTAGGGGCAGCTTTACGGTCCTGTTGTGTTGTTATTTGTTGTTTCCCTTTCAGCAGCATTTGTGTTGTTATATATTGTACTTGTTGTTTTAGTTGTTTTTCCTTATTAGCAAGTTGTTTTCCCTTTTGTGTCCTATTGTAGTAAGGGAGGGGATAAAACAAAAAATCCAAGTTGAAAAATTCAACTTGGACTTCAAAGCAGTTGGGATACCCGGACTCGAACCAGGAATGACAGGACCAGAATCTGTAGTGTTACCATTACACCATATCCCATTGTTTTTAGCAACCGTCATTGCTTGATTGCGAGTGCAAAGGTACGCATTATTTTCTTACCACCAAAACTTTTTCCCACTTTTTTTCTGTCTTTTTTCAAAAAAAGCCTCCGAGACCGCCCTCACGACCGTCTCGGAGGCCCAAAATAGGGGTTTTAGCACCCTTTGAAGCTACTTTTTCCCGTGGCGTTCCAAAAACTGCTGATACTGGTTCTCGTAGCCATTATAGACGTTGATGTCCACATCCCCGCGGATTCCCCTCACCCTTCCGTCCGGCGACAGTTGCCAGTAGGTGAGTTTGAAGTGAGGCATATACTCCCCATAGCGGGCTATCCAAACAAAATAGTTGTCGCCCAGGTCGGGAGCCAGCGGCATGTGCTTCAGTGCAAACGACTGACTGATGTAGAGGATCGGATAGACCTTCCATTCCCGTTGCACCTCCTGCAGCCAGGCCCGCACCTGCCGAAACATCACCTCCGCTCCGCCCGCCTGGCTGATCTGCCAGTCCGTGGGCTCCACGTCGAGCACGGGCGGCAAATCCCCCTTGCGGTAGTGGCTCTTCTCCAGGAAATGGCGGGCCTGCGCCTTGCCCCCCGACGTGAGGGAGAAGAAATGATAGGTGCCCGTCCTGATTCCCGCCTTGCGCGCGTCGCGGTAGTCGTCATCGTAGTAGGCGTTGAAGACCGTGCAGCCCTCCGTCGATTTCACGTAGGCGAAGGAGACCGGATAATCGACCTTCCCCCTTACCCGCTTGTCGCTCAGCGTGCCGAGATGGGTGATGCGCAGGCGGTCCCAGTCGATGGGGTAGCATTTTCCGTCCCGCTCGTGTTGGTGGCGCGACACGTCGATGCCGTAGATGCGCTCCTTGTTGTAGGTCAGTTTTTCCCCTTTGAAGACGCCCTTTCGCCATTCTCCCGCCTGCAAGTACTGGCGTGGCGCGATATAGAATCCGAAGCCGTCGGGCAGTCCCGCCTCGAAATGGCCCTCGTAGTATTCCCCTTGGTGTCCCCAGCGTCGCCCGTAGCCGCTCGGCCGCTTCAGCGAGTCGAGCTGGCCGGTATAGGTGCCGATCGAGTCGCGGATCGTGCGGTCGTCGTGCTTGCCCACCTTCTTCTTGCTGGGCTTCGCCTGGCGCTGGGCGATGGCCTCCTTGCCGTCGCCGATACCCATGTGGGTCACGATCCCCACGGGTGTATGGTGATGGGGCAACTGCACGACCACATAGCCGTCCTCCTCGTCGCTCCAGAGCTCACACTCCTTATTATATATACGCTTGCCCTGCGCGCTGCGGACCAGTTTGTAGCGGATCACACGCCGCAGACTGAGCCGCTCGCCGGGCTGGATGGCAAGCAGATGCTTCGCTACCGTGCGCAGCGAATCGATGCGGTGGTCGATCCCCACCGAGTAGGTGGCAATGGCCCCATAACCGTAGTCCTGCACGTTGTGCGTCCGCCGATAGTAGTGGAGCTCGTTCTGCTGCGTCTGCAGACTGGCCAGTTCGTTTTCGATGCGCTCCGCCTGGCGTCGCACCACCGTGTGGAGGTCTTGGCTTCCGCTATCCACCAGCTGCGAGGAGGCGGGGGCAGCCTTTGTGGCGATGCGCCCGTGGCAGGAGGGAAACCTTCGGAAACGGTTCACCCAGTAGCCTGCCGATAGCTGCACGTGGGCCGCGGGTTGCAGGGTGTCCGTGCTAATATTCGTCAAGGCCGTGTCGCCCTCGATCTCGCCGACCGTCAGTACCACGCCGCTGTCGTTGCGCAGCTCATACCACGACCTCACCTCCACCACCAGTTCGTTGCGGCGCACCTCCTTGTCCGAGACGGGCGTCAGTTGCCAGATGATGACGGCGATCACGGCCATCAGAACCACCGTCCCCCAGGTCCGCTTGCTCCGCAGCAGTCTGCCCAAGCTGCTCCGAGGCCGGCGCTCCTTTTCCTTGTTTTGTTCCTTGTTCTGTTCCTTGTCTTGTTCCATTGTGTTGGTTGAAGAAGATCGTAGTCCGTAGTCCCAGGTCCATCCGTAGGAGACCCCGGTTGGGCTATTCTGTTGGATGCGCCCGTTGGATCATGCCTTCGGCGTCTCCTGTGCCCATGCGATCTCGCCCGAACCGTAGCAGCGGTGGTGCGCCTGGTCATAGACCACACAAAACTGGCCCGGGGCCACCCCGTGTATCGGGTCGTCGGAGTGGACCACCATCCTTCCGTCGGACAGCGTCTCCACCGTGGCGGCGTGGAATTCGGGCGTATGGCGGATCTTGAACGTGATGCGGTCGGGCACGCTCGTCACGCCCTCCGTCAGGAAGTCGAAGTCGTGGATAGCGAAGTCGCGCTTATAGGCTGTCGCCGGGTCGTAGCCGTGGGAGACGTAGAGGATGTTCTGCTCCACGTCCTTGCGGATGACAAACCACGGACCGCCCCCCAGTCCGAGGCCCTTCCGCTGTCCGATGGTATGAAACCACAGACCCTTGTGCTGTCCGATAATGCGCCCCGTCTCTTGCTCGATGATATCTCCGGGCTGCTCGCCGAGATAGCGGCGCACATACTTGTTGTAGTCGATGTTGCCCAGGAAGCAGATGCCCTGCGAGTCCTTGCGGCGGGCGTTGATCAGATGCTCGCGCTCGGCGACCTGCCTCACCTCGTCCTTCATGTAGTGGCCGATGGGGAAGAGTGCCTTCTTCAGTTGCCAGGGGTGTATCTGGGCCAGGAAATCGGTCTGGTCCTTCACGGGGTCCGGACTCGTCGTGAGCCATTTGCGCCCGTCTATCCACTCCGTCTGCGCATAGTGGCCCGTGGCGATGAGGTCGTAGTCGTGGCCCCGCTTCTCGTCGAAGGCACCAAACTTGATGAGGCGGTTGCACATCACGTCGGGGTTGGGCGTGAATCCCGCCCGCACCTTCTCCATCGTGTAGCGCGTCACCTGGTCCCAGTACTCCCGGTGGCAGTCCACCACCTCCAGCCGACAACCGTAGCGTTGTGCCACGACCGTCGCCATCTCCATGTCCTCCTCCGAGTTGCAGTCCCATTCCTCCTGCTCCTCCGGTCCTATCTTGATGTAGAAGCAGTCGGGGTGCAGTCCCTGGCGGGCCAACTCATAGACCACCACGCTGCTATCGACACCGCCCGAAAGCAATACGGCGATGCGCTTGTCTTCAATGTTCTCCATAATCTATTTTTGTGTTCCTCGGGCTATCATCCCCTGTATCTCTGCGATCCGCTGCTTGCGGGCGATCGAGAAGTCGCTGCTGTGACCATCCACATAGTCGTAGAGGCGGAAGGCCTTGTCGAGCAACATCCCCCTCAAGGGCTGCTGCTTATAGCTCCCCTCGGCATAGAGCAGTTCGGCGAGCATCTCCAGTTTTTGCACCCGCTGCCCCTCGGCCCATTGCTCGTGGGCGTAGCCGATGGCCTCCTCCACGGTCATATTGCGCAGCAACTCGTAGTCGCCGACATACTGGCGGTAGAGGTCGCGCAGTTCGTCGTCGTTGCGCTTGCCCTCGGCCTTTTCCAAAAACCGGGCCACGGCGGCCATAAACTCCTCGATGATGCGTATGAAGTAGTCTCGTTGTTGCATAGTTGCTTTTTCTGTGCTTGTCTGCCCCCGTCTGTACGCAGGGATTTGAGGACACAAAGATACCACAATCGCCACGAAGCACCAAATTTATTCCCCATTTTCTCCATTCCCCCCGCAAAAAGAGTTGTTACTTGTTGTAAAGGTTGTTCAAGTTGTCTTCTATGTCTCCATGTCGAATTACTCCATTTTCCCGAAGAACCTTATTTATTGTACTTGTTGTCCCAAGCGTTGTTTTCCCCATGTCCCAAGTGTTGTTTTCCCTCATGCCCCGAAACGATTTTCCTCAAAGATCAGCCTCCACACGATTTTTTTTTCGTGAGAAATGGCAATAAATGCGGGAAAAGCATTACCTTTGCGGGCAAAGTCGGGCATTGTGTGAAAGCAGGCCCGCAGAAAATCGTAGGAAATTAGCCACATGGAATTTGCAAGCAGGAGCTGAACTTTGATCCGCTTGAAGTTTTTAGGCCACATGTTTGCTTTTCTAAATGGCTGGTAAACAATGAATGTCATGACTATGATCTTTGCAAGACGGACGCAATTCCTTTGTGAGACAAAGGCTTGGTCAAAAGACATAAAGTAGGGGAGTATTAGACACTGGATAGTTCTGACGCTCGTTCTACAGCCGACGAAACGACTGCTTTTCTATCGACATGAAAAGTAACTCTTTTCCAGAGGGCAACCATCTTCCTGGACAGGACGCAGATCCAGCCCAGAGGTAAGATTGTATGCCTACGCGTAGCCTCTTCTACTCCCCCTACAAGACAGATTCATCTGTCTGACAAAGTTGTTCAAGTTGTCCCCGTTGTTCAAGTTGTTTTTCTATATGTCCTAAAAGTTGTCCTAGTACAATTATAACAAATCGAATAAAAATAATCAAAAATATGCGTGATTTCAAAAACATCAAGGTCGCCGTGGCCGGCACAGGCTACGTCGGCCTGAGCATTGCCACCCTGCTGGCCCAGCACCACCATGTGATAGCAGTCGATGTCATCCCCGAGAAAGTCGAGAAACTCAACCGCCGCGTCTCGCCCATCCAGGACGACTACA